>JAEEGJ010027655.1_pt1 | contig 11365 bp, 8 predicted proteins | sample 8958761 | NCBI WGS metagenome assembly JAEEGJ01 (sample SAMN16246546, study PRJNA631951) | gut metagenome | biome: gut microbiome; feature: rumen; material: RS-attached | host: Bos | place: Iran: Karaj | collected 2018-10
GTTTTCTTCTCACTTAATCGACTTTCACAGCAGGGCTGTCGAAGTTACTCTCGCTCGAAAAAATCAAATAAAATTTGTTTTTTTGCTCGCTTAATCGTAACTTTGCAAGCGAAAGACGGTGAGAATAGACGTGAATGAGGTGATAACACAAGTGAATGACGTTGTGTGGGGCTATTTGCTGGTAGCCGCACTGATAGCTTGTGGACTGTGGTTTACCTGGCGTTCACGCTTCGTACAGTTCCGTATGGTGGGCGAGATGGTGAGACTGTTGGCAGACTCAGCAAATCCCACCCAACAGCAGAAGCACCATATCTCATCGTTTCAAGCCTTTGCCGTTTCCGTAGCCACCCGTGTAGGAACGGGTAATTTGGCAGGTGTTGCCACAGCGATAGCCGTAGGTGGTCCCGGTTCCGTTTTCTGGATGTGGGTCATAGCCCTGATAGGTTCTGCCACAGCCTTTGTGGAGTCAACCCTCGCCCAGTTGTATAAGAAGCGTCATGGAGAATACTACATCGGAGGTCCTGCCTATTATATCCGTCAGGGAATGCACTGCAGGTGGATGTCGATACTCTTTGCCGTGCTCCTCACCATCACTTTCGGTCTGTCGTATAACTCCATCCAGTCGAACACCATCTGTCATGCCATGCAACAGGCTTTCGGTTGGTCGCCACTGTGGATGGGAATCTTCATCGCCGGCATGGCCCTTTTCATTATCTTCGGGGGTATCTACCGCATTGCCCGTGTGAATTCTGTATTGGTGCCTTTGATGGCCATCGGTTATTTCATCCTGGCATTGGTGATTATCGTGAAGAACTATGAGATGATACCCCATGTGATGAAAGAGATTGTGACGGATGCCTTCGGATTTGAGCAGGCCGTAGGAGGCGGACTGGGTGTGACGATGATGAACGGTATCAAGCGCGGTCTGTTTTCGAACGAGGCAGGTGAAGGCAGTGCGCCCAACGTGGCAGCAACAGCCACCGTAACACATCCCGTGAAGCAGGGACTCATCCAGGCACTGGGTGTGTTTACCGATACACTGGTGGTCTGTTCGTGTACGGCCTTCATCATACTGTTCAGCGGACTCTATCAGACATCATCGTTGAACGGTATTGCCCTGACGCAGTCGGCCTTGCAGTCAGAGATAGGAGCCTGGGGTCCCATCTTCGTCGCCATGGCCATCCTGCTGTTTGCCTTCAGCAGTATTATCGGCAACTACTATTACGGAGAGGCGAATATCCGTTTCATGACGAAGAACCCACATGTAATGACTGTCTATAGACTGCTGTCGGGCGGTGTGATGGTGCTATTCGGTGCACTGGCCACCCTGGAGATGGTATGGAATCTGGGTGATTTGTGTATGGCCCTGTTGACAACCTGTAACCTAATAGCTATTGTCGTCTTAGGGAAATATGCCTTCCGACTGTTGGACGATTACCGCAAACAGAAGAAAGCGGGAGTGAAAGAACCCATGTTCCATCGACACCAACTGCCGGAAGTGGAACAGGACATAGAATGTTGGGAGTAAAGAAATTTCATATATATGGCAACACATAATGAATTAGGAGCATGGGGCGAGGAGCTGGCAGCCGACTACCTGCAGGGGAAGGGCTATACCATCCTGGAGCGCGACTGGCACTCGGGGCACCGTGACATTGATATCATAGCCTTGGATGGAGAAACGGTGGTGTTCGTCGAGGTGAAGACCAGGCGCAACAGGCTGTTCACAGAACCCGAGGATGCCATTGACTATCAGAAACTGCGCAACCTGAGGGCAGCGATGAATCACTACGTGAAATTCCAAAGGCTGCAGCAGGAGATACGCCTCGACGTGGTAACCGTGGTGGGGACGCCAGACAGCGGAACGCCAGCGATTACCCACATACAGGACGTCCCAATGTATTGAACAAAAAGAAACGAGATAAACAATGATTCTGAACTACGACGTATTGGTAATCGGTGGTGGCCATGCCGGCTGCGAGGCAGCCTGTGCTGCAGCCAACATGGGAGCAAAGACCTGTCTGGTCACCATGGACATGAACAAGATAGCACAGATGTCGTGCAACCCAGCCGTCGGCGGTATTGCGAAAGGACAGATTGTCCGCGAGATAGACGCCCTGGGTGGACAGATGGGTCTGGTGACGGATGCCACAGCCATCCAGTTCCGTATGCTGAACAGAAGCAAGGGACCTGCCATGTGGAGTCCCCGTGCCCAATGCGACCGTGGTAAGTTTATCTGGGAATGGCGCAGAAGACTGGATGAGACCCCCAACCTCGATGTCTGGCAGGACCAGGCAGAAGAGCTGCTGGTGGAGGAGGCGGGAGTTGCTACTGAGTCGCAACACACACAACGGGTTGTTGGTGTGAAGACGATATGGGGCGTGGAGCTGCGTGCGAGGGCTGTTGTGATTACAGCCGGAACGTTCCTCAACGGACTGATGCATATCGGACGGAAGATGGTGGCAGGCGGAAGGATTGCCGAACCATCCGTACAGCATCTAACTGAAAGTATCACGAGACACGGTATCCGATCGGCACGTATGAAGACAGGTACACCCGTGCGTATAGACAAGCGGTCGGTACATTTCGAAGACCTGGAGATACAAGAGGGAGAACACGACTTCCACCAGTTCTCATATATGGGAGCCCCCAGAGCTTTGCCCCAACTCACCTGTTGGACCTGTAATACCAATGCAGCCGTCCACGAAATGTTGCGCAGCGGACTGAACGACTCACCATTATATAATGGGCAGATACAGTCGATCGGTCCCCGTTACTGTCCGTCGATAGAAACAAAACTGATGACCTTTCCAGACAGAGAACAGCATCCCCTGTTTTTAGAACCGGAAGGGACAGATACCAACGAGCTCTATCTGAACGGTTTTTCTTCCTCGCTGCCTATGGAAATACAACTGGCTGCCCTGAAAAAATTCCCGCCTTCAGAGATTTGAAGATATACCGTCCGGGATATGCCATCGAATATGACTTCTTTGACCCCACCCAGCTGAAGCATACACTGGAGTCGAAAGTGATAGAAGGACTGTTTATGGCAGGACAGGTGAATGGTACCACAGGATATGAAGAGGCAGGAGGACAAGGAACGGTGGCAGGTATTAATGCGGCACTGAAGGCTGGTAGCTGTGGCTGTGACAACATCGGAGCAGACGGTACAGTAAACCAGCCTACCTTCGAACTGAAACGAGACGAGGCCTATATCGGGGTGCTGATTGACGACCTGGTAACGAAAGGCGTGGATGAACCCTACCGTATGTTTACCTCGAGGGCAGAATACAGAATTCTGTTAAGACAGGATGATGCCGACGCCCGACTGACAGAGAAAGGTTATGAATTGGGAATCGTCAAGAGAGACCGCTATGACTGGTGGATGCAGAAGAAAGAACAAATTGAACGAATTGAAGCTTTCTGCAAGTCGTTTCCCATTAAACCGAAAGTGATCAACGGTGCATTGGAAGCACTGGGTTCTACCCCACTCGTCTATGGCTGTAAACTGGAAGACCTGGTGGCAAGACCCGAACTGAACTTCCAGAACCTGCAGGAGATTATTCCTGAACTAAAAGAAATACTGAACCAACCCACATCGCGGAAAGAGGAAATAGCCGAAGCCGCCGAAGTACATATTAAATATAAAGGATATATAGAACGCGAGAAGATGGTGGCAGACAAGATGCACCGTCTGGAGAATATCAAGATAAAAGGTAAGTTCGACTACCCCAATCTGACCGCTGTCTCAACTGAGGCACGCCAGAAGCTTGAGAAGATTCAACCTGAAACATTGGCACAAGCCAGTCGCATTCCCGGAGTCAGTCCCAGCGATATCAATGCTATGCTGGTGTTGATGGGAAGGTGAAGACCCCCTCAGTCCCCCTGTTTAGGGGGAAGTTCAGAGTTCATAGTTCATAGTTCATAGTTAAACATCAGACATCAGACATCAAACATCAAACATCAGACATCATAAAGTTTCACGTGAAACATAGTTGGAAGGAAATAATAACAATAATATAAAAATCAAAGATTATGAATAACGAAGTATTATTAAAGAACTTGAGATGCATTCCGGACTTTCCGAGGAAAGGAATTAATTTTAGAGATGTTACTACGCTGTACAAAAATGCGGAGTGCATGAAAATTATGCTCGATGAACTCTATGAACTCTACAAAGACAAAGGTATTACCAAAATAGTTGGTGTAGAGAGTCGTGGTTTTGTGATGGCTTCAGCATTAGCTGCAAAATTAGGATGTGGTGTAGTATTGGCTCGAAAGCCAGGTAAGTTGCCCGCAACTGTTATCAAACAATCATTTTCGAAGGAATATGGTGTAGATACCGTAGAGATGCATATCGACGCCATTGACCAAAACGATGTCGTGCTCATACATGATGATCTACTGGCAACAGGCGGTACTGCCTATGCAACTTACAAACTGGTGAAATTCTTTCATCCTAAACAAATCTACATGAACTTCATTATTGAAATCACAGATGAAGGGCTGCATGGAAGAGACTTATTTGAAGGACTTGTGGATATTACAACATTGATGAAGATATAAAGTTTCACGTGAAACAAAGGAATGAGAATTGACAATTGAGAATTGACAATTGAGAATTAAATGAGAAGTGAAGATGAGGAGAGGTTAGAACGGTTAAAGGCGATAGTAAGGGCTTTGCCTGAGAAACCAGGGAGCTATCAGTATTATGATGCTGAGGGCACCATCATCTATGTAGGTAAGGCGAAGAACCTGAAGGCAAGGGTATCGTCGTATTTCCACACGGAGGTGGACCGTTTCAAAACGAAAGTACTGGTATCAAAAATACATGATATCAGTTATACGGTAGTTAATACGGAAGAAGATGCCCTATTGCTGGAGAATGCACTCATTAAGAAATATAATCCACGCTATAACGTATTGCTGAAGGACGGAAAAACCTATCCGAGTATCTGTATCACCAAGGAATATCTGCCGCGTATCTTCCCTACCCGAACGATTAACAAGAAATGGGGTACTTATTATGGTCCCTATTCGCATGTTGGGAGTATGCATGCCGTATTGGAACTCATCAACAAACTCTATCAACCACGCCTTTGCAAACAACCCATTACAGAAGATGGTATAAAGAGTGGAAAATACCATGTCTGTCTGGATTATCACATCAAAAAATGTGCTGGACCATGCGTAGGAAAACAGTCGTGTGAAGACTACCAGAAGAACATCAACCAGGCACGGGAAATACTGAAAGGGAACACCAGGGAAGTGCTAAAAGCCCTAAAAGAAGAGATGCTCAATCTTTCAGAGCAACTGCGTTTCGAGGAAGCAGAAGAGGTGAAAAGGCGCTATCTGCTGATAGACCAGTTTGTATCGAAAAGTGAGGTGGTCAGTCATACCATCAACAACGTGGATGTGCTGAGTATCACCAATGACGAGAAGGTGGCATTCATCAACTATATCCATGTGTCGAACGGTAGTATTAACCAGAGTTTCACGTTCGAATACAAGAAAAAACTGGATGAGACAGACGAAGAACTGCTGCAGCTCGGTATTGTAGAGATGCGAGAGCGATTTAAGAGCAATGCCAAAGAGATTATACTGCCACAAGAGATAGATTTAGACCTGGAAGGAGTAACGATTACCGTGCCCCAAAGAGGCGACAAAAAGACACTTTTAGACCTGTCGCTGATGAATGGAAAACAATATAAATTCGACCGGTTGAAACAAGCAGAGAAGTTGAACCCAGAACAAAAGCAAGTAAGGTTGATGAAAGAGTTACAAGACCTGTTGCACCTGCCAAAAATGCCCTATCAGATAGAGTGTTTTGACAACTCAAATATCTCAGGTTCAGATGCCGTGGCAGCCTGTGTCGTATTCAAGAAAATGAAACCTTCGAAACAGGACTATCGAAAGTATAATATCAAGACAGTGGTAGGTCCAGACGACTATGCATCGATGAAGGAGGTAGTATGGCGGAGATACCACCGGCTGATAGAAGAACAGGAGCCCCTACCCGACCTCATTGTGGCAGATGGTGGTAAAGGACAAATGGAGGTGATCAGACAGGCAGTACAAGACGAGTTAGGACTGGATATACCCATTGCCGGACTCGCCAAAAATGACAGGCACCGTACCAATGAACTGCTGTATGGTTTCCCACCGAGAGTAATAGGCATAAAAGATACCTCGGAGCTGTTCAGGGTACTGACACAGTTGCAAGATGAAGTGCATCGGTTTGCCATCACTTTCCATCGTGAGAAGCGTTCTAAGCATGCTTTACACTCAGAGTTGGACGACATCAAGGGAATTGGTCCAAAAGCCAAGGAAAAGCTCTTAAAAGGGCTTAAAACAGTGAAAAATATCAAGGAGGCGGAGATAGAGCAACTGGCTGAGTTATTAGGACAAGCGAAGGCAGTGGTGATTTATCAGTATTTTCATAGGGAGGAAAATTTGGCAGAATCAGAATAAAGTAGTAACTTTGTCGGAAAAATAAACGAAGATGAGAGCAGTAATACAGAGAGTTCAGCATGCTGGAGTGAGGATTGTGGGCTGCGACACAGTCGCAGCAGACGAGGCGAAGGGGGCTGACGAGACGAAGGCAGTAGAAAAAGACAAGAAGAGGGAGATTGGACAAGGGTTCCTGATACTACTGGGAGTATGTAATGAGGACACGATGGAGGACGTGGAATGGCTCGTGAAGAAGATTGCAAATCTGCGCGTCTTTGATGACGAGAACCATGTGATGAACCGCTCTATCATCGATATCAAAGGTGAGGTGCTTGTGGTAAGCCAATTTACGCTGTATGCCAGTTATAAAAAAGGGAACAGACCCAGTTGGTTTAAGGCCGGCAGTCATGAACATTCCATTCCGCTCTATGAGGCGTTTTGTAAAACGATGGAGGAACAACTGGGTAAACCAGTTGGCACAGGGGAATTCGGTGCGGATATGAAGGTGGAACTGGTAAATGACGGGCCTGTTACTATCTGTATGGATACGAAGAATAAAGAATAAAAACCTCACCCCCTGCCCCTCTCCTAAGGCGAGGGGGGAGAGGAAAGAGGAGTGAAAAGTGAATAGTGAATAGGGATGAAGAGATATTTAAGAGAAATTGAAGTATCGGGGTTGATACTGGTAATCATTGGGATTATGAGCTCCTGGATATGGGGGAGTCAGTATGGTGGTTGGCTATGCGGCGTAGGTATGCTGCTATGGCTTATCACATTTGTATATAAGGCCTTCCATTGGAATGAATATGCGAGGGAGAACAGGCAGAATATCATCATATTACTAATAGCAATTCTGATATTGTTTCTACAGATGATTATCAGACTAAATTGATAAGGAATATGGAACAAGACAACAAATATGAAAAGGCTCTTGCCCTTTACCAGACAGAGCTGAACGATCAAGAAGTACGCGAAGCAGTAAGGAAAATTATTGCAGAACGAGTGCATGAGAATGACACACCAGAGGTAAAGAAATTCCTGCTGGGCAGTGTAGAACTGACGACGCTGAAGACCACAGACTCAGAAGAGAGTGTGATGGCCTTTACGGAGAAAGTCAACCAGTTTGATGACGCCTACCCTGACCTACCCCATGTGGCAACCATCTGCGTATATCCAAATTTTGCGAAGACAGTAGCAGAGACGCTGGAGGTAGATGGAGTAGAAATCGCCTGTGTATCAGGCAGTTTCCCATCTTCACAGACATTTACAGAGATAAAGATAGCAGAAACAGCACTGGCCATCAAAGACGGAGCCACAGAGATAGATATGGTAATGCCGGTGGGAAAATTCCTAAGTGGTAATTACGAGGATGTAGCCGATGAGATAGCCGAGATGAAAGCTGTGTGTGGAGAGCACAAGATGAAAGTGATATTAGAAACCGGTTGTCTGAAGACCGCTTCGAATATCAAGAAAGCAGCCATCATAGCCATGTATGGTGGCGCAGACTATATCAAGACATCGACAGGAAAGGTAGAGCCGGCAGCTACGCCAGAGGCAGCCTACGTGATGTGTCAAGCCATCAAGGAATATTACGATAAGACAGGTATTCAGATTGGTTTTAAGCCTGCTGGCGGTCTAAACAGTGTGATGGATGCCCTCATCTATTACACCATCGTGAAGGAAGTGTTGGGCAACGAATGGCTCACCAACCAGTGGTTCCGACTGGGCACATCAAGATTGGCCAACCTATTGCTCAGTGAGGTATTAGGAAGGGAAGAGAAATTCTTCTAGTAATTGCGCTGAACAACGTAATCAACATAGGCTGCCAGGGCTTCCTTGACAGCCTTTTCTTTTACATTTTCCTCAATATATTTCTTGCAGAGACCACTGAACTCCTGCATCTTACGTTCCGCATATTCAATACCCCCATTCTGTTTGGTAAACTCCACCAAAACAGCTATCTCATCAAGATTAATCGTACCCGCCTTCACCTTACGTGCCAGGGTATGCATTGATTCAAAATCGGTGTTGTTGAGGGCATAGATAACAGGAAGCGTCAGTTTACCTTCCGCCATATCATTACCGGTAGGTTTACCAATTTCCTTAGAGTCGTAATAATCAAAAATATCATCACGAATCTGGAACATAATACCCAGTGTCTGACCAAATTTAGAAGCCTTTTCAATATCTTCATCAGAAGCCCCTGCAGAGATAGCACCTATAGCAGCACAAGCCTCGAAGAGAGCTGCAGTCTTCTGGTTGATGACTTGATAGTAAACCTCCTCGCTAAACTCCTGATTCTGAATATTCGAGAGTTGTAGAATCTCGCCAGCAGCCAGTGTACGTCCCAGTTCAGCAAGATACTGAATGATGCGCTGATTACAAGTAAAAGAAACACTCAGCAAAGCCGTAGAGAGGATGTAATCACCCACAAGAACAGCCACCTTATTATTATAAGAAGCATTGACAGAAGCCTGTCCGCGACGTTCCTCACTCTCATCCACCACATCATCGTGAACGAGAGAAGCCGTATGCAGCAGTTCCAATCCAACAGCCGCATGCTGCGTGACATCAGAGATAGCACCATAGTTCTTAGCCGTGAGCAGAATCAGCATAGGACGCATACGTTTGCCACCACGTTGACGGATGTGAGTCAAGGCACTGGAAAGCAGTCCGTCATCATGCGACAAATTACGGTTGAATAACTCGATGAAATCATTCAAATCATTCTCGATTGGTTTTTTGATGAGTGATAGATAATCCATATACTACTAAAAATTTGATACAAAAATAGTGAAAATATCGGGATATTGGAAATTTTTTAGTAATTTTACGCAGAAAATATAAAAAGTTATGGATAAACTCTTCCTTTTAGACGCTTATGCGCTCATTTATCGCTCGTATTACGCCTTCATTAAGAATCCGCGTATCAACTCGAAAGGACTGAATACTTCAGCCATTGTAGGTTTTGTAAATACCCTGTATGAAGTGCTGACCAAGGAACATCCGACGCACCTGGGAGTAGCCTTTGACCCCCATGGACCCACATTCCGTTCAGAAGTCTATCCCGCCTATAAGGCGCAGCGAGAAGCAACACCGGAGGATATCAAAAAGGCAGTACCTATTATCAAAGACCTGTTGAAAGCATGGAACATACCCATTCTGCAGGTAGATGGTTACGAGGCAGATGACGTCATTGGCACCTTAGCTACCAAAGCCGGACAGGAGGGAGTGGAGACCTACATGCTGACCCCAGACAAAGACTACGGACAGTTAGTGACGAATAATGTATTCATTTTCCGTCCCCGTCACGGAGGAGGTTATGAGACGATGGGTCCAGAGGAAGTGAAGGCAAAATATACCATACCATCTACAGAGGCAGTGATAGATTTACTGGCACTGATGGGAGATTCGGCAGATAACTTCCCAGGCTGTCCCGGTGTGGGAGAGAAGACAGCCGTAAAACTAATCAATGAGTTTGGCACCATAGAAAACCTGATCAGCAAGACAGACGAATTGAAAGGAGCACTGAAGACAAAAATAGAAAGTCATATAGAAGACATCAAAATGTCAAAATTTCTGGCGACAATCAAAACAGATGTCCCCATCGAGTTACGTCTTGACGAATTGAAGATTTCAGAACCCAACCAAGAAGAACTTGGAAAACTCATGGACGAATTAGAGTTTAAGAGCCTGAAAAGTAAGATTCTTAAAAAGTCTGAAAATATTCAAAAACCTGTCAACGGACAACTCGATTTGTTTGCCGAATTTGCGGCCGAGGGGTCGAAAGAGCCAGAATTTTCAAATCTAGAGACGTTAAAAACGGTGGTTCACGACTATCAACTTATTGAAAATGAGGACGATTTACTGAAATTACGTGATTTTTTCCTTACAAAAGAAATTCTCAGTCTAGATACAGAAACCACATCGACCAATGCAATTGATGCAGAATTAGTAGGATTGAGCTTTGCAGTAGAGGAGCACCAGGCATTTTACGTTCCGATTCCCGAAAATCGAGAAGAGGCCCAAAAGCGAGTAGAGATTTTCAGGTCGGTCTATGAAAATGAGAAAATCTTAAAGATAGGTCAGAATTTGAAATACGACCTGGAAGTATTGCGCAACTATGACATTGAGTTAAAAGGTAAGATGTGGGACACGATGATAGCCCATTATCTCATCCAACCCGAGTTGCGACACAATATGGACTATATGGCAGAAATTTATCTGAACTATCAGACCATACATATTGACGAGTTGATAGGTGCGAAAGGTAAGAACCAGCGTTCGATGCGAGAACTCGATCCGAAGGAAGTGTATGAATATGCTGCTGAAGATGCCGACATCACATTACAACTGAAGAATAAGTTAGAGCCGGAACTGAAACAGCAAGGAGCAGAAAAACTGTTTTATGAGATAGAGATGCCCCTGATGCCTGTATTGGCAGAGATGGAAATGACAGGAGTTTGCTTAGACACCGACTCGCTGGCAGAGACATCCAAGCAGTTGACCCAGCGCATGCTCGACATAGAGCAACGCATCTACGAACTGGCAGGAGAACATTTTAATATCGCTTCGCCGAAACAGGTGGGTGACATTCTCTTTGACAAACTCAAAATCATCGATAAAGCCAAGAAGACCAAGAAAGGACAGTATGTCACCAGTGAGGAAGTGCTGCAGCAGTTGCGCCATAAGCACGAGATAGTAGGTTTGATACTTGATCACAGAGGATTGAAGAAACTGCTGGGCACCTATATCGAAGCCCTGCCAAAGTTGATAAACCCCCGTACAGGACATATCCATACCTCTTTCAATCAGACCATTACAGCAACAGGACGCCTATCGTCGAGTGATCCTAATCTGCAGAATATTCCCATTCGCGGAGAGGACGGCAAAGAAATCAGAAAGGCTTTTATTC
>JAEEGJ010027657.1_pt1 | contig 11364 bp, 9 predicted proteins | sample 8958761 | NCBI WGS metagenome assembly JAEEGJ01 (sample SAMN16246546, study PRJNA631951) | gut metagenome | biome: gut microbiome; feature: rumen; material: RS-attached | host: Bos | place: Iran: Karaj | collected 2018-10
CGCAGCTACGGCTACTGCCCCTCCAAGGGCATGCTCGAGACCCGCGAATTCCTGGTCAAAGAGAACAACAAGCTCGGCGGTGCACAGATCAACGTCGACGACATTCTGTTCTTCAACGGCCTCGGTGACGCCATCGCCACCATCTACGGCCTGCTCTCGATGAACACCCGCATTATCGGACCTGCGCCGGCTTACAGCACCCACAGTTCCGCCGAAGCGGCCCACGCCCACACGGCCCCCATCACCTACAGCCTCCAGCCCGAGAACCACTGGTATCCGGACCTGGAAGAACTCGAGAACAAGGTGAAGTACAACCCGAGCATCGCGGGCATCCTCATTTTGAACCCGGACAACCCGACCGGCATGGTCTACCCGCTCGACATCCTCAAGAAGATTGTGGATATCGCGAAGCGCTACAACCTGTTTATTATCTGCGACGAAATCTACAACAAGATTACGTACAATGGAGCCCACGCCTACGCTCTCGCCGAATACATCGGCGACGTTCCGGGCATCGCGCTCAAGGGCATTTCCAAGGAATACCCGTGGCCGGGCGCTCGTTGCGGCTGGGCCGAATACTACAACCGCGACAAGGACGAACAGTTCGACGCCTTCTGCCGCGCCATCGACAACGCGAAGATGGTGGAAGTCTGCTCGACCACGCTCCCGCAGATGACTATCCCGCGCGTTCTCGGCGATCCGCGCTTTATCGAGCACCGCACTGCGCTGAACGAGAAGATCGGCCGTCGCAGCGCCATCATCAACGAAATCCTTTCGGACATTCCGGAACTGTATTTCAACCCGACCTACGGTGCGTTCTACAACACCATCATCTTCCGTGAAGGCACCTTGAACAGCCACCAGACCTTGAAGATCGACAACCCGATCATCAAGAAGAAGGTGGAAGAATGGTGCAGCAAGACGACGAACCTCGACTACCGCTTCGTGTACTACCTGCTGGGCGCTAAGGGCATCTGCGTGGTGCCGAGTACGAGCTTCTGCACGGACTTGAAGGGCTTCCGCGTGACGCTCCTGGAAGAAGACGAAGAGGAACTGCGCGAAGTGTTCACGACCATCCACGACGCCATCGTGGAATACCTGCACTCGTAGTCGGTACAGACAAGTTAAGAAAAGTCGCTCAAAAGGGCGACTTTTTCTTTCTATTAGATTTCGGCGTCTACGGATGCGGGCTTGATTGGGATCGGCGCGAACGGCGGTTCCAGTTCTATGCTGATGGGGCAATGGTCCGAACCCTGCACGGAGGAATGAATCTCAGAATTCAGTACATTCGGCACGAGCCCCTCGTCTACAAACGCGTAATCCAGACGCCACCCCACGTTACGGGCACGCGCACCAAAGCGGTTGCTCCACCAGGTATAAGCCTCGCGCGTATCGGGGTGCAGGTTACGGAACGTGTCCACAAAACCGTTTTCTACGTACTTGTCCATCCAGGCGCGTTCAATCGGCAGGAACCCGCTGATATTCTCGTTTTCCTTGGGGCGCGCGATGTCGATTTCCTTATGGCAGGTATTGTAGTCGCCCACCGTAAGCACGTGCTTGCCGTTCGCAAGCCAACGCAGCGAGTTCTCGAGGAACGCATCGTAGAAGCGCAGCTTGTAGTCCAGGCGGTCATCGCCCGAGCCTCCGTTCGGGAAATAGATGGAGTTGAGGACCCAGTCCGGAAACACGAGCTGAAGCACGCGGCCTTCCTCGTCGAACTCGTCGATATCGAACCCGTAGTTCACCATGTCGGGCTCGATGCGGGAATACACGGCAACACCGCTGTAACCCTTCTTGCGCTTGCACGCATTCCAGTAAGTAAAGTAGCCTTCCGGATTCCGAAGCGTGTCAGGTACCTGGTCTTCTTCGGCTCGAACCTCCTGAAGGCAGAGGATATCGGGTGCCGTACTGGCGAACCATTCCTCGAATCCTTTCTTGAGTGCCGAACGTATACCGTTCACGTTCCAACTGTATATATTCATCTTATACCGTAACCCAATCTCTCTAGGTTAAAGATAGGTTTTTAAAACCAAAAGTGTATAGACCAAAGCGAAAAAAGAAAAAACTCCCGCATCGCGAACGTTTGTAATAATATTTTTACATAAGATTTAGGATAAAATCTCAATTTTGAGCAAAGTTGCTAATTTTTTTCACTAGATTTGAGAAAAGAAATGTTTTTTTCTTTAGAAAATTTATATTTGAATCATGAATTCTAAAATCCTCGCCATCAAGCTTACCGCGTTTCTCGCATCCCTGACATTCTTTTCCGGCTGTGCCGGTTCGTCCAACGGGGACGACCTTGAAGTTCCCACGAACCTCCCCCCCATCTGCCGTGACATCGACTTCGTCGCGAACCCCGACATGCGCGAGATGTGCGGCGTCCGCAAGGCTCACAACAAGGCTTACAAAAACATTCCGCAGCAGCGCTACCTCATTAAGCCCAGCGAGACTTCCATCGTGAAGACGGGCAACAAGCTTGAACTTCGTTTCCAGAATTCCCTACCGCTCTACCTGGAAGGCCCTATCGTGAACGAGATTCTCTTCAACCAGGAAAAGCGCCTCGAAAGAATCAAGAACACCTACGACTACCACGAAATCTACAACAAGGTTTCCAAGGAACGTACCCGTATATTCAAGATGGGCATCCCGACCGACTTCGGCAGTACGCGTGAATTCTGCTTCCGCATCCCCGAAGCAAAGGGTAACGCAAGAACACGTAGCAAGGCCATGGGTAACAACATCGAGCGCATAGATTGCGAAGACTTCGAAACCATCGTGAAGGCGGAAAAAGCGGCAAAGGGACTCTAGACCCCGCTACACCTTTTAAACGGAGCCGCATGACCTGCGGTTCCTTTTTTTTCTAAATTAGGCCACGGTACAAACGTGACAACAGAAAGCAAGTACATCCACAACGCACTCAAGCAGGTCCACCACAAGGCCCCGTGCTCGAGCATTTACGGTTTTTCCATTTCGGGACTTGCAACGTATATGCAGTTCCCCGAAATGAACTTCTGCATCGACATGGGAGAATGCCCGCTTTCGGCCACCCCCATCGACCACGTGTTCCTCACGCACGCGCACGGCGACCACGCACGCTGCCTCATGCGTCACCACAGCCTCCGCAAGATGATGGGCGTAGAACGCGACAGCGTGTACTACATTCCCGAAAGCATCTATGAAGGGGCGAAGGACTGGATCCGCGCCGAAGCGATGTTCGAAGGAGTGAGCGAGGCCAAGTTCCGCTACCCGGAAATCGTTGCCGTCAAGGCGGGAGAACGCATCCCCTTGCGCTACAGGAAGGACATGGTCCTGGAACCCTTTGAGGTGAAGCATTCCGTACCCGCGATGGGCGCGACGCTCTACCTGCACAAGAGAAAACTGAAGGACGAGTTTCTAGGCAAGGACGCGGGCGAAATCATCGCGCTCCGCCAGGCAGGGGTCGAGATTACGCGCGAGGTATTCGAACCGCAGATGAGTTTCATGGGAGACTGCCTCGGCGAGAGCCTGCTCGAGAACCGCTCCGTTTTCGACTCGAAAGTCCTCGTTACCGAATGCACGTTTATCGCCCCTGAAGACGAGCCCATGAGCCGCAAGAAGGGGCACACGCATCTCGACCACATCGTACATGCGCTAAACGAACTTGGGGACGAAGTCAAGTGCGAACAGATTATCCTCACGCACTTCTCGATGAAGTATTCGGAAAAGTATATCCGCGAGACTATCGCGAAGGAAATTCCAGAAAGGTTTAAAGAGAAAGTCATCGCGTTTGTGTAGAGGCGGCCTTGCCGCAGTTAATAGTTATGAGCAACGAAGAATCTATCGAAAAAGAAGAGAATAGCGCCGAAGAAAAGGCTCCGAAGGAAGTCGTGATTCCGGAGTTCTACCGCGACCTGAACCAGGACTCCGAACACAGGAGCCTCTGGCACTACGTGTTCCGCACGAACGGCGACCGCAAGCCCATCAAGACAACCGACGGGCTCCCCCACAAGCTTGACTTCAACTGGAAGGACATGTTCCCGAACGAGAACGGCCACATTGAGGTCGAAATCGGGAGCGGCAAGGGGAACTTTATCGCGGACTACGCCCAAAAGCACCCCGACTACTACATCATGGGTAGCGAATGGGACTACACCTGGGCCGTATTCGCCCACGGGCGCATGGAAAAGCGCGGCGTGCTCGACAACGCCAGCATGCTGCGCGGCGACGTATTCTACTTCTTGCGCGACTGCGTAAAGAGCAACACCGTCGACGCATTCCACATGTACTTCCCGGACCCGTGGCCCAAGGAACGCCACCACAAGAACAGGCTGCTGCGCCCGGACTTTTTGACCGAAGTTGCGCGCGTGCTCAAGCCCGGCAAGCGCATATTCTACTGGGGTACCGACCACAAGGAATACAACGAGATTGCACTCGAGACCTTCGACAACTTCCCTGGATGCAAGGTTATCGTGCGCAATACCGCCGAACCGACCGAAGGCATTACCACCGGTTTCGAACGCAAGTACAAGAAAGAAGGCAGACCCATCTACCGGAGCGTAATCGAGTTCGAAAAGTAACTGTCTATTTTTGACAGTCGAATTTGTTATTTTATTGTCGCTATGCTGAAGACGCTTTCGATAAACAACTTTACTCTGATTGCACAGGCGGAAATTCCCTTCCAGAAAGGGTTCACCGCCATCACCGGCGAAACGGGTGCGGGCAAGTCCGTACTCCTCAAGGCACTCCGCATGGTCTGTGGCGACAAGGCTCAGGCATCGATGGTGCGTACCGGCGAGAGTAAGGCCGTAATCGAAGGCATCTTCGATATCAGCAACGAGCCGAAGGTCAAGAAGATTGTAGAAGACCTCGGGATTGACAGCGACGACGAACTCGTTATCCGTCGCGAGATTCTCGAGAACGGCAAGGGCCGCACCCGCGTGAACGGGAACATGGTGAACCAGGCCGACCTGCAGGAAATCGGCGAGCACCTTATCCAGATGCATGGCCAGAGCGAACAGTTGCTGCTCCGCGACACGCGCACGCATGCCCAGATGCTCGACGCCTATGCAGGCAACGCGAAACTCCTTGCAGACTATACGGAATCCTGGAACGCATGGAACGACACCCTCGCGAAAATCGAGGAAACGCAGACCCGCGCGAAGGATCTCGCCGCACAGAAGGATTTCCTCAAGTTCCAGTACGATGAACTTTCGAAGGCCGCCCTTCGCGAAGGCGAAGAGGAAGAACTCGAGGACAAGGTGAACATTGCGAGCAAGGGCGAGACCGAACGCAACTGCATTAACGATATCCAGACGCTTCTCGGGGGCGACAACGGCCTGTTGGACCAGGTACAGATACTGCAGTCCAAGATGCGCACGCTCGCATCCAAGATTCCGCACTACGAGGAGAACCTGAACGCGCTCGCCGACGTCGCGGACCCGTTCGAGAGTGTCTGCAAGGATTTGCTCCGCCTATCGCCCGCAAAGTCGCTCTCCCCCGCCGAAATTGACCGCGCGAACTCGCGCATCGCCGCCATCCAGAAACTCAAGCGCAAGTACCGCACCGATGTCGCGGGCCTCATCGCGCTTACCGCACAGCGTAAAGAAGAACTCGAGAGCCTCGAGAACCTGGATGCAGACCTCGAGGAACTGGGCAGGCAGGCAGAAAAGTTCATGAAATCGATGCAGGCAGCATCGATCCGCCTCACCGAAAGCAGGAAGGCCGCCGCAGAAAAATTTGACGCCGCCGTAGAAGCCATGCTCCAGACGCTCGGCATGCCCAAGGCAATCTTCAAAACTAGCATCGAGAAGCAGGACTATGCGGCAAACGGGGCCGACAAGATTGAAGTTATGTTAGCACCAAACCCGGGCGAAGGGGCAAAATCGCTCCAGAAGGCCGTCTCGGGTGGTGAACTGAGCCGCGTATTGCTGGCCATCAAGACCGTGATGGCAGAACTCGACGCCGTTCCTTTGCTAATTTTTGATGAAGTAGATTCCGGTATCAGCGGTGAAGTGGGTAACAACATCGGGGTTGCGCTCAGGAACCTGGGCAAGCACCATCAGGTACTCACCATCACCCACCTGCACCAGGTCGCAAGCCGTGCCGACAACCAATTAGCCGTAAGCAAGCAGGAAGTCGACGGGCGCACGTACACCTCCGTAACGAACCTCGATGCGGACGGACGTGTCGACGAACTCGTGCGGATGCTGGGCGGTGAATCTGCCACGGTGCGCGAGCACGCGAAACAACTTTTGGAGAATTGCGAATGAGCGAAAACAGAACAGACGTGCGGTTACGCAGCCGCATCTGGAGCCTACTACGGGCGCTCGTTTTTGTCTGCGTCATCATCTTCATCTGGCTCGGCATGGCGAAGACCGCCTGCGCCTTCGTGCTTATCGCCCTCATCATGGGATGGGTGAACCTCTACCAGTTGCGTAGCCAGGAAATCGAGAAGCCCTACTACAGGCTCTGGCTGAACGTTGTCGACGGTCTGTTGCAGTTCAGCGTCATGACAAGCATTTTCGTGCGCGACCTCTACTATTCCGAAAGCGCCGAGAAACTCCTCGGCATCGGCTGCGCCTTTATTCTCGGGCGACTCATCGCGCATTCCCTGTTCTCTCTCGGCGTTCTCCGCGAAGGCAAGAAGTTACCGCAAAAGCGCCGCTGGTCCAAACTTGCAAACCTTGCGACCACGGTCACGATGGGCGTCTACCTGTTGAACCTCGAGGACTACCAGCAGATATGCATGGTGGCAACCATCCTGCTCATCACGGCATCTACCGTCGCATACGCCTACTGGTACTACCGCGACCCGGCACACCGCAAGCCGCTCTCCATCGCAAGCCAGCTCACGATGAGCCGCATCGTGCTGACCCCGTTCTTTTTGTGGGTATTCTTCTATGACAACGACCTGAACTACAGCAACAACAGCATCGTATTCAAGGTGCTTGCGCTCGCGATGGTTCTCGGGTTCATGCTTACCGACTTCCTGGACGGGAAACTCGCCCGCGCCATGGGCGAAGTGAGCACGCTCGGCAAGTATCTCGACCCGTTCAGCGACAAGATTTCGAACATGACGATTTTCATGTGCTTCATCGCCACGGACTATGCCCCCGTGTGGATGGTGGCGCTCATCTACTTCCGCGAATCCAGCGTGGAAACGCTCCGCACGCTCGCTGCGAGCGAGGGGCTCATCATGCCCGCACGCAAGAGCGGCAAGTGGAAGACGGCCCTCCAGGGAATCGGCATCGTGGCAATCCTTCTCGGGGCGATTGACCCCGTGCGTGCGCTCGTCCCCGGCCTGGGCGACATCTGGCACATATTCCCGACAATCGTCATGGGCATCATTACCGCCATCACCATTATCAGCGGAATCGACTACTTCGTCTCGAGCAAGCACATCCTCAAGAAGTTCGTGTAGCCGGCCAGGAATTGCGTTTTTTCGCTTATTTTCGCGGAAAATGCGACTCTACCCTTGACATAACCATAAAATTTTTCTATATATGGCAACAACCTCGACGCGGGGTGGAGCAGTTGGTAGCTCGTCGGGCTCATAACCCGAAGGTCGCAGCGTTCAAGTCCTGCCCCCGCTACTAAAAGATCCGGTTCAAAGCCGGATTTTTTTTATTCCCTTTTTTATATTTGGAACACGATGCTTGTCGAACTCATCAAGATGACCCGCCCGAAGAACATCGTGATTGCGATAATCACGCTCGTGGTCGGGTATATGCTGCTCGGAAGTTTTCCCGATCCCTATACATATATCGGAAAAGGCAATATCGACCACTTCGTACTTTTCAATCCCGGATGGATAATTCTTGTTCTGCAGGCGATCGGGTTCGCGTTCGCAATCGGGTTCGCGAACATCCAGAACGATATCCTCGACCTCGATAGCGACAAGATGAACCGCCCGGAACGCCCGCTCGTGACCGGGAAGGTCTCGGTAAAGGCAGCCCGTAGGGCCTGGATTATCATGTTTGCCCTGATGCTCCTCTGCGGGCTGGGCGCGACCATTCTGCAGAATTATGGACAATTTGAGCCCCGATACATCGCCATTACATTCCAGCTTTGGTTCTTTGCGCTACTCGGGGCACTCCTGATAGCCTACAACAAGTGGCTCAAGCACATTCCTCTCCTGAAGAATATGACAGTCGCACTCCTCTGCACGACGCCCCTGCTGTTCGTCCTGCTGTATTTTTCCTGGTTCCCCAAAAGCGCAGGCGTATTGTGGCGCATGTGGGCCATAATCCCGGCAATCCCGTTTGCATTCCTGCTCACGACCGCGCGTGAAATCTACAAGGACCTGGAAGACGAAACAGGCGACCTGAAGGCGGGCATCATGACGTTCCCGCTTATCGCAGGCTCGGCGACCGCCCGCAGGTTGGCAGGCGCCATCATCCTCTTCACCTGGATTTCGCTACCGCTCCCGGTGTTCTACATGGACAAGGTGTTCGGGCACAACTACCCGCCGCTGTTCCTGATTATCACGGGCATAGCACTCACGCCGACATTCGCGATTATCCTTTTCAGCGCACACCGCAAGAACTACCGCCGCGCACAGTCGCTCACAAAGGTGGCCATGTTTGCGGGCCTAATCGCGCTTATCGTCTGCACGTTTTTATAATTTCACAAGTAACGAATCGAGCCAAAGGATTGCGCAGAAAAAATGCGCAAAACTTGCTATATTAAGGCCATGACCGAGCAGAAAGACTTCGACTATACCCGCTATTTTGAACTGAAGAAGCAACTGGAGGAAGCGAGCCGCCTCTACTACAAGGAAGGCGTCTCCCCCATGAGCGACCAGGATTTCGACTTCGGGCTCAAGGAGATGGAGGCTCTCGAGGCGAAGTACCCGGAACTGCGCGGTCAGGGTTCGCTCACGCAGCGGGTCGGTAATGACTTGACGAACGACTTTGCGAAGGTTGCGCACGCCGTGCCCATGCTCAGCATCGCAAACGTGTACAGCGCCGAGGAAATGGCGGAGTTTGTCAAGGCCGCGGAAGATGGAATTGCGGGTCTGGATCCTGCTCCTTCGAACCTAACTCAACTAAGCCAACAAGTTGGCAAGTTTCGTATATCGACTTCGCTGCGCTCCGCTCAGGATGACGCGGGGGGCAAGAAGCGCGCGAAATGGATCTGCGAGCGGAAAATCGACGGCGTTTCGCTTTCCATCGTGTACGAGAACGGACGCTTGAAGCAGGCGGCCACCCGCGGCGACGGAGCCCAGGGCGACGACGTGACCCTGAACGCCCTCACGATTGAGGACATTCCCGAATACTTTGACGCGAAGAAACTGAAAATCGACCCGAGCGAAATCCCGCAGGGCACTTTCGAGGTGCGCGGCGAAGTCTACATGGAGCGCGAAGCCTTCGAACGCCTGAACGAGCAATTTATCCTGGAAGGCAAGAAGATTTTCCAGAACCCGCGCAACACGGTCTCGGGCTCGCTCAAGCTCAAGAGCGTGGCCGAATGCAAGACGCGCCCAATGCGATTCTTCGCCTACCACATACCGCAGAGTAACAACAAGACGCACGAAGAGAACCTGCTACAGCTCAAGCGCCTCGGGTTCCACACGAACGACTACTGGACAGCCGATACCACCGATGAAATCATGAAGATTTCGGAGCAGATTGGCGCGAGCCGCGACAGCCTCCCCTTCGAAATCGATGGCATGGTCGTGAAGCTGAACGACCTTGCTATGCAGCGCGCCCTCGGAACCACGAGCAAGAGCCCGCGCTGGGCCATCGCCTACAAGTTCAAGGCCGAGCGCGCCTACACGCCGCTCCTTTCCGTCGAATTCCAGGTGGGCCGCACCGGTGCGGTCACGCCCGTGGCGAACCTTGCACCCGTGCGCCTCGCGGGCACTACCGTCAAGCGCGCCACCCTCCACAACTTCGACGAAGTCTCGCGCCTGGACCTGCACTACGGTGACACCGTCGGCGTTGAGAAGGGCGGCGAAATCATCCCGAAAATTACCGACGTCAAAAAAGAACTTCGCCCAGCAGGGGCCGTCCCCGTGACCGCTCCCGAAAAATGCCCCGTATGTGGAGAGCCGCTCACGCACGTGGACGGCGAAGTCATCCTCCGCTGCGAAAACATGCACTGTGCAGCACAGGTGCAATGCCTGTTCGAACACTTCGTGAGCCGCGAGGCAATGAACATCGAAAACCTCGGTCCCGCCCTCATCGCAAGCCTTATTGCTACGGGCAAAATCAAGCGTATTCCGGACCTGTACCGCCTCACGCTCGAAGACCTTGAATCGCAAGATCGCATGGCGAAGAAGAGCGCCAAGAATGTTTTCGACGCTATCGCCGCATCGAAGGAGCGAAGCCTCGAGAACCTGCTGCACGGTCTCGGCATCCGCTTCGTGGGTCGCACCAGTGCTCGAAACCTAGCGAAGCACTTCCGCACACTGGAAAAAATCCGTACCGCCACCGTAGAGGATTTGCAGAACGTGACCGACGTGGGCGAACGCATCGGGAAATCCGTCTACGACTTTTTCCACACGGAACGCTACACGCAGGAAATCGACGAACTAATTGAACTCGGGTGCCCCACCGAATTCAAGGGCGTCGTAAAGACGCTGTTCCAGGGGCAGACCGCAGTCATCACCGGAACGCTCCCGAGCATGGAACGCGAGGAAGCCCGCAAGCTCATCGAAGAGAACGGCGGCAAGGTATCGGGTTCCGTAAGCAAGAAGACAAGCTGGGTGCTCGCCGGCGAAGCGGCCGGAAGCAAGCTCACGAAGGCGAACGAGCTCGGAATTCCCGTACACGACGAAGCATGGCTATTAGCGCAGATTGCCGCAGCGGATTCAGGCGACATTTCGGGCGACGAAAGCGACGCACCTGACGCAGGTCCAGAAGGCGCAGACACTACGCAAACAAAAAATGCGCCGGCAAACGCCGACGCAAACGGTCAACTCAGTTTATTCTAGAAATCACTTTGCCGGCGCGGTTACAGCGGGCGCATTCCCAGCCGGTGCTGCTGCGGTGCCTTCCGCACCCGCAGGCGCATTCCCAGCCGGAGCAGCAGCCGGCGCAGCCTTCGTGCTATCCGCCACAGCAGGCGCATTCTTCACGCAGCGCAACGAGAACGCGGTATTCTCAAAATCTTCCGCACGCATCACATCGTCCTTGCTATTGATGAGGTTCCAGTAGGCAGCACCCGTATCGCCGCCGCCACTTGCCTCCCAGAAGTACGCACTCGTGCCAAGTTCCATAAACTCGCCGTCGTTGTAACGTGCACCCGCAGGTATGGCATTGAAGCCCGAAGCCTCGCTAATCGGCGCACCGCCTCGCACCCAGCCCTCGCGCATCTTGAGCGCGGCCGCAATGCTCCCCTTCTTCATTTTGGCGACACCGAGCATCATGTCACTCCATTCCT
>JAEEGJ010027663.1_pt1 | contig 11362 bp, 8 predicted proteins | sample 8958761 | NCBI WGS metagenome assembly JAEEGJ01 (sample SAMN16246546, study PRJNA631951) | gut metagenome | biome: gut microbiome; feature: rumen; material: RS-attached | host: Bos | place: Iran: Karaj | collected 2018-10
TCCACTGAGAATCGCCCTTCATCCGGCGGGCGGATGGTCCGTCCGCCGGAATTTTTCTCTTTTTGCAAATCCGGGGTTGACAAACGCTCGTTCCTGCATTATAGTATCTCTTGCTTTGCGGACAGTTAGCTCAGCTGGTAGAGCTTCCGCTTGACGTGCGGAAGGTCAGGGGTTCGAGTCCCTTACTGTCCACCAGACGAGGCCCTCACCATTCGGTGAGGGCCTCGTCATATATAAACAACTGGAAAAAACCTGGAAAACCCCTTGTCCGGCGTGTCGAAATCATGTATAATCCCACTTTGGAATACTCAAAAAAGAAAAGGAAGGTACGAAGCATGAAAAAGAGACTGCTGGCCCTGCTGCTCACCGCCGTAATGCTGCTGAGCCTCAGCGCCACGGCCCTGGCCGCCGAAGTCCGGGAGACGGATTTCTTCGACGATCAGTGGCACAGCGACGCGGATTTTTCCGAGATGGAATATGTCCCCGTGGATACGGAGGCGGATCTGGCCGCTATGGAAGAAGTCCGCGCCCTGGTGGAGGACGAGGCGAACATCGAAGCCGTGAAGGAAGGCTTCCTGAAAGCCTGCGACCTGAGCACCAACGCCCGCACCATGTACACGCTGGCCAACATCCGCTATTCCCAGGATTACGCCAGCGAAGAGAACTACGCCAACCTGGATGAAGCCCAGCAGGCGGCCATGATCGTGGGCGACGCGCTCTACGGTCTTGCCCGTGATATCCTCAATTCCCCCTGCGCCGCCGCTCTGGATGACATCGTCACCGAGGAAGACGCGGAGTACCTGCGGGATTACGAAAACATGACCGAGGAAGAACTGGCTCTGCAGGCGGAGATCACCGCTCTGGAAAACGAGTATCAGAACGCCGCTTTTGCGGAGTACAGCGCCGTGGTGGACGGCGTGGAATGGACCGACGCCACCAACGAGGAAGCCTACTATGCCGGCGAGATCGACTATGATCAGTACATCGCCATCAGCCGTGCCATCGCCAAGGAAATGAACGCTGTCCTGGGTGAGATCTATCTCCGCATCATCGACGCCCACAAGCGGGAAGCGGTCATGGAGGAGTACGAGAGCTACGCCGACTACGCTTACGAGAATGTCTATGACCGGGACTACACGCCCCTGGAGATCCGGAATTTCCATGATGCCGTGAAGCAGGACATCGCTCCTCTGGACGATGTGCTTTACGAAGTGTTCTATGATCTTCTGGACCTCGACCTCTATTACAGCGACTTTGCCGGGGACATTGCCCTGGACATCATGGATCCCTACATCGCTTCCCTGTCCAGCGAGCTGTATGAGTCCTTCAACTATATGCGGGACCATCATCTTTACGACAGCGATTACAGCGACACCAAGGACGGCAGCGGCTTCAGCACCATCCTTTCCGCTTACCAGGCCCCTTATTACTTCAATACCCCCACCGGCACCCTGTATGACCTGACCACCGCCGTCCATGAGTTCGGCCACTACAACAACTTCTACTGGACCGACGGCAGCTGGTACAACGGCAGCAAGGGCTACGACATCGACGAGGTCCATTCCCAGGGCCTGGAGCTCCTGTTCACGGAGTTCTATCCCGAGATCTTCGGGGATTCCAGCGATTTCGTCACCGTGTTTATCCTCTATAATATGGTGAGCTCCATCGTGCAGGGCGCCCTCCACGACGAGCTGCAGCAGTATGCTTTCGAGACCGAGGGCGTGACCCTGCAGCAGATCAACGAGAAGTACTGCCAGCTCATGCGGGAATACAACCAGATCGGCGCCGATGACGAGCGCACCGAAATGTACGGTTGGGTGGAGATCCACCACACCTTTGACCGCCCCTTCTACTACATCAGCTATGCCACCTCCGCCGCCGGCGCTCTGGAGTTCTGGCTGGAGGCTCAGGAAGACTATTTCGCGGGCGTGGACGATTATCTCCGCTTCACCGCCCAGAAGATGGATGAATACGGCTTCCAGGAGGGCTTTGAGGCCATCGGCATGAAGTCCCCCGTGGATCCCGAGTACATCGCTTCCCTGGGTGAGGAGCTGGCTCTGGCGGCTGAGGGCTTCCGCGCTCCCGGCGCTGCGGACTACTTCACCGACGTGACCGGCGACGAAGCCTGGTATCCGGCTGTGGAGTCCCTTTATGATAACGGCCTTCTCAACGGTGTGGAAGAGGGCGTTCTGGATGCTGACGGCACCGTGACCCGCGCCCAGGCCTCCACCGTGCTCTGCCGTCTCTTCGGCATCACCGAATCCATGGGCGGGGACTACTTCCCCGACGTCACCGAGGGCCACTGGTACACCGATATGGTCAACGCCGCCTATGAGTATGACCTGCTCCACGGCTTCGAAGACGGCACCTTCCGTCCCGGCGACGCCATGAGCCGCCAGGATTTCGCCGTGGTGCTCTACAACATCTTCACCACCTATCTGGGCGCCGGCTTTGAGGACGCCTGGGCATTCAATCTGGGCGCTGCGGACGCGGCTGACATCGGCGACTATGCCCTGGAGGCTGTGAGCTGGGGCGTCATGAACGGCTACATCAGCCTGGACGAGAACGCCGAGCTCCGTCCCGCCGACGATCTGACCCGCGCCGAGATGGCCGAAATGATCTACTACGCCTTCCTGGCCGAGTGACCCTCCTTCCGCAAAGCAAAAGGAAACAACAAATCCCCCGCTTCCGGCTCGGAAGCGGGGGATTGTGCTATCTTTGCAGCTTTGTGCCGCATTGTGTGCAATAGTTGGCGAAAAATGGCTCCCCCTTGCCGCAGTTGGGACAGGTGCGGCCTTCGGGAGCGGGCGGCGTTTCCCCCACCCTGTAGAGGCCAAAGCCTCCGCTGCCCTCGGTCGGCCATGCGCCGGGCCCGTCGATCATGGGGCTGTCCACCGGGGCAGGCGGGAGAGAATAGCCGGGAAGCAAGGCTCGTTTTTCCGTGATCGCCTTGGCCGAAAGTTCGTCCGGCACGATGTCCGCGATGTTTACACGTACCCTCCGGCCCGTGCCGGCCAGGGTCTCCTCCATGGCCTCCGCCAGGGCTTCCCGCCGCTTCTCCAGGTCGGACCAGATCCACCTGCCGGTCTCCAACTGTGCTTGCAGAGCGGCGACTGTCGCCTTGCGGATCTCCCGGTTCCATTCCTCGCTTTCCTCGTCGGCAGGCGGTTCGCCCTCCACGAAGCCTCTGGCCCGGAGCGCCAGGTCCAGGTCCAGTTCTCCGTCGTGGAAGGGGAGCGGCTGCGGCGTGCCCCAGGGGAGACGAAGATTCTCCGCCCCCGGCGCAAATCCCACGCCCATGGTTCATTCCTCCTCGGATAAACGTCCATTTTCGTTATACAGCACCGCGCCGAAAAAGGTGACGGTGCTTTTTCCGTTCATATAGGGGATGCCCGCCTGCTTCGCCAGCTCCGAGACGAGGAAGCCGAAGCCCTCGATGGAGGGCTGAAGCTCCTCCGGGAAGCGGCAGGCTTCCTCCGGCCAGGTGCAGGTATTGCAGCGCATGCAGCCTTCGTTGGAGAGGATCAGCAGCCTGGAAAGCCGGGGCCGCAGCTGCCTTCCCAGCGCCCGGGCACATTCCTTGAAGTCCCCCATTGCTTTGCCCACAGCGGAGAAATCCAGACTGTCCGGCAGCAGATAGGCCTTGGAGAAAAGCTGGAGCTTTTCGTAGCCCAGCACCCTGTCCCGACATTCTTCCAGACTGCCCACGGCAGGGGGACAGGCCCAGCTGCGGTCATAACCCCGGCAGCGGTTCCCCGCGCAGGTGTCCCGCACCTCCCGGTGGAAGGAGAGCGCGCCCGTTTCCAAAATGCCGCTGTCCTGAAATCCTGCGCGGAAAACTTCCCGCTGCACCAGGGCCGAGGTTTCGCCCTGCGCCCGGGCAGTTTCCGAAATCAGCGTTTCCCGGCGCGATTCCAGCTCACTCATGGGTTCCGAGAGGCAGAACTCGCAGACGCTGCCTTCCCCCGGTTCCCGGGCCGGGCAGAAATACCGGGCCTTCCCATCCCGCACCAGACTGTGATAATGCACCTTTTCCGGCGGGTGCATGGGCTTTTCGAAGAGGAAGGTCATGGCCAGGCAGACGGCGGTCACATATTTGTGGGCGCCCGGCTCCTCCGGCCAATACTTCCGCAGATAGCCGTCCACCGTCTCCCGCAGGGCGCGGACGCGCTCGTCCGCCGCCTCTCCCGGAAAGTCCTCCCGCTCCCGCAGGTCCAGCAGGGTTTCCCGGTTGAAGGGGCTCACCGGCGCTTTCGGCCTTCCCTCCTCCAAGGCGGCCCATTCCTCCTGCGTGAAGGCGGAAAGAATGGCCTCTTGCAATTCGCTCTTTTTCAAAACGCATCACCTGCCGTTACTCTACCATAGAAGACGCAAGGCTGACAAGCCTGTCCGGGCCCTCGGGACCATTGACTTTTTTTCACAAAGTATTAAACTATACATATTGATAACAAGGAAATGCCTATTTCAAGGCGGACAGGACCTCTGCCCGCCCGAAGGGAAGGTTTGTATGAAGGTAAGGCTTGAGCATCTCACAAAGCGCTTCCCCAACCGCAACAAGAAGATCAAGACGGAAGTGACGGCCGTCAGCGATTTCACCTTTGAGATCCCCGACGGCAAGCTGATCGGCCTCCTGGGCCCCTCCGGCTGCGGAAAGAGCACGGTGCTGAACCTGATCTGCGGCCTGGAAAAGCCCACGGAGGGCAGGATCTTTTTCGGGGACGACGACGTGACCGATCTGCCGCCGGAAAACCGGGGCGTGGGCCTGGTGTTCCAGAACTATGCCCTCTACCCCCATCTGACGGCGCGGCAGAACATCCTGTTCCCCCTTCAGAACCTGAAGGGGGAGGCCCGGCCCGACAAGGCCCGGATGCTGGAGATGGTGGAGGAAGCGGCAAAGCTGGTGCAGATCAGTGAGCTGCTGGACCGGAAGCCCAGCGAGATGTCCGGCGGCCAGCAGCAGCGGGTGGCCATCGCCCGCGCTTTGGTGAAGCGGCCCCGGGTGCTGCTCCTGGACGAGCCCCTCTCTAACCTGGACGCCCGCCTGCGCATCCAGACCCGGGAGGAGATCCGCCGCATCCAGCGGGAGACGGGCATCACCACCGTTTTCGTCACCCACGACCAGGAGGAGGCCATGAGCATTTCCGACATGATCGTGGTCATGAAAGCGGGCATCCTCCAGCAGATCGGCCAGCCCCAGGATGTCTACAATCGGCCGGACAACCTCTTTGTGGCGAAGTTCCTGGGCACGCCGCCCATCAACGTCTTTGAAGGGAAGGTAAAGGGGGGCGTCCTCACCATCGGGGAGGACGAGATCATGAAGGTGGCGGACACGGCGGACCGGGATGTCTGGGTGGGCGTCCGGCCCGAGGGCTTCATCCTCCGGGAGAACGGGCCCCTTTGCTGCAAGCTCATCGGCGTAGAGGTCATGGGCCGGGACGTCAGCGTGGTGGCTTCCCATCCTGCCTGCGCCACCGAGAGCCTCCGGGCCATCATCAGCGCGGAGACGCAGGTGGACGGGGCCGCCCATGAAGTGCGCTTTGAGCTGCGGCCCCGGAAGCTCTTCCTCTTTGACCGGGAGACCGAGGAGTGCGTCCCCTACCGGGCGCTGTGAGCGGGGGAGGGGAAGCATGAAGCAGTCTAACTTCAAGGCCTGGCTCTATCTGCTGCCGGCCATCCTCTTCCTGGGGGTGTTCATGGTCTACCCCCTCATCGACGTATTCATCTATTCCTTTGAAGAGGGCTATAATTCCGCCTCCCAGACGGTCTTCGGCGTGGGCTGGTACAACTATTCCTATGTCCTCCACGATCCCTATTTCCTCCGGGCGGTGAAAAACACCCTCATCCTGGTGGTCATCACCGTGCCCCTGAGCACGGGCATCGCGCTGCTGATCAGTGTGGGACTCAATTCCATCAAGCCCCTGAAGGAACTGTATCAGACCGTTTTCTTCCTGCCCTATGTCACCAATACCCTGGCCGTGGGCCTGGTCTTTATGATCCTCTTCAAAAAGACCGCCTACACCGACGGCATGGTGAACCTGCTCATTAACTGGTTCGGCGGGGAGAGCGTGGACTTCATCGACGGCCCCTATTGGGCCAAGATGTTCGTCATGTGCTTCTACACCATCTGGGTGGTCATGCCCTTCAAGATCCTCATCCTTACCAGCGCCCTGGCCAGCGTGGACGAGACCTATTACAATGCCGCCCGGGTGGACGGCACCGGCAAATGGCGCATTTTCACCCGGATCACCCTGCCCATGATCTCCCCCATGATCTTCTACCTGGTCATCACCGGCTTCATCGGGGCCTTCAAGGCTTACAGCGACGAGGTGGCGCTCTTCGGCGTCAACCTCAATGCCGCTGGCATGAATACCATCGTGGGCTATGTCTACGACATGCTTTATGGGGACAGCGGCGGCTACCCCTCCTATGCTTCGGCGGCGGCCCTGATCCTCTTTGCCATCGTGCTCACCATCACCTGTGTGAACCTCCTGGTCACCAGGAAGGGCATCCGGGCCTGAGAGGAGGCGGTAGCATGGATAAGAATATGGATTACCGGCGCATCGAACGCTCCGCCCGCAGCCGTCAGCGCACCCTGCGCATCGTCACCTATGTGCTGCTGACCGTCTGGGCCCTCATCGTCCTTTTCCCCTTCTACTGGATGCTCCTCTCCTCCGTGAAGAGTTACAGCGCCTATAACGGGGAATATATCCCCAAATTCTTCACCCTGTCGCCCACCCTGGAAAACTACGGCGAAGCCTTCACGGCGGTGCCTCTGGCCCGCTATTTCGTGAATACCCTGGTGTTCACCCTGTCCACCACCGCTGTCATGCTGGTGGTGACGGTGCTGGCCGCCTTCGCCTTTTCCCGCCTGGCCTTCCGGGGGCGGAACGCCCTCTTTGCCGTGTTCCTCAGCCTCATGATGATCCCCAATGAGCTGGTCATCATCACCAACTTCGTCACCATCACCGACTGGCATATGCGCAATACCTTCTGGGGCCTGATCCTGCCCTCCGTGACCAGCATCTTTTACATCTATCTGCTGAAGGAGAATTTCGAGCAGATCCCGGAGGAGCTGTATAAGGCCGCCAAGGTGGACGGGACCTCCGACCTGAAATATCTCCTGAAGGTGATGATCCCCATCTGCAAGCCCACCATCATCACCATCACCATCCTGAAGGTCATCGAGTGCTGGAACTCCTATGTCTGGCCCCGCCTCATCACCGACGACGCCAATTATTTTCTGGTGTCCAATGGCATCCAGACCATCCGGGAGAGCGGCTTCGGCCGGGAAAACATCCCCGCCATGATGGCGGCGGTGGTGGCCGTGAGCGTGCCGCTGATCGTCCTCTTCCTGATCTTCCACAAGAAGATCATGGACGGCGTTTCGAGAGGGGGGACCAAGGGATGAAGCTCCGGCGTATCCTTGCCCTCGCCCTTATCATGCTGAGCTGCCTGTTCCTTTTCACCGGCTGCCACGGCTCCCAGGAGCGCAGCATCTTCCAGATCCCGGATAAATTCGACGAAAGCCGGGACTATGAGATCACCTTCTGGGCCAAGAACGACACCAACAAGACCCAGGTGAAGATCTATGAGCAGGCCGTGGAGGATTTTGAGAAACTCTATCCCAATATCCATGTGACCATCCGCTTTTACACGGATTATTCCAAGATCTACAACGACGTCATCACCAATATCTCCACCAACACCACCCCCAATGTCTGCATCACCTATCCGGACCACATCGCCACCTACCTCACGGGGGAAGACGTGGTGGTGCCCCTGGACGAGCTGCTGACAGATAAGGCCTATGGCCTGGGTGGCAGCCAGGTCCGCTTCGACGCCCCCACGAAGGGGGACATCGTGCCCCAGTTCCTCCAGGAGCTGAGCATAGGCGGCCATATCTACGGCCTGCCCTATATGCGCTCCACAGAGGTGCTCTATGTGAACAAGGACCTGGTGGAGGCCCTGGGCTATGAGCTCCCGGAGGAGGTCAGCTGGGATTTCGTGTGGGAGGTCTCGGAAAAGGCCATGGAAAAGGGGGAGGACGGCAACTTCCTGGTCAACGGCCAGAAGGTGATGATCCCCTTCATCGACTACTCCACCGATAATATGCTGATCCAGCTCTGCAAGCAGAAGGGCAGCGGCTATTCCACCGCAGCGGGGGAGATCCTGCTGTTCAACGACGAGACCAAGGAATTCCTCTATACCATCGCGGAACACGCGGGGACCGGGGCTTTCTCCACCTTCAAGATTTCCAGCTACCCCGGCAATTTCCTCAATGCGGGCCAGTGCATCTTCGCCCTGGACTCCACCGGCGGCTCCACCTGGATCGGCACCCACGCCCCCCTCATGGACATCAGCCCGGACAAGGTGGTGGATTTCGAGACGGCGGTGCTGCCCATGCCCCAGCTGAACCCCGAGGAACCCTGGATGATCTCCCAGGGGCCCTCCGTCTGCATCTTCAATAAGGCCGACCCCCAGGAAGTGCTGGCCTCCTGGCTCTTCGTCCAGTTTCTGATGACGGACAAGGTGCAGATCGCCTATTCCCAGACCGAAGGCTATGTCCCCGTCACCACCAAGGCGCAGAACGCCCCGGAATACCTGGATTATCTGAGCCGGGCGGGGGAGGACTACAACGAGCACTACGAGGTGAAGATCGCGGCCAGCAAGCTGCTGCTGGCAAATATCGACCACACCTTCATCACCCCGGTATTCAACGGCTCCTCTTCGCTCCGCTCCGCCGCGGGCCAGCTCATCGAGAATGTGACCAAGTCCATGCGCCGCAAGGAGACGGTGGACGAAGCCTATATGGAGAAGCTCTATCAGGACGTCATTTCCCTCTACCGGCTGGACCAGATCAGCTATTCGGAGGTCTCCGGAAAGGCGGAACTGGGACCCCTGCCCAAGCAGGCGGTGACGCTGCTCACCTGTCTGGCCGTGGCCTGGGCGCTGATCGCCGTCTACGCCCTCTGGACCTTCGTGATCCGGAAGAAGAAGTAAAAAATAACCCCGGCGCTTGATTTCCGGAGGATTGAGGCTATAATAGTAGCGTTCTTGGAAACAAAGAATAAAATAATCATAGAAAAGGAGAACCGAGAATGAAGAAGATCCTTGCCTTGCTTCTGGTATTGGTCCTGGTCCTGGCCTTCGCCGGCTGCACCAAGGGCGGGAATACCAGCCCCGGCAACGTGACTACCCCCACCCCCGCGCCTACCCAGGCCCCCGCGCCCACGGAAGCGCCCGCGCCAACGGAGGCCCCCGCTCCCGCCGCCGTCATGAGCCACGCGGAGTATATCGCCGCGCCTCTGGACAGCGCAGTCACCGTGGAGACCTATGTGCAGGATAAGCAGTCCTGGTGGGACGACAAGGCCAACCTCTATTGCCAGAGCCCCGACGGCGCTTACTTCATCTACGAGACCTACTGCACCGAGGAAGACTTCAATAAGCTGCTGCCCGGCACCAAGATCCGCGTCAGCGGCTTCAAGTCCGAGTGGAGCGGCGAAGTGGAGATCATCGACGGCAGCTTTGAGATCCTGGGCGGCGATCCCTTTGCCCCCCTGCCTCTGGATGCCACCGCCCTCCTGGGCACCGACGAGCTGGCGGACCACATGAACGAGCTGGCCTGCTTCTCCGGCCTGACCGTGGAACCCAGCACCGACGCCGACGGCAATGTGAAGCCCTGGCTGTATAAGTGGAACGGCTCCGGCTCCGACGGCGACGACCTGTATATCAACGTCAGCCTGAACGGACAGACCTACTCCTTCGCCGTGGAAAGCTACCTCCGCGGCGCCGGCAGCGAGACCTACGAAGCCGTGAAGCAGCTGCAGATCGGCGACGTGGTGGACATCACCGCCTTCCTCTACTGGTACGAGGGCCCCAACCCCCACATCATCGGCGTCGAGACCCATTCCGGCAGCATGAGCCATGCGGACTATATCGCCGCCGACCTGGACACCCCCGTCACCGTGGTGACCTTCGTTCAGGATAAGCAGTCCTGGTGGGACGACAAGGCAAACCTCTACTGCCAGGGTCCCGACGGCGCTTACTTCATCTATGAGACCTACTGCACCGAGGAAGATTTCGCCAAGCTCCTGCCCGGCACCAAGATCAAGGTCAGCGGCTACAAGTCCGAGTGGAGCGGCCAGGTGGAGATCATCGACGGCAGCTTTGAGATTCTGGATGGCAGCTATGTCGCCCAGCCCTTCGACGCCACCGCGCTCCTGGGCACCGACGCTCTGGCGGACCATATGAACGAGCTGGCCGCCTTCAAGAGCGTGACGGTGGAAGCCAGCACCGACGCCGACGGCAACGAGGCTCCCTGGCTGTATAAGTGGAACGGCTCCGGCCAGGACGGCGACGACCTGTATTTCAACGTCAGCGTGGGCGGCGCGACCTATTCCTTCACCGTGGAATCCTACCTCCGCGGCGCGGGCACCGAGGTCTATGAGGCCGTGAAGCAGCTGCAGATCGGCGATGTGATCGACGTTGTGGGCTTCCTCTACTGGTATGAGGGCCCCAACCCCCATGTCATTTCCATTGCCCCCGCCGGTGCGGCGGAGCCCCTGCCGGAGGGCGTCATGAGCCACGCGGACTACATCGCCGCCGAGCTGGACACCCCCGTCACCGTGGAGACCTATGTGCAGGATAAGGAATCCTGGTGGGACGATAAAGCCAACCTCTACTGCCAGAGCCCCGACGGCGCTTATTACATCTATGAGACCTACTGCACCGAGGAAGATTTTGCCAAGCTCCTGCCCGGCACCAAGATCCGCGTCAGCGGCTACAAGTCCGAGTGGAGCGGCCAGGTGGAGATCATCGACGGCAGCTTTGAGATCCTGGAGGGCAGCTACATCGCCCCGTCCTTCGACGCCACCGCCCTGCTGGGCACCGACGCCCTGATCGACCACATGAATGAGTTTGTGACCTTCACCGGCATGACCGTGGAAGCCAGCACCGACGCCGACGGCAACGAGGCCGCTTTCCTCTATAAGTGGAACGGCGCCGGCCAGGACGGCGACGACCTGTACTTCAATGTCAGCGTGAACGGCGCCTCCTATTCCTTCACCGTGGAGTCCTATCTCCGCGGCGCGGGCACCGAGGTCTATGAGGCCGTGAAGCAGCTGAAGGTGGGCGACAAGATCGACCTCGCGGGCTTCCTCTACTGGTATGAGGGTCCCAACCCCCACATCATCAGCGTCAGTCCCGCGGCATGACAGCGTAAGAACAGACCGGGCGGCTCCGCGGAGCCGCCCGGTTTTTGCAGGCAAAGGAAGGAGCGGCGCACTTTCGTGCGCCGCTCCGCATATCATCGCTTGCTTTTAGAAGGGACCGCCGGCAGCGGGCGCCGCAGGAGGCGCGCCGA
>JAEEGJ010027666.1_pt1 | contig 11361 bp, 8 predicted proteins | sample 8958761 | NCBI WGS metagenome assembly JAEEGJ01 (sample SAMN16246546, study PRJNA631951) | gut metagenome | biome: gut microbiome; feature: rumen; material: RS-attached | host: Bos | place: Iran: Karaj | collected 2018-10
CGTGAAGACTCTGATGAGCATCACGAATTGCAAGTTCAGAAATTCCAACTTTAGCCATTTATTTATACCTCTATATTTACGATTTTAATGCCTTGTCATGAACGGCAGCCGCAATAGCAGCAATAATAGCCCCATCATTTCCAGCAGGCGCCGGAGAAGAAGCCGCAGGTGTTTCAGCAGGTTTATCCTTATCGAGCTTAAGAGCATGAATTACTGCCTTGAGAATAGTCATGCAGATAATCAGGATAATAATAAAACTGAATACAACACACATACCAAGCAATGTCAGAAGTCCGCTCTGACCAAGCATTTCGGTGATAGTCATATAAGTATCCTTAAAAAATTATTTCAATCCGTAAAAATCGAAAACTTTCGCCCCGATTTTACTGTTTTATATCATATCGAAAAAAGTGCTTTTATTCAATGGCATTTTTGGAGTGTATTTTACAGGGGAAATCCACCATTTTTAAAGAAAATTTCATTTTTTGTGCCAAATTTTTGTAAGAAGTCTGTTTTTTTTTCAATATTATATATAGATATTTTTTTAATTACGTGAGTTTCTTATCTTTGTGGCTGAACTCACGTAATACTGAGGTAATTAACGGGATAATGCTTGGGCTTTACGTGAAGATTGTGGCGTCAGCAGTGAAACTCACGTAATTTAGATGTTCCAGAATGAGAGACATAGTTGGAACTACGTGAGTTTTGATACATCCCGAACAAAACCCACGTAATTATTTCATGCAAGGAGGAGGAAGAGATTTGGAAATACGTGAGGTTGGCTATTTTTGGAGTTGAACTCACGTAATACAGAGGTAATTAAGGGTAGGAAGTCTTGAGCTTTACGTGAGGTTTGTGACTTCAGCAGTGAAACTCACGTAAATAAATGAAGTTGAAGAAAGAAATATTAAAAAATTACGTGAGTTTAATTGGTTCTGGGGCAAGACTCACGTAAATTGACAGAATAATCACTAATAAGAGAGGTAAAAAAAATGGTATTACTTGAAAAAGCAATAATCAAACAAAAAGAACTGACAGAAATTCTAGATACTGTAGAAAAACAATTAAAAACACCACCAAAAGGAAATCTTTGTGTTTCAAAAAGTCATGGTACTTTTCAATATTACATGTCGTTAGAAGGAAATCCAAATAAACGGTTTTATTTGAACAGAAAAAAACGAAATATAGCCGCCGGTATAGCTCAAAGAGACTACTACAAAAAATTGCTTGATGTACTAAAAAACAATAATAATGCACTGAAAAACTTCATAAAGACTTACTCGCCATTGGATCTTATAAACTGTTACACCATGCTCCCTCTTGCACGCAAACTTCTTATAACACCACTGTTTTTGAGCAACAAAGAATATGCACAGCAATGGCAAAAGAAGGAATATGAACACAAAAAGGAAATCCCTGAAGGAAATCTTGTTTCACTCAAAAAAGAACCTATGCGTTCTAAGTCAGAAGTGATTATTGCAAATCTTTTGAAGGAAAAAAATATCCCCTATCACTATGAATACCCTGTCCATATTAAAAATGGCGCAACTCTTTATGTAGATTTTTTATGTCTGAACACAAAAACCCGCCAGGAGTTTTACTGGGAACATTGTGGCCGCATGGACGATCCGGAATACACTATAAATATGACACAGAGGATAAAGGAATATTCCAGAACGGGCATAATTCCTGGCAAAAATCTGATTCTAACAATGGAAACCGGTAAAATCCCATTAGATACACACCATATTGAATGCATGATAAATACGTTCCTGCTATAATTTTTTTTCTTATTCATCCTATATATCTTGTTTCACCTTAACTTGATGACGAAAGAAACTGTTTTTGGTAAAATATAAAACATGGCAGCAAAAAATAATGATTACACGACAATTTATAGTGATGAGCAGATTGTAGTTTTGAACAAGCGTTCGGGGATTTTGATTGCGGCGGACAGATATAATGAAGAGGCGCCGCGACTTGATTTACTGGCAGAAAAGGAATTCGGGAAACTTTATGCGGTTCACAGAATTGATAAGGATACATCCGGGATTATTGTTTATGCCAGAACCCCTGAAGCGCACAAAAACCTTTCTCAGCAGTTTGAAAAACGACAGGTTCAAAAAACTTATCATGCTCTGGTTTATGGACATCCTCTTTGGAGTGACCTTCATGTAGACCTGCCCTTGTTGCCAGATGGAGATATCCGCCACAGAACAGTAGTTAATAAGAAAATTGGAAAGCCTTCGGTAACGGATTTTTACAATGTTGGTGCCTGCGGGCCATATTCCTGGATTATTGCAATGCCAAAAACAGGACGAACCCACCAGATCCGCGCTCACCTGGCAGCAAACGGTTTTTCTATTGTATGCGACCCTCTTTACAGCGGTAACCAGAAGCCGGTCCGCCTTAGCGAAATTAAACGCAAATGGAATGGTGATGAATTTGAAGAACGCCCCCTGCTCAGCCGTCTTGCCTTGCATGCCTATAAAATTGAGTTTGAACATCCCGCAAGCGGAGAAAAAATGACTTTTACTGCTCCTTACCCTAAGGATATGGAAGCAACAAGAAATCAGCTTGCAAAGATTTTTGGAGTTGATCCGTTTACTTATTCTGTAGAATGAAAAAAATATCATCACTGATTTTTCTGTTAGTTCTCTCCCCTGTTTTATGCTTTTCGCAAATTAAACTTTCAGCAAAGACTGGGATTTTTCAAACAGACATCAATGAGATTCTCTGGGACAAAACCGGGGAAGATGCACAAATATCGAGTTTCCTTGACTGGAAAACTTATATTGTACCTGTCATTTCAATCAACGCAGAATACAAAACATCAAATAATTTATTTTTTGGATTAAACTCATTTTATACAATTCCTGTTTCCTATGGAGTGATTGAAGATTTTGATTACATGAACGTTTTTTCTACCGGCGGAAATGAACGCACCCATTATTCTAATCACAAAAACAATCTTGATTACTATTGGAATGCAGAACTATTATTCGGCGCGAGCGGAAACATTGGAAAAAAAATTGAATTGTCTTCACTTTTTTCACTGGAATATCTTTATTACAGTTTTTCGGCTTTTGACGGTTATAAACAATATGGTACAAAAACAGGAACAGAAAACGGACAAAGCGTTTATTCTGCCTGGACTGATGAAATTCCAAAAGTAAGCATGCAGGGAAAACTCATAACTTTAGAAGCACAGAAACTTTATTTTGGAATAGGAACTTATCTTGATTATTATTTATCAGAATCAATAACTGTTTCATTATTATTAAAAATAAAGCCTTCACTACTTTGCACAGTTAAAGACACACATTACAAACGAAATTCTCCATATAACTATTTTGAGCTTGGCAGTGAACTTGCATTTGATTCAGCTCTTTTGTTAGAATATAAATTGAATAAAAAGAATGTATTAACATTAAGTTTGAATTTTTCTGCCTGTGCTGTAAACGACGGAAAGCTTTATATAAGTCAGGATAAAAACGAATGGATTTCTTCTTCGAATCCCTGTGGATTAAAAGAAATAAACTGGAAAGTTTTGCTGGGGTACACATATATATATGAAAAATAAAAGAATGATTTCCATAATAACAGCCATTCTCTTTTTCTATATTCCATTAACTGAATCTTATGCAGAACCACTGACATTTAACATTTCACTTTCCCCGGAATTTGGATTCATAAACGGTAAAATAATTGAAGAAGTCTGGAATGCATCTATGACTTATTCAAGTACTACTGTTACTTACAACAAAACAACAATGCTAAGCCGACTTGACTGGCAGCTTAATAATGCACCTTATATTGGAATTGGTTCAGAAATACTTATTAATAAAAAATATCTTATTGATTTTGCCTATTCAGGTTGTCTGACAAAAGAAAGCGGCATTATGGAAGATTATGACTGGAAAAAAATTGAGGAACCTGATCACCTTACAAACTATTCGCGTCATGCACTTATTATAAACAATTTTACCCAGATTAATGCAAACATAGGTTACTTATTTAGTTTCAAATCTAAAATTCCTTTTTGTGTAATTCCAAAAATCGGAATAAATTATTTTTCTTTTGATTTTTCCGGATACGGCGGTTATAAACAATACGAAAGTGAAGGCTGGCAAGCAAATTATAATTCTTTTAAAGATCAGATAGTAATTTCATATAAACAATCTTATGTTGCTCCACGCCTTTCATTTTATACAAATATAAACAAATCAGGGCTTATTGAATTTGAATCTGGTCTTGGAGTTTCTTATATCAAAAGCTTTGATGCAATTGATTCACATGTAATCAGACATGAATATTTTAATGATAAACTTCAGGACATCTGGATTTTAGATGGGGAATTAAAGCTTCTTTATAAAATAAATAAATTTAACAAAATTGGAATAAAGGGTTCTTTTAGTACAATGCAAGATTCCTATGGTTTTACTTATACTTCTACTACATCGGATAAGATTTTTTCTGATAAACCTATAAGCGGAAACTTAGGTGGTTCAAATAATTGTTTATTCAAATATTCTGTATTCTATGTTCTTTACTTTTAGCCCTTCGACAAGCTCAGGGACCCCTAGAATCAAATCCTGATTCTTACACTCGTAATTCTTCGCTGCACAACATCTTCTACTGTAAACAGTACTTTATTTTTTACAACAACCATTCCGGCAGACGGTAAATATCCAAACTGTTCTAAAACCCAGCCGCCTAAAGTATTCATTTCTTCGGACTTAAGGTTCAGGTGAAGGATTGAATTAACTTCGTCTAACTTAAGGTCGCCCGGTACAACAAAGGTGTTAGCACTGACTAACTGAATCTTTTCTTCGGCAGGAATATTGTCGTAAGAGTTTTCATCTGTCATGCGGCCAAATACAACACGTATAATATCTTCAATCGTAACAATGCCTGCTGTCTGGCCCTGCTCGTTCAAAACAACTGCAAAGCGGTTTTCATCTTCGCGCAGCTTCTGCAAAAGCTCAAGGGCACTGAAGGTTCCGGGAACAAAAAGAACATCATCCATTATTCTGGAAGCATAACCTTCGCCGGTGTCTACATTTTCGTTTCCGTACAAAACTTTTTTATAATGAATAATTCCAACTACGTTTTCTCGTTCATCCTTGTAAACTGTAAGAGTTGAAAATCCGGATTCAAGGAATTCCTGAACAACTTCATCATAAGTAGCCGAAGCACTAACCATGTAAACAAAAGAACGGTGCTTCATAATATCTGTAGCAGAAAGATCATTGAACTTAATGATTTTATTGAGCATGCGGCTTTCGTTCTTTTCGATTGTGCCTTCTTTTTCGCCAACGTCAATAAGAGTTTTGAGTTCTTCTTCTGTAATAAGATGTTCGCGCGGCTTTATGATTTTTTCTACAAGCCATACAGCACCATGCGAAAGTCGTTCAAACAAAAATACAACAGGAAAGAAAAGCTTTTCCAAAACTAAAAGTGGCACGGAACTTGAAAGACATTTTTTTTCAGGGAATCGGCCCGCGATTGTTTTTGGAATAATCTGACCAAAGGTTGTAATTATAAAAGCAGTTAAAAGTGTTGGGAGGCCTACCCCGCCACCGCCAAAAAGCTTTACTACAAGTGCAGTTGCCAGTGCCGAAATAAGCGCATTCAAAAAGTTAGTTCCAATTAAAACTGTTGTTAAAAGGCGCGGCATATTGTCATGAAGCTTTGCAACAACTCGGGCTTTCTTTTTTCCTTCTTCCTGCATTCGGCGAAGCTTTATTCTTGAAAGAGAAATATAAGCAGTTTCTGAAGAAGTAAAAAATCCTACACAGAAAATCAATAATACAATTGCAACAAAGGTTATGATGTCGTATAAATCAAAACTCATTCTTCCTCCTCCTTTGCTGCTTTGTATATTCTTATTCGTTCAATTCTGTGTGCCTGAATTTTCTTTACTTCAAAGTTCCAGCCCTGATATTCAATAACATCACCAGATTTTGGCATGCGGTTTATCTGTTCTGTAAACCATCCGCCAATTGTTTCGTTAATATCAGAAGTTAAATTTATTTTAAGGTCATCCTTAAGCACGCGCAAAAGAACAGAACCGTTTATTTCAAAATCATGTTTATCTTCAACATTATCAAAATCAAAAACTTTACCTCGTAAGGAATCGTCCCCTGGCATTGCAAAAATTTCGCGTGAAATATCTTTTTCGGTAACAATGCCGTCTGTTCCGGAATACTCGTCAACTATAATTGCAATTGACTGATGATTTTCGAACATGAGTTCCTGCACCTGCGACATTGTTTTTGTTCCAAGTATAAAAAGCGGAGAACGCATAACCTGAGCAAGCTTAAAATCCTGCGGGTTATTTTTATACTTAATCATATCTTTTAAATAGATAATTCCGATTATGTCATCTATTGATTTACGGCAGACAGGAAAACGTGTAAAACCAAGACGCTGAGAAAGTTCAATAATATCGCGGTAAGTTGCTGTATATGGTACAACCTTAATTCTTGTGCGTGGAACCATTATGTCCTGAGCCTGTAAATCGGAAAACTTAAAAATCTGATTCATGAAGCGGTTTTCATCTTCTTCGATTACACCAGATTCAGAGCTCATTTCAAAAAAGGTTTTGATTTCTTCTTCTGTATACGATTTTTTATGCTTGTCTGGTTTGATTCCAAAAATGCGGAGAACCGCTTGAGCAAACGCAGTAATTATAAAAACAAGCGGATGCATGAGTTTTACAAAAACATTTACAAAGCCGCTGAGCCCGTATGCAATAGGGTCCGGACAGCGTGTTGCAATTGTCTTTGGAGTAATTTCACCAAAAATAAGAAGAAGCACTGTTGCAGTAAAGGTTGCAATTGTAACACCCTTTTGACCGAACAGCGACAACGCAATAGAAGTTAAAATTGCAGAAAGAAAAATATTTACAAGATCGTTTGAAATGAGGATTGTGTTTATAAGATGCTCTTTTTTATCAAGAAGCTTACCAACCCTGAGCGCGCGTTTATCTTTGTTCTTTCGAAGAATTCTAAGACGCAGCTTGTTCATTCCTAAGAATGCACTTTCCGATATTGAAAACAACATGGAAAGTACAATCAGAGAAAATGCAACTATAAATAAATACGTGGGTATCACTCGGCGATTTTATTATTAAAATAATCAATTGCTTTTTGAATTGATTCTGCTCTTGTTGAATTTGGTGCAATTTCATATGCAGTCTGGAACAATGAAAGAATTGTTTCATAATCCTCGGAACCGCTGTACGCAACAAGATATGCAGCTGTATAAAGACATTCCTGTTTTTCTTCTGCTTTTACATACAGATTATCTGCAGCAGTCAAATATGATTGAACAGCACTATCAAGATCTCCCTGTGAATAATAAGCCATTGCTTCTGTACCGGCTTTTGCAAGAACAAATCTTCCGCACAGTCCCGACTTATTTTCAGGGTCAAGTTCAATACCATAATTAAACAAAGGAAGAAGGAATGAACGATATTCTGAAGCTGTCAAAAGAAGAATATTATCTATTGCTTCTACCCTGCTGATATTTGAACCTTTTGTTGTTTGTTTTACAAGCTTGTTCAATTGTTCAAGCTTTTCGTTATTCTGCTCAACAGCGTCTTTAAAATCGTCAAGAGTTTTGATATTTTCCAGATTATCAATTCTGTTTACAACATAACCTTTTGGTGTACACAGGAAAACTCCAGGTCTTTCGCTTATATTAAAAAGCACAGAAAGAGTATAATTATTCTGCATTACAATTGTGTAAGTATTTGCTTCTTCCTGTTCAGTTTGTGTAGCATTTTCTGGAGCTACAGTTTTCTGGAAAAAGGCTTTTGAAAAATCAAGATGAAGAACTGCATACTTTGAAGCAATTTCTGTCTTAAAAGCAGGATTATTCAAAACAGTACTTACAATATTTCTGTTTACATCATCCTTGTCTTCTTCTGTAAAAAATACGAGTAAAGGTTTACCGCTTTTTTCTGAATAGCTGATTGCTTCGTCGTAATTCATAAAACAGCCATAATCGTCTTTAAGTGGTTTAGCGCCACAGGAAATAAATAAACTCGTAATGAGGATAGTAGTTAGTAATAATATAATTCTTTTCATAAATATGCCTTTATGTTTGAGATTCCGAAACAAGTTCGGAATGACATTTCGTCACCCTGAACTTGTTTCAGGGTCTTATTTAAAGTATGAAACTCCGGCAGCGAAGATATTTTCGCATGTTGTTTCGTTTTCGTTTGTAAGAGGATTTCCTCCAACGTTCTTGAACAGATCCATGCTTGCACCATTCATTGCCATGCCTACTCCGCGTTCAGAGTGTCCCATCTTTCCAAGTACGTGTCCGTCTGGCGAAGTAATACCTTCAATAGCAAATGCAGAACCGTTCGGGTTATCAGGCTCTGTGATTGCAGGACGTCCAAACTCGTCTACGTACTGAGTGAATACCTGACCGTTTTCGAACAGGCGTTTTGCAGTTGCTTCGTCACAAACAAAGCGTCCTTCACCGTGGCTGATTGCAATAAGGTGATTGCGTGAATCTACAACGCTAGGATGCATTGCCCAAGGAGAAGTTGCAGCAACAATGCGTGTGCGTACAATGCGGCTGATGTGGCGGCCGATTCTGTTGTATGTAAGGGTTGGCATATCAGGAGTCATGTCGCAGATTTCACCGGTTACGGCAAGACCTGTTTTTACAAGTGCCTGGAAGCCGTTACAAATACCAATTACAAGACCGTCGCGCTTTTTAAGAAGATTCATTACCTCGTCGCTGATGTTTCCGGCCTTCAAAACGTTTGCAATGAATTTTGCAGAACCATCCGGCTCGTCACCGGCAGAGAATCCACCACTAAGGGCAAGAATCTGTGTATCTTTAAGCTCTCGTTCAAGCTCTAAAAGAGACTCTGCAAGCATTTCCGGGTTTTTATTGCGAAGAACAAGAATCTTTGTGTCTGCACCGGCAAGATTAAAGGCACGGGCCATATCGTATTCGCAGTTTGTACCAGGGAATACAGGAAGCAATACCTTTGGATGTGATTTAGGCTGAACAAATGCAGGAGCCTTGCGTACATCGCTCAAAGACTGATGAATGCCTGTTGCCCAGTCCTGGAGTTCCGGCTGAAGTGCTGCACCGCTTACACGAGGGAATACTTCCTTAAGCTTGTCTTCCCATGCGTCTACACAGTCATAAAGGCTTACAGAAACTTCATCTTTTGTAACACCTGCAAGAGTTGCATTTCTGATTACGATTCTTGGTTCATCGATTGTTGCACCAAGCTGCTTAAGAGTTCCTTCTGCAAATCCTGCTTTTTCGAAATCTGAAACATAAGCAGATGGAACTTCGAGAATGATGTTTCCGTAGGTTGGAATAAAGAGTGAGCGGAGGTTATCTGACTGCCCTTCGACAGGCTCAGGGACCCCAGCGAGATCAATTCTTGCACCTACCATGTTACCCATAGACATCTTAGTTACTGCTTCTGCAATACCGCCAGGACCTACAGGATACATAGAGCTTATATAGCCCTGTTTATTCAATTCATAAATAATATCGCTGTTCTTAAGGAAGGTTTCGTAATCAGGTTCAAGAAGATCAGAATATGGAACGCTTACCATAAAGATTCTGTTTCCGTAAACTTTGAAAGCACCGCTTGTAATATTCTTTACATCATCGTGACCAACTGCAAAGCTTACAAGAGTGTGTGGAACATTGATATCTTCAAAAGTACCAGACATTGAGTCCTTACCGCCAATAGAAGCACAACCACTTTCAACCTGGGCATCAATAGAACCAAGCAATGCAGCTGCAGGATAACCCCAACGTTTTTCATTTACAGCACGACCAAAGAATTCCTGGAAGCTAAGGCGTGAATCGCGGGCCTTACCACCAAGACATGTAATTTTTGCAAGAGAGCTCAAAACTGCAGTCTTAGCACCGTGCCATGGAGACCAGTTGCCCACACGTGGATCAAAACCGTAAGCCATAAGACTTGCAGTAGATGTTTCGCGTGGTGTCATTACTGGAATCTTTGCAGCCATACCTGCTTCCGGAGTATTCTGATACTTTCCGCCATAAGGGAAAAGAACAGTACTTGAACCAATAGAACCGTCAAAGCGTTCACCAAGGCCACGCTGAGAACAGCAGGCAAGGTCATTCATATTTTTAATCCATGCATCGCGCAGGTGATTATCTACACAGCCTTCGCACTTAACAGGCTTGTCGAGCTCTGCAGCAACACTCTCCAAAGGATTAAGCAATGGAGATTTTGCAGGCTCAGCAGGCTGTTCAATAAGAGCAGTTGCTTCGTGATGAGCACCGGCAGCGTCAAGGAATTCACGTCCAATATCAACAATAGTTTTACCGCGCCATTTCATAACAAGGCGGTTTGTATCTGTAACTTCGGCTACTACTACAGCGTTCAGGTTTTCAGCGGCAGCGGCAGCAATAAAGCGGTCAACGTCACTCTTACGAACAACAACAGCCATACGTTCCTGGCTTTCAGAAATTGCAAGTTCTGTACCGTTCAAACCTTCGTACTTCTTTGGAACTTTATCAAGGTCAATTTCAAGACCAGGGGCAAGTTCACCAATTGCAACAGAAACACCACCTGCACCAAAGTCGTTACAGCGGCGGATCATCAAGCTTACTTCTTTATTGCGGAACAAGCGCTGAATCTTACGCTCTTCTACAGCATTACCCTTTTGAACTTCGGCAGCAGCAGTTGTAACAGATTTAACTGTGTGAACTTTAGAAGAACCTGTTGCACCACCAATACCATCGCGGCCTGTACCACCACCAAGAAGAATGATGATGTCGCCCGGCTCTGGACGTTCACGGATAACTGTATCTACAGGAGCAGCGGCAATTACAGCACCAAGCTCCATACGTTTTGCAGCATAACCCGGGTGATAGATTTCTTCTACCTGGCCTGTTGTAAGACCAATCTGGTTTCCGTAAGAAGAGAAGCCTTGTGCAGCTTCACGGCAAAGCTTAATCTGAGGAAGCTTACCCTTCATAGTTGCACTAAGAGGAACTGTAGGGTCAGCGGCACCGGTAATACGCATTGACTGGTAAACCCAGGAACGGCCAGACAACGGGTCGCGGATTGCACCACCAAGACAAGTTGCAGCACCACCAAAAGGTTCAATTTCTGTAGGATGGTTATGAGTTTCGTTTTTGAACATCATAGGCCAGCGTTCTGTAGCTTTTGGATCATCTGCAGCGAGTGGTTTTCCGTTTTCGTCTGCTGTGTAATGTACGTCAATATAAACAGAACATGCGTTGTTTTCTTCCGAAACTTCCATATCTTCAAGCTTTCCGTGCTTTTTAAGATACTTCATTCCAATTACAGCCATATCCATAAGGCAAACAGGC
>JAEEGJ010027673.1_pt1 | contig 11360 bp, 9 predicted proteins | sample 8958761 | NCBI WGS metagenome assembly JAEEGJ01 (sample SAMN16246546, study PRJNA631951) | gut metagenome | biome: gut microbiome; feature: rumen; material: RS-attached | host: Bos | place: Iran: Karaj | collected 2018-10
CGAGTGGGGTTACCTCGTGGAGAGTGAGGTGCGCACCGTGGGTGGCAAGAAGAAGCGCTTCCAGAACAAGACGCCGCTGACTTATGTGCTGGCGCCGGAGGCGGATGCACCGGCTCAGGGTGGAGGCGGCAACGGAGGCAACTAACCCTCCTTCAGACCACCCCTGGCCCCTCCTCGCTCGGCTTTGCCGCTTGGCTATGCCAAGAACTTAGGAGGGGACTTAGACTAAAGAAGGGATTCCTCATAATGATGGGGAGTCCCTTTATTTGTTACGTGGGTTAGGAGTTTCGGCGGCGGAACTCGGAGCAGGTGATGGCTGTGGCGATGGCTACATTGAGACTCTCGGCGGTGTCGTCCTGACGGTAGCTGGGGATGAGCAGGCGGCGGTTCACCTTGGCCCGGATCTCTGGAGAGATGCCATTGCCTTCGTTGCCCATCACGATGAGTCCGTGAGGGGTGAGCGGCTGGGTATAGATATTGTCGCCATCGAGCAGGGTGCCATAGATGGGGTAATCGGCTGGCAGGCTTTCGATGAAGTCCTTCAAATTTATATAAATAATGTTTACGCGCGCGATGCTTCCCATGGTGGCTTGTACTACCTTCGGATTCCAGGCATCGACGGTGTCTTCGCTACAGTAGATCTGTTCTATGCCAAACCAGTCGGCTATGCGGATGATGGTGCCGAGGTTGCCGGGATCTTGGATGCCGTCGAGGGCCAGGGAGAGGTGAGAATTAAGAATTGAGATTTTAGAATTAAGAGAACCTTCGACAGGCTCAGGGACATTATTGAGGACTGGAGATGGGATGGGGAAGAGGGCGAGGACCTGCTGGGGGTGCTGGAGGAACGAGATGCGCTGCAGCTCTTCATCGGTGACCTCTTGGGCCATAGGGGCCTGATTCTTTGCCAGCCAGTCTTGGGTTGCGAAGATGGCATGGGGCTGGTAGTGGGCGAGGAGGTCGCCAACCACCTTCGTGCCTTCTGCTACGAAGAGTCCCTCACGACGGCGGAACTTCTTTTGTTCCAACTGACGGATGAATTTGATTTGATTCTTACTTATTGCCACTAATAAATCTGATTTGCGATGAATTTAAGTGCAAAGATACAAAAATTCTGCGATAATCTGTGTAATCTGTGGCTTTTTTTGTAATTTTGCCGATGATTATCAGACAGGCAGATGAAAATTCCAACGTATATGCAGTGTTTGGCGATGGTCGCAGGGGCATTCCTCCTGTGCGGCTGCTCTGCTACGCGTCATCTGCCGGAAGGTAGTTATATGCTCAACAAGGTGCGTGTGGTGGCTGATGATGATTACAAGGACATCAACCTCCTGGCGATGAAGGACTATGTGCGGCAGAAGAGCAACACGCGTTGGCTCTCGACGGTGAAGGTGCCTCTGGGCATCTGGTCGTTGGCTGGTCGTGACAGCTCTTGGGTGAACCGTGCCCTGCGCTCGATGGGTGAGGCTCCTGTGGTGTTCGACTCAGTGCAGGCCCGTCAGAGTTGTGAGGACCTGAAGCAGGCGCTGGAGAATAAGGGTTATCTCGACGCGGAGGTCTCTTTGTATGTGGACTATAAGAAGCGGAAGTGTAATGCCATGTACTTGTTGCGGCCTGGTACTGCCTATAAGATCCGCCAGTATGAGACGGACATCCAGGACTCGCTGATCGAGAAGCTGCTGTTTCGCCGTAACAGTACCCTCTATCCCGGTAAGCAGTTCGGTGCCGATGTGCTGAGTGAGGAGCGCAATCAAATCACCTCCTATCTGCAGGACCATGGTTACTTCCGATTCCATAAGGAGTTCATCACATACCGTGCCCGTCGGCATCAGAAAGAGAAGGATGTGGACGTGACGCTGATCCTGCATCCTTACTACCGTTCGGCGGAAGACAGCAGTTCGTTGCACACACAATACTCCATCCGCGACGTGAAATACCAGAGTGGCATGCCGGATTCAGTCATCCATCTGCGGCGGCATGTATTGGAGGAGAACACCTTCATCGTGCCAGGTCAGCCGTATTCTGCCTCAGGCCTTCGTAAGACCTACAACCACTTCGGCCGCCTGCAGGCTGTGAAGTTCACCAATATCAGTTATGAGATGGTGCCCGACACGGCGTTGCTGGATACCAAGATCCTGGTGCAGACCAACAAGCCCTCGACCATCAGCTTCCAGCCCGAAGGCACCAACACCGCCGGTGACCTTGGTGCCGCTGTGTCGTTGACCTATCAGAATCGTAATCTGTTCAAAGGCTCCGAGGTGCTGAGTGTGCAGCTGCGTGGTGCCTATGAGGCCATCCGCGGTCTGGAGGGCTACGGCAATCAGGACTACTTTGAATACAGCTTGGAGAGCCGACTGTCGTTCCCGCGCTTCATCTTCCCCTTCCTGAGTCCCAGCTACCGCAGGAACATCATCGCCTCGAGTGAGGTGTCATTGCTCTACGACTCCCAGGACCGTCCGGAGTTCCACCGAAGGGTTCTCTCTGCCGGCTGGCATTACCAGTGGAAACAGGAGAACAGCTTCAACAGTTACCGTCTGGACCTGATCGACCTGAACTATGTGTTCATGCCCTGGATCAGTCAGACCTTCCACGATGAGTATCTGACCGACAACTCAAACTCGAACGCCATCCTGAAATACAACTACGAGGACCTGTTCATCATGAAGATCGGGTTTGGCTATGCCTATAACAATGGCAGGACGGCCATCAAGACGAATGTTGAGACGGCCGGTAACCTGTTGGATCTCTATGCCCACACCTTCAACACGTCGAAAAACAGTCTGGGACAGAACATGACCTTCAATATCGCCTATGCCCAGTACGCCAAGTTTGATATCGACTTCATCCACCGGCTCTATGAGTGGGAGAACAGTCAGTTGATATTCCACACCGGCTTCGGCATTGCCTATCCTTATGGAAACAGTGAGGTGCTGCCGTTTGAGAAGCGATACTTTGCCGGTGGCGCCAACAGTGTGCGCGGTTGGAGTGTGCGTAGTCTGGGACCTGGCAGTTATAAGGACAAGGACGGTAAGATCAACTTCATCACCCAGACGGGCGACATGAAGCTCGACCTGAACCTTGAATACCGTTCGCGCCTGTTCTGGAAGTTCTCGTGGGCCATGTTCCTGGATGCCGGTAACATCTGGACCTTGCGCGACTATAAGGACCAGCCCGGCGGACAGTTCAAGTTCTCTCGTCTGCTCGACGACTTAGCCGTGGGTTATGGTATGGGGCTGCGCCTGAACTTCGACTATTTCATCCTGCGCTTCGACCTGGGTATGAAAGCCATCAATCCCGCCTTTAATGAGGAAGAGACGCATTATCCCATCATCCATCCGCGGCTGAGCAGGGACCTGGCCTTCCATTTCGCCGTTGGAATGCCGTTCTAAGGCGAATTTAGATTTGAGATTTAAGAATTAAGAGGGGGGAGCAGAGAAATAAGCGTTAAAAAATGACAAGGGAGCCGATTTTCTCTTAATTCTCAATTCTTAATTCTAAATTTTACACTACCTTTGCACGAAAATACGAAACAGACATGTTGAGATTCATATCGTTTGGAAGTGGCAGCAGCGGTAACTGCTATTACTTCGGTACTGCCACAGACGGATTGATGATAGATATAGGCGTTGGCCTGCGCACACTGAAAAAGCACTGCAAGGACTACGGCATTCAGCTGCAGTCGGTGAAGCATTTGCTGATTACCCACGACCATGCCGATCACATCAAATCGGTGGGATCGTTCAGCTATGAGTATCATGTGCCCGTCTATGCCACGAAGGCAGTCCACACAGGCATCGACCACAACTACTGCATCACGCGGAAGGTGGCCGACGAGATGAAGAAATATGTGGAGATAGGCCAGCCCTTCACGGTGGGAGAGTTTCACGTGCGCCCCTTTGCCGTGCCCCACGATGCCAGTGAAAACGTGGGATATGAGATCCAGGTGGAGGGTGTCACCCTTGTCATCATTACCGATGTCGGTTCTGTCACAGAGGAAATCAAAGACACCATCTCACGGGCCAACTACCTCATCATCGAGGCCAACCACGATGTGGAGATGGTGCAGAGCGGTCCTTATCCGGCGTATCTGAAGAAACGTATTCTCAGCGCCAACGGCCACCTGTCGAACACGGAATGTGGCAAGGCGATTGCAGAAAATATGACGGAGTGCCTGCGGCATGTTTGGCTCTGTCATCTCAGCGAGGAGAACAATCATCCAGAACTGGCCCGCAAGACGGTAGAGGCCATCCTCCGCAGTTATGGCATTATCCCCGGCAAGGATCTGGAACTGGAAGTGTTGCGTCGTCAGGTGCCGACTGGCGTTTTTGAATTAAAGGTAAAAGAAGAAGAGTGATGAAAGAAGTGATTGTAAAGGATGCTGATTTGCAGCAGGCAGCGATGGGGGGCATGGACGCCTTCGTGCATGTGTTTGTGAAGGCCATCTATGACAGCATCGGAGGCGAGTTGACCACCGAGACGATGCAGGAGCTGAACGCCGACCAGATCACACTGTTGGCCTGGGATATCCTGCACGAGGAAGTGATGGATGGCGGCTTTGTCCAGCTGATCCATAATGGCTACGGACCTTTCATCTTCAAGAATCCTCTGGCCAAGGCCCTCAGACAGTGGGAGATGCGTGAACTCTCCAAACTGATTTATGAGGCCCATACCCTGTGGCTCAAACATCGTAAGGAGATAGAGAAAGACTGTACCGACGAGGAGTTTATGGCACTCTTTGAACAGTTCCCCGACTTTGACAACCTCGACGATCAGTTTGTGGAGCATGAGGAAGAATGGACTGAGGACATCGCACACTATGTGGACGACCACTTGGATCGCTTCGCAATAATTGAGAATTGAGATTTAAGACTTAAGAGAATTGAACAAGACAGAAGAACAAATCAGGAAGAAGAGTCCTGTACAGATAAAAAACAAGAAGGCTTCGTTTGAATACTTCTTCATCGAGACCTTCACAGCCGGTATTGTGCTGACGGGTACGGAGATCAAGAGTATCCGTCTGGGCAAGGCCAGTCTGGTGGATACCTATTGCACCGTGATCAATGGTGAGTTGTGGGTGAAGGGCATGAACATCAGCCCGTATTTCTATGGTTCCTACAACAACCATGATATGAAGCGCGACCGTAAGTTGTTGCTCACCAAACGTGAGATCCGTCAGTTGGCCAGTGCCACGAAGCAGACGGGCTATACCATCGTACCCCTGCTGGTATTCATCGATCAGAAAGGTCGTGCGAAGATGGATATTGCCCTCTGTAAGGGTAAGAAGGAGTTTGACAAGCGTCAGACTCTGAAGGAAAAGGAAGACCGCCGTGAGATGGATCGGGTAATGAAACACTATTGAAGATTTAAGATTGAAAATTGAAAAGACTTAGCGATATCATCAAAGAGAGGATTCTCGTTCTCGATGGAGCCATGGGAACGAAGATACAGTCCTATGGCCTCACCGAACAGGATTTCAGGGGAGACCGTTTTCAGGAACTGCCGGGTCTGATAAAAGGCAATAACGATGTGCTCTCCCTGACTCGTCCGGATGTCATTACAGATATCCACCGTCAGTATTTCGAGGTGGGGGCAGACATCGTCTCTACCAACACCTTCAGCAGTCAGCGTATCTCCCAGGCAGACTATCATCTGGGCGACTATGCCTATGAGATGGCCTACGAGGGTGCAAGGATTGCCCGCAGGGTGGCTGACGAATTCTCAACCCCTGAGAAGCCCCGTTTTGTGGCAGGTTCTGTGGGTCCGACGAATAAGACCTGTTCGATGTCGCCAGACGTGAACAATCCCGCCGCCAGAGATCTCACCTACGACGAACTGGTAAAGGCCTATCTTGAACAGATGAACGGTCTGATTGCCGGTGGGGTGGATGCCTTGCTGATAGAGACCATCTTCGACACCTTGAATGCCAAGGCAGCCATCGATGCAGCGATGCTGGCGATGACAGAACAGGGCAGGGAAGTGCCCATCATGCTCTCTGTGACTATCAGTGACTTGGCAGGTCGGACGCTCAGTGGTCAGACTCTCGACGCCTTCCTGGCCAGTGTCAGCAGTTATCCCATCTTCTCCGTCGGACTGAACTGTTCGTTTGGTGCTGACCAGATGAAACCCTATCTGCGTGAACTCGCCCGAAAGGCACCATATTATATCACTTGTCATCCCAATGCCGGACTGCCCAACTCGTTGGGACTCTATGATGAGACGGCAGAGACGATGGCACCCAAGATCGGTTCCATCATCGACGAGGGACTGGTAAACGTCATCGGTGGCTGTTGTGGTACGGATGAGACCTTTATCGCTCAATATGTGCCACTCGCTCAGGGCAAGCAACCCCATGTGCCAGTCAAACGGAGTCCTTTCATGTGGCTCTCAGGATTGGAACTGCTGGAGGTGAGTCCGGAAGTACATTTCGTGAACGTCGGTGAGCGTTGTAATGTGGCCGGTTCAAGGAAGTTCCTGCGACTGATCAAGGAGAAAAACTACGACGAGGCACTCAGCATTGCCCGTAAACAAGTGGAAGACGGTGCACTCGTCATTGATATCAATATGGACGATGGTCTGTTGGATGCCAAAGCGGAGATGGTGAATTTCCTGAATCGCATCTCTGCAGAGCCCGACATCGCTAAAGTGCCTGTGATGATAGACTCCTCAGACTGGGAGGTCATCCTGGCAGGACTGAAGTGCGTGCAGGGTAAGGCTATCGTCAACTCCATCTCACTCAAAGAAGGAGAAGAACGGTTCCTCGCTCATGCTCAGGATGTGAAACGTCTGGGTGCTGCCGTGGTGGTGATGTGTTTCGACGAACAAGGACAGGCTACCACTTATGAGCGTCGTATTGAGATAGCCCAGCGAGCTTACAAGTTGTTGACAGAACAGGTGGGGATGATGCCACAGGATATTATCTTTGATCCCAATGTGTTGGCAGTGGCCACGGGTATGGAAGAACATGATGCCTATGCTGCCGACTTCATCAGGGCGACGGAATGGATTCACGAAAACCTGCCTGGTGCCCATATCAGTGGCGGTATCAGTAACCTCTCTTTCTCTTTTCGTGGAAACAACTATATCCGCGAGGCCATGCATGCCGTGTTTCTGTATCATGCCATAGGAAAAGGCATGGACTTCGGCATCGTCAACCCAGCATCGAAAGTCACCTATAACGATATTCCTCAAGAGCAGCTCGACATCATTGAGGATGTCATTCTGAACAGAAGGAAGGATGCCTCAGAAAGGCTGATTGAGTTGGCGGGGGAAATATTGAGGAGTGAGGAGTCTTCACAACAAGATCCTGTCGCTTCTCACTCCTCACTCCACACATCTCAACTTTCTGTTGAAGAACGTCTTTCAGAGGCACTTATCAAAGGCATCGGCGACCATCTTGAAGCCGATCTGAAGGAGGCCCTCGAGAAATACCCCAAGGCCGTCAACATCATCGAAGGACCGTTGATGGCAGGTATGAACACCGTCGGAAAACTCTTCGGTGAAGGCAAGATGTTCCTGCCGCAGGTGGTCAAGACTGCCCGCACCATGAAACAGGCTGTGAGCATCCTCCAGCCTTACATTGAAGCCGGTAGATCCGGAAGCACAGGAAAAGCAGGAAAGGTACTTCTGGCTACAGTCAAGGGTGATGTACACGACATTGGTAAGAATATCGTCGGCGTGGTGATGTCGTGCAATAACTACGAGATCATCGACATGGGTGTGATGGTGCCAGCCGAACAGATTGTGCGCAAAGCCAAGGAGGAACATGTGGATATCATCGGACTCAGTGGACTGATCACCCCCAGTCTGGAGGAGATGGTGAATGTGGCACGCGAACTTGAACGCGCAGGGATGGATATCCCCATCATGATTGGAGGAGCCACCACCAGCGAACTGCATGTGGCCCTGAAGATTGCACCAGTCTATGGCGGACCAGTCGTGTGGCTGAAAGATGCCTCGCAGAATGCACTCGTGGCCGCCAAATTGTTGAACGATGGCAAGCACATGGAACAAGAGTTGACGGAGAAATACCAGAAGCTGCGGGAAGACTATCAGCAGTCACAGGAGGAGCTCCTGTCGATCGAAGAAGCAAGAAAACATAAGTTGAATTTGTTTGATTAACGATATGAAGAAAATAGTTTTAGTAGTCTTGGCCTGTATGATGGCCATTGTGACAGAAGCCCAGAAGAGGGAGATGCGTGGCGCTTGGATACAGTGTGTCAACGGCCAGTTTCAGGGTATGGGTAAACAACGGATGCAACAGACACTGTCCTATCAGCTCGACGAGTTGAAGAAAGACGGTGTGAACCTCATCATCTTTCAGGTGCGTCCGGAGTGTGATGCTCTCTATGAGAGTAAGATAGAACCCTGGAGTCGGTTCCTGACAGGCAAGCAGGGTGTGGCACCTTCGCCCTATTGGGACCCCTTGCAGTGGATGATAGACGAGTGTCATAAGCGGGATATGGAACTCCATGCCTGGATCAATCCCTATCGTGCCAAGACGAAGGGTACGAAGCAGTTGGCTGCCAACCATATCTCTGTGCGCAAACCCATGAACTGCTTTGCCTACGACGAACTCTTCCTCCTGAATCCCGGTATGGCAGAGAACCGTGACTATATCTGTGCGGTGGTGAAGGATATCGTGAGCCGTTATGATGTGGATGGTCTCCACATGGACGACTATTTCTATCCCTATCCTGTCAAAGGAGAAACGATCCCTGACGATGAGTTGTTCATGGATCATTCCAACGGTATCAAGGACCAGGGAGATTGGCGACGCTATAATGTGAATCTGTTTATCGAGCAGGTATATAAGACCGTTCACGAGACCAAACCTTGGGTAAAGGTGGGCATCTCACCCTTCGGCATCTATCGTAACAGAAGTACCTCTTATGTTGGCAGTCATACGAATGGCACCCAGAACTACGACGACCTCTATGCCGACGTGCTGATGTGGGTGAACAACGGCTGGCTCGACTACTGCGTACCGCAGTTATATTGGGAGATTGGGCATAAGGCAGCAGACTACGACACACTCATCAAGTGGTGGAACCAGTATGCTAATGCCCGTCCGCTAATCATCGGCGAAGATGTGGAGCGTACAGCGAAGGCTGCCGATAAGACCAATCCACAAGTACATCAGCAGGCTGCGAAGATGGCACTCCATCGTCAGATGCCCAATGTGCAGGGAACGGTGCTGTGGTATGCCAAGGCGGCTGTTGATAATATCGGTAATTATGGTGGTAACCTCCGCAATGTCTATTGGAAGTATCCAGCCCTTCAGCCTGCGATGCCCTTCATCGACGACAAGGCACCCAAGAAGGTCAGCAAACTGAAACCGGTCTGGACTGAAGATGGCTATTTCCTCTTCTGGACGGCTCCAAAGGGAGAGTCTTGGAACGATAAGGCTGTGAAATATGTCGTCTACCGTTTCCAGAAGGGTGCTCGTCTGGATTACGACAACCCTGCCAATATCTTTGCCATCACCCAGCAGACTTTCGTCAAACTGCCTTATGAGAAAGGCGCTCAGAAGTGGGTATATGCCGTGACAGCACTCGACCGTCTGCAGAATGAGAGCAAGCCCGTGAAGAAGAAAGTATCGTTATAATCATCATAATCCGAAGCGATGAAACAGTTACTCGTCATGATGTGTGCCACGCTGATGGTAGCGGCTTGTGGCGGACGGAGGATGTCACCCGAAGAACTCCAACATAAGCTGGATAGTATCAAAGCCCTTGAGATCAAGGAGAGGCTGGCCCTGCAGGGCGTGAACCTCGAGGCGTCAGACAATCCCCTGAAGCTCTTCTACGACAGTCTGGAGATCCAGGCGCTGCCCATCAGCTATAGCGAGGACTATGTCAACTTCCTGCCTGCCTATAAGGATGTCACGCCCGAGATTGTTTCTTATATGGAACTCATCGAGTGTAAGCATCCGAAGGCCGTAGCCTTGCCTGAGAGTGTGGGCGCAAGACTCATGATCATGGCTGCCGACGAGTCGGAAGGTCACTACTCCCTCTGGCTCTATTCGCTCGACGACGACTATGTGCCTGTAGACAAACTGTGTCTGTATGCCGTAGATGATCTTGATCCCGAGGATATCGTCGACTTCGGCGGAGAACAGTTTGTGCAGTATTTCTCCATCACGAGCGATTATGAGATCCGACTGATGGACTACACCAAACAACAGTATAAGGCGCGTCTGGAAGAGGTGTACCACATCGACGAATCCCGTAGGTTTCTCCTTGCGTCGAGCAGGGAGGAATAGGGTTTTATTCGCAAACGATTACGACTATTTTCGCAAAAAATACTTAATTTCTGACCTATGATTCTTTCTTTTTTCGTACCTTTGCAAGGTGCATACTAAAATAAGTCATTCAGGAATCGTAGAGTCAGTCTCTGACGGATGTGTCAAGGTGCGCATCCTTCAGGCTTCGGCATGTGGCAGCTGCAAGGTGGCTGGCCATTGTCATGCGGCAGAATCGAAGGAGAAGATTGTTGAGGTTTTCTGCCGTGATACGGCTGATTACTCGACGGGACAGCAGGTGAGGGTATCCGCTTCAGGTACTGTCGCAAGCCGGGCGCTACTGTTAGGTTTCGGCGTACCCTTCCTGGTGCTGGTGGGAGTGCTGGTGACGGTGCTGTTGCTGACAGGCAACGAAGGACTCTCAGCCCTTTGCGGGCTGGCAGCCCTCATACCTTATTATATTATACTCTACCTCTGTCGAGACGGTATCCGCCGGCAGCTGACATTCTATCTGGAATAATCATAACAAACTAAAACAAATAACGCTTTATGAATTTCATCTTGATTGCAGTAATTGTCTTGGGCGCCATCGGACTGATAGCCGCTATCGTGCTGTTTGCCGCTTCCAAGAAGTTTGCTGTCTATGAAGATCCCCGCATTGCACAGGTCGGCGAGGTGCTGCCAGGTGCGAACTGTGGCGGATGTGGATTCCCTGGCTGTAGCGGTATGGCCGACGCCCTCGTGAAAGGGGCTGACGCCGGCAGCATCGACGGACTGTCTTGTCCGGTCGGTGGTGCGGAGGTCATGGGAAAGGTGGCCGATCTGTTAGGAATGGCGATTGCCAATTCCGAGCCGATGGTGGCCGTTGTGAGATGTAATGGCACCTGTGAGCATCGGGCAAAGATTGCAGAGTATGCCGGACTGCGCACTTGTGCTGCGATGCATGCCTGTGGTGCTGGTGAGACAGCCTGCGGCTTCGGCTGCCTGGGTTGTGGCGACTGCGAGGCTGCCTGTCAGTTCGATGCCATCAAGGTCAATCCTGAGACAGGTATCCCTGAGGTCGACGAAGAGAAGTGTACCTCCTGTGGTGCCTGTGTTAAGGCGAGTTCGCGCGGCATCATCG
>JAEEGJ010027679.1_pt1 | contig 11358 bp, 8 predicted proteins | sample 8958761 | NCBI WGS metagenome assembly JAEEGJ01 (sample SAMN16246546, study PRJNA631951) | gut metagenome | biome: gut microbiome; feature: rumen; material: RS-attached | host: Bos | place: Iran: Karaj | collected 2018-10
CGGGTGCTCACTATCAGGCAGCGTTGTCAGGCGTTGCCAAATTTCTGTACTCTCAATCGTTTGTTCAGTTCGTTTTATCTCTTCAACGTCGGTCTTAGCATAGTTCTTTTTCAACTGTTGCAGGTGCTGGATACGCATCTCCATCAGTTCCTGGCGGCGGCGATGACGCTGGATATAGGTAGCAAAGAGCACTATGATAATCACCACCACAGCAATACCTATTATAATAATAGACTGCTTAAAGTTGTTGTCGGCTTTCAGCTGTACGTTTTCTTCGGCCTGTTTCTGATTGTTGTAGAAAGCGTCGGCTTGGGCGATGGCCTCGTTGTTGGCAATAAAGTTCAGCTCATCGTTCAAATCCTTGTAACGTGTGAAATGGTCTTCGGCCTCGGCAGCTTTACCTTGTTTAATGGCTATATGAGCCAGAATCTCATGAACATCGCGCTTGCTAACAGAGTTGCCTTCGTTCATCACTCTATGAGCAAAGAACAGAGCAGAGTCAATACTTCCTGTGTGGTAATATACGCTTGCTAACAAGGCATCAACCTTATGACGCCCACCTCGCATATGTTTATCCTTCAAGGGCAAAGCCAATCCTTTAGCAGCATTATACTGTCCGCTTTCGCAGTAATAGGTAGCCATATCGAGCCTCAGCTCGTCCTGCTCGTTAATCAGTCCTGCTTTTGTAGCCAATACGTAGGCATCGTTCAGGTTCGACAGCATGCCTCGTGGCACACGCTGCATCTTGAACGACTGACTGATATAGCGCATGGCCTGTATCATGTTAAGTGTGTCGCCCTGATTTTCGGCATAGTGCAGAATGTAATTGGCATAGCGATTGGCTACATCAGGCATATTCTGGCGTAACAGCAGTTTCACCATCCTGTCGTATAAATCGATATGCTGGGGAGTAATTTCCGTTGGCATCAATTCTTCAGCCTTATGATAATAGGCGATGGCCTTGGGTCCATCGCTGCAGTTAGCTGCTACCGAACCAGCTATGATATAACTGCGTATCAGTTTTTTCTTATCGCCTACCTCCTCGTAATAATCCACTATTTCGTCAGCAGCCTTAAAGTTGCGTTCGGGCGATAGCTCGTTGTTCATCTCAAGAGTCAACAGCATATAATAATGCTTCACATAATCGGCACAATTATCCGCCTGTCCCTTAAGCTGGGCCAGTTCCTTTCGAGCTAAGTCACGATTATGTCGATGATCAATCTTGTCGAGCTCGTGGTAATAATACTTGTTGCCGCTATAATGGCAACCGGATAAGAGCGTGATGGCAAACATTGCCATCAATCCTTGAAAACATATCTTTTTCACTATTTTCTAATTTGTATTTGGGATGGTGAGGATGAAGCGACAGCCGACTTGGTAGGTGGTGTCGAGAACCACATCGCCGCCTAGGTTCTGGGCGTGGCGCTTGGCTAGCGGGAGGCCTAAGCCGAGACCTTCGGAGAGGTCGTCGACCTTGGTAAAGAACTTAAACAGGTGCTCTACTTCGGCCTCAGGGATGCCACTGCCCTGATCCTGCACCACAAAGCTTACCATAGCCTCATCGGCCGATACTTGCAACTCAACATGCTCTTTGTCGGAATACTTAGCGGCGTTGTACAGCAGCTCCAACAGCGCATGCATAAAATAGGTGCGGTTGGTAAGCACACTGAAACCGTCGGTCAGTTGCGACTGAATGCTGATGCTAACACCAGGATAGCGCTGGCGCACCACATCGGCAGCCTGATGGGCCACTTGTACACACAGCAGTGTGTCGGTTTTATCGCAATTCATCTCCTCGTTCAGTCCAGAATCAGAACTGTCAAACAGCATCTGAACCATACGGCTAAGCTGGATGGCATTATGGTTCATAGTGTCGGTAACGTTCTTCAGGTCCTCGTCCGACAGGTTACCACTACCAGCATCACTCAGCACCTGCGAAAATCCCATGATGATATTCAGCGGCGTGCGTATCTGGTGGGTAACATTCTGTATAAAAGTGGTCTTTTGGCGGTCGGCCTCCTGAGCCATACGGGTGGCCTGCAGCAGTTCCTCGTTGCGCTGACGGGTCTGATCGCTCACAAAGCGCACACTCTTCATGTGGTAGTTAAGCGATTCGAGCATCTGTGCAAAGCTGTTCTGCAAACGGCCGATCACATCAATACGCGTGGTACGAGGGATAGTCACATCCATGTTACCAGCAGCAATACTCTGGGTTTTATCGAGCAACTGATGCAACGGACGGATGGTATGAGCCATAGCACGATGACTCAACAGAATAATCACCAGCAAGCCAAGCACCAGCAGCGATACCACGATATAAACAAGTCGATGGTAGCCAGCCATCACGTCGCTGTCAGGACACACGATAGCCAAGCTCCACGAGGTGCCAGGCACTGGTTGGTAGCACACTATACAATCAGCACCACCCATATTAACCATCATATTACCCTGCCTGCCACTGGTCATCTCATGACCCAGCACTATCTGGTCGGCCTGTTTGCGGGTGTCGGCTCCTGTATAAATGGTCTGCTTAAACAGCAGCGTAGAATCAGGATGCACATAATAGCGGCCATTCTCACCTATCATCATGAAATAAGAATGGGGATAGGGTTTCATCGTCGACATTTCGCGCGAGAGACGCAACAGCGAGAGGTCGGTAGATATCACACCTACAAACGCGCTATCGGCATTATAAAGCGGTTTGCAATACGATGCTAACATGCCATCAAGGGTAAGTTCCAACGAGTCAACCTCGTCATAATAAGCCACCCAGCAGGCATCGCGCAACTGGTGAGGTGTTTTATACCATACCTTATTAAAATAGTCGTAGGGCTCTTCGATAACCGTGTCTACCGAGTCGGCCTTACGCACTGAGTAAGCCGAGAAATAGCGTCCGTACTTGGGGAACATTTCGGGTTCGGCACTGATAGAGCAGCCATCAATATGGGGATTGAGACTCACGATGCGGTTAGCAAAATACAACAACGAGTCGGGTGTAAAGGCCTGCTCTACCTGCCACAGGTTAGCATTGGTAGCCGTCTCGATAGTCAGGAAATGACGGTTAAGCTGCTGCATGGTAGCATTCAGAACACTCGTAGCATGACCGATGGCCTCTTTACGAATCATTTTTCGCGACTGGGTAAACAGCACACCCAGCGAAATCACAAAGATGGGAGCAGCCAGAATCAGTAGCGCCACGCTGAGCTTGGTTGAGAACGACTTACGGATATTAATCATGATCGGCCTCCTTTCTCATTTCATCATCCGACATCGATATCAGATTCTTCAGCAGTTCGGTGATGGTCTTACCCTTCTTCTGGATATCGCTCACCAACAGGGCTATATCACGATCCGACTGATTACATAGCTGCAGCACATCCTGCTCGATGGCATCGGCAGGTTCCATCATCTGGTTGGTCATGTTATGCAGGAACGAGGTTTTCATACGGTCGGCCTTCTTAGCCTGATCGTATGCCTTTCGCAAGCCCTCGCAGCGCGAATACAGGGTATCCTTCAGACTCTCTAACTCTTCTACCTGAGTGGCCAGCGAGCGTTGCATCAGTTGGAAATTGTCCTGCAAACGTCCTACCTCATCGATATGCTTGCTATCAGGGATGGGCTCTCCGAAGTTACCTGCGGCAATATGCTGCGTCTGGGCCGTAAGCATAAGCAGAGGCTTCAGTCGGCTCTTGATAACCGCATGACTCAACAGGAACATAAGCAACAATCCCACAATACTGATGGCAAGCACATAGTACGTTAGGTTGTTGTAATCACCAAAGATATCGCGAGTGGGATAGATAATACCAGCGCTCCAACCCAGATGACCGATGATACGGCCACGCACGCTTCCACGACTGAAGGGCTTGAAGAACACATAGAAATCGGTGCCCCACAAACGGAATGTGCGATAATCGGTCTGGCCGGCTATCATAGCCTGCACAGCCTCGCCAAGTTCGGCGTTGGCATTGGCCTTAGATATCTCGATAGCCGACTGCTGCATGAGCTGCTCTGCATCGGGATGCACAATAAAGTTGCCCACGCTGTCGAGCAGCACACAGAACGAGTTCTCGGATGGTTTGGCCTGAGCTACAATACGTGAGAGCAGTCCTACCGACACATCTACGCCGATAAAACCTACAGGCTGTCCAGTCATATTATGCACAGGCAGACTGAAGCAGATAAGCGGATCGTGACCCTCCTGGGCTGGTTTGAAAGTCCACTTCGACTCGGTTACCGAACTGTCACCAATTGCAATGGTGCAGTCGGCCACATAAGGGTTACTGTCAATCAGATTGCGGCGGTATTGTTCTATCGCCTCAGGGTCGTTGATATGGGGTGGCAGACTGTAATACACATTACCGGCCGTTTGCTCAACACTCAGCAGAATGTTATCAATATTCTGCACAGTGGCGTCAAGCGTCTGGGTAACGCGGGCCATGGTTTCTTCCTTTACCTTTTTTCGCGAGTAAAGCAGCATGACTACCAACGAGGCTATGAGCAGAACGGCCATAGCCGAGACAGCCATCAGACTGATTTTGACTGATAGACGGCCTTTGATAAAGTTAGTTAGTTTAGTCATACTTACCTACGTTTTTGTTTACTTGTACTCCTTAGCTTTTCGTTTGCCTTGCAGCACCGCCAGGGCGTTAAGCGCCAGGGCTTCCATCTCGTCTTCGCCTGGGAAACAGCGGATGGGCGCCAGAAAACCTACACGCTCGCGGATACGACTCACGATATATTCACTCCTAGCAAGGCCACCTGTTAGCAGGATGGCATCTATCTGACCACAGAGCACAGCACTCTCGGAGGCGATGTTCTTGGCCACATGATATATCATAGCATCCAGAATCAATTTAGCGTGCTGGTCGCCATAGTCCTCGATGCGGCGCAAAACCTCGCGCACGTCGTTGGTGCCCAGATGGGCATTCAGTCCGGCCTTGCCGGCAATGCGCTTCAGCAGTTGCTTCTCGTTATATTTTCCACTAAAACAAAGACGGATAAGATCCGATGCAGGCAATGAACCAGCACGTTCGGGCGAGAACGGCCCCTCGCCATCCAGAGCGTTGTTGGCATCAACGGCACGCCCCTTTTCATGGGCAGCGATAGAGATACCACCACCCATGTGACAGATAATCAGATTCAAATCCTCGTACTCCTTACCAATCTCCGATGCATACCTGCGAGCTATGGCACGCTGGTTAAGGGCATGCCAGATACAGATACGGTTCATCAGCGGCGAACCTGAGATACGGGCATAGTCGTTCAACTCATCTACCACGCCAGGATCGGCTATAAACGAGCGGCAATGAGGGATGGTTGAAGCTATCTCATGGGCTATCAGGCAGCCTAAGTTACAGGCGTGGTTATGCAGGGCAATACCGCTGTGGGTATCCTGTATCATCAAGTCGTTAATCTCGTAGACACCACCTTCGAGCGGTTTCACCAGTCCACCTCGGCCTATCACAGCATCAAACTCTACAGGTATATCGGCCTGGCGCAACTCGTCGAGTACCAGCTGCTTACGGAAATCCTGCTGTTCAATCACATCGTCGAAATGGGCCAACTCGTCAGCACTATGGGCAATGGTGCGGACCAGTATAGGCGATTCGTCGTCGAAAACGGCAATCTTCGTAGATGTTGAACCAGGATTAATTACTAATATCTTCATTAAATTGCAGCTAAAGCCAATGAGTAATACTTTGAGTCGGGGCTGTCGGCACGCGATGGCAGCACGCAGCAGCACTGGGTACCCTGCAGCACACCAGCCGTCTTGGCATAACCAAACAGGGTGATGGTTTTGTAGAACACATTACCTGCTACGATATCGGGGAATATCAAGGCATCGGCCTGTCCGTCGATAACGCTGTGGATACCTTTCTCGCGCAGACTAACAGAGTCGAGAGATGTCTTGAGGTCGAGCGGACCGTCGATGATGCATCGGCCGAACTTACCCGTCTGTGCCTCGGCTATAATCTCCAAGTAATCCACGGTATATGGGAACGTTTTGGCACTCACCTTCTCGGCACAATGGATGAGCGAGATTCGTGGCTCTTCAATTCCCAAGGCGTGGCACACATAGTTAACATAGTGTATCTGCTGACGACGCTGAGCCTCGGTGGGAACAGGTATCACGGCTGCATCAGTAAAAAACAGCAGCTTCTCATACTTAGGTATTTCGGCCATCGCCACATGAGTAAGCACATGGCCTGGACGCAGTATGCCGTTCTCCTTATCCAGGATAGCTTTCAGCAGCACATCGGTATTCACCAAACCCTTCATCAGGATATCGGCCTCGCCGCTCTTACAAAGGGCCACAGCACGGCGCGCACACTCCTCCTTGTCGTCGCCATCCACGTAAATGGGTTCAATAAATCCCATCTCCTTACCTTTCTCTACAGCATATCGGGTGCTGGCATCGTTAGCACAAACCACAGCCACGCGTTTCTTATCACCACGCTGCTGGAGAAACACTATCATATCATTTAAAGTTCGTATCGACTGCATAGGTTTATCAATTTTATCGGTTTAATGGCGCAAATATACAAATATTTTTGTATCTTTGCAAGCAGAAACCGATAAAAACAAAAAAAAGATGAAGATTTACCTACTTTTACTAACTATGACGTGCCTAACTGCTACGGCACAGCAGCAGGCTCCAATGGTATTGGAGTACAACAAACCAGCTACATTTTTCGAAGAATCGCTACCTATTGGTAACGGTAAGTTAGGTGCCCTGATTTATGGCGGCACCGACGACAACGTGATTTATCTGAACGACATTACACTGTGGACAGGCAAACCCGTGGATCGCAACCTGGATGCCGATGCCCACAAATGGATACCTGAGATACGCAAGGCGCTGTTTAACGAGAACTATGCGCTGGCCGACTCGCTGCAGCTGCACGTGCAGGGTCCTAACTCGCAGCACTACCAGCCATTGGGCACACTGCATATCAAGGATTTAGGTCTGGGCGAGATTAAGCACTACCGCCGCACGCTGGATATCGACTCGGCGATTGTTCGCGACAGTTATGAACGCGACGGCCGCCGCATCACCCGCGAGTACTTTGCCTCGAATCCTGATAAGCTGATAGCTATCCGCCTGCGTGGCAACATCAACTGCCAGATAGCACTCACAGCCCAGGTTCCCCATCAGGTAAAGAGCGGCTTAGGACAGCTTACCATGACTGGTCATGCTACAGGCGATGCACAAGAGAGTACACACTTCTGCACCATCATGAGCGTAAAGACCGATGGCGAGATGGCTGCCAGCGACTCATCGCTCACCATCACCAAGGCCAAGGAGGCCATTATCTACATTGTAAACGAAACTAGCTTTAACGGGTTCGACAAGCACCCTGTACACGAGGGTGCCAACTACCTGGAGGCTGTAACCAACGACCTGTGGCACACACAGAACATGACATTCGACGAGTTCTATGCCCGCCACCTGGCCGATTATAAGACCATCTACGACCGCGTAAAAATCTGTCTGAACAAGGGCGGTCGCAATCCTAAGGACCTGCCTGGTGCCAAGGATCGCCGCATGACCGACGAGCTGCTGCTTGACTATACCAACGGCAACGACCAGACACCTTACCTGGAGGAGCTTTACTTCCAGTTCGGCCGCTATCTGCTTATCTCAGCCTCGCGTACCAAGAATGTGCCTGCCAACCTGCAGGGCTTGTGGGCACCACAGCTGTGGTCGCCTTGGCGTGGTAACTATACGGTAAACATCAACTTGGAGGAGAACTACTGGCCTGCCTTTGTGGCTAACATGGCCGAGATGGCAGAACCACTGGATGGCTTTATTGCCGGACTGGCAGCCAATGGTAAGTACACCGCCAAGAACTACTATAACATTCAGGAGGGCTGGTGCTCGAGTCACAACAGCGACATCTGGGCAATGACCAACCCTGTGGGCGAGAAGAACGAGAGTCCTGAGTGGAGTAACTGGAACCTTGGTGGTGCCTGGTTGGTAAACACCCTGTGGGAGCGCTACCAGTTTACACAGGACAAGGCTTACCTGAAGAATGTAGCCTATCCGCTGATGAAGGGTGCTGCCCAGTTCTGCCTGCGTTGGCTCATCGACAACCCCAAACAGCCAGGCGAGCTGATTACAGCGCCCAGCACATCGCCCGAGAACGAATATAAGACCGATAAGGGCTATCACGGTACTACCTGCTACGGTGGTACAGCCGATCTGGCCATCATCCGCGAGCTGTTTATCAACACCATTGCTGCAGGCAAGGTGCTCGGACTGAGAAATAAGGAGATGGAGCATGCCTTGGCTAAGCTGCACCCCTACACCATCGGTCACATGGGCGACCTGAACGAGTGGTACTACGATTGGGACGACTGGGATTTCCAGCATCGCCATCAAAGCCACCTCATCGGCCTCTACCCAGGCAATCATCTGACGGACGCCACCTTGCAGAAGGCTGCCGAGCGCTCGTTGGAGATCAAAGGCGACAAGACCACCGGTTGGAGCACAGGCTGGCGTATTAACCTGTGGGCCCGTCTGCACAACCCCAAGCAGGCTTACCACATCTACCAGAAGTTGCTCACACCTATTGCCCCACGCGGTTCGCGTAAGGAGGATTGGAAGGCATGGCACAAGGGCGGCGGTACCTACCCCAACCTGTTTGATGCGCATCCACCCTTCCAGATTGATGGTAACTTTGGCGGTACTGCCGGTGTGTGCGAGATGCTGATGCAAAGCTCAATGGTTGATGGTAACTGTTCAATCGAGCTGTTGCCCGCTTGCCCAGAACAGTGGCAGGATGGCGCTATCAGCGGTCTGTGCGCTCGTGGTGGCTACGAGGTAAGCTTCGAGTGGAAGGATGGCAAGGTGCGTGCTTGTAGCATCAAAGCCAAGAAAGCTGGTACACTTACGCTTATATATAACGGTCAGCAGAAGAAGGTAAAACTGAAGGCTGGCGAGACACAAAACATAAAAACATGGTAAAAGCTAAAAAGCAAATACTGATACAGGACACTGAGTTTGGGAAGGCCAAGCACTGGGAAGGATCAGTTTGTTTGGACGACGACCTGCTGTTATCCGACCAGATAAACAAGGCCCCCATGCCTAGCGATCCGCGTAAAATGAACTTTATTCTGATTGGTCTTTGTACCAAAGGCCATATCAGTTACCGTATGGACACCGAAGAACTGGTGGTGCATGCCGGCGAAATGCTGGTGGTAAGCGAACGCCACGTCATCGATGGGTACAAGTGCTCTAATGACATGGAGGGATTGTGCATCATGATGAGTGTTGATTTCTTCCACGAAATCATCAAGAGCGTACACGATGTAAGCTCGCTGTTTGTTTTTGCCCGCATGCAGCCTGTGATGAAGCTGGAGGCCGACGAAATCGCCACCTTCACAGAATACTTCCAGTTCATCAAGCAGAAAATCAGCGACAATCACAACCACTTCCGCAAAGACTTGATCCGCACACTTATGCTGGCCATGTTCTACGATGTGGGTAACATCATCTACAGGGTGAAGAATTTTGGCGAGTCGCTGCTGCGCTCTGAGAAGGTATTTACACGATTTCTGAAGATGGTTGAGGAGAACTGTAAACGCGAACGCCGTGTTAGCTGGTATGCCCAGCAACTAAACATCACACCCAAATACCTGTCGACAGCCGTTAAGCGCATCAGTGGTCGCACAGCAGTAGAGTGGATTGAGAATTATGTAACCATGGAGTTGCGCGTGCTGCTAAAGAACAGCACCAAATCCATCAAGGAGATAACCGAAGAGTTGAACTTTCCCAACCAGAGTTTCCTGGGCAAGTACTTTAAGGAACACGTGGGCATGACGCCCTCGGCCTATCGCAAATCATAGGTAGCCCTGCTCCTTCAGCTCGCTCACGGTATCAAGCAACTCCTGATACCAAGCCTCGCCGAAACGACGGATCAACGGATCGCGCAGGAACTGATAGAGATACAGATTCTCCTGAATACCCTTGGCAATGGCCATCTTACAAACGTTCCAGCGGTTGTAGTTCAAGCCCGTCAAACCACCGCCAAGCAGCTTTTCGCGGATAGGATACAAAGCACAGCTAATAGGCTTGCAGAAGTGGGTACGTCCTGCTCTGTAAGCCTTTTCTAATGCACACAAGCAACAGTTCTTAATGGGCAGATGGGTGTTCCAGTCCTCAATGTCGCCGTAATAGGTAAACACACAATCTTTTCCTCCTACAATACTTGTTACCAGGTCGCCCTCCTGATCGGTATAGGCCACGCCCTGCTTGTCGATAACAGCCTGTGCCGATGCCGAGAGGTCGTCCCACACGTCATCCACGCATGCTTCGATGGCAGCTATTTCGTCCATCGTTACAGGGGCACCAGCATCGCCTTCAACACAGCACTCGCCTTTGCAAACGCTCAGGTCGCAACAAAACTTCTCCGTCAGTATTTCCGACGAGAGCAACACATCACCTACTTGTATAATTGGGGGTAATTGATTCATCTATTTACCATTGAATGGGGGTTTGGCCGTTCTGCTCTAAATAAGCATTACAGCGCGAGAATTGGTGCTGACCGAACCAGCCACCACGATTAGCACTCAGTGGCGATGGGTGTACGCTCTCAAGCACCAGATTGTTCTGCTTGTCAATCATATACGCTTTTGAGCGGGCATAGCCACCCCAGAGCATATATACCAGATGCTGGCGGTTCTTGGCCAACGTCTGTATAGCCGCATCGGTAAACTTCTGCCACCCTAAGGCCGAATGACTGTTAGCCTGATGAGCACGAACGGTAAGCGATGCATTAAGCAGCAGCACGCCCTGCTCGGCCCAGCGGGTAAGATTGCCCGATGTGGGGATAGGCGTACCAAGGTCGGCCTGAATCTCCTTAAAAATGTTCTGCAGTGAGGGCGGAAACTGGATACCGTCCTGAACCGAGAAACTCAGTCCGTGGGCCTGTCCTGGCTCGTGATAAGGATCCTGACCGATAATCACCACCTTCACCTTGTCGAACGGACACAGGTTAAAGGCATTGAATATCAGTTTGCCTGGCGGATAGCACGTATAATGCTGATACTCTGCACGAACAGAATTGGTGAGCCCAACAAAGTAGTCTTTGTCGAACTCACCAAGTAAATGCTGTTTCCAGCTTTGTTCTATCTGAACATCCATTATTTATTAATCGCAAATAAGGTTCTCACCAGTCATGTCTGCAGGCTGCTCCAGACCCATGATGTGCAGGATTGAAGGAGCTACGTCGGCCAGACGTCCGTCCTTAACTGTAGCCGAGTTGTTGTTGGTTACATAGATGAAAGGAACGGGGTTCAGTGAGTGAGCGGTATTTGGAGTACCATCGGCGTTGATAGCGTTATCGGCATTAC
>JAEEGJ010027684.1_pt1 | contig 11357 bp, 5 predicted proteins | sample 8958761 | NCBI WGS metagenome assembly JAEEGJ01 (sample SAMN16246546, study PRJNA631951) | gut metagenome | biome: gut microbiome; feature: rumen; material: RS-attached | host: Bos | place: Iran: Karaj | collected 2018-10
GTCCTTGGCCAGTGATTCTTCGTAAATGCGGTCGGCTCTGAGCATCACCAGCATATTCTCTTCATCTTCACGCGGATTGAATTTGAGATATTCAAGTCTTTTAAGACGACTCGCTTTTTCGCTTTCGCTTTCTTCGTGTTCCTCATCGCTGATGATGACTTTCTCGTTTATGCCGGTCGACAGGACTTTGACTTCTGCTTCCAGCAGGGCGTCGATGTCATAGGTGTAGGTGACCTCGATCGCTTCCTTGCCTTTAGGTCCGGGAGGTACTGCGACAGTCAGCTCACCTAAAAGAAGATTGTTTGAAGCCACACGGCTCTCGCCCTGCAGGATCTTGACCGTCACATATTCCTGATCGTCTCGGGCCGTCGTGACGACCTGTTTCCTGCTGACCGGGATAACGCTGTTACGTTCAATGATCGGCAGATAGACACCGGGTATTTCAAAGGAACCGTTGTTCCTTACTACTTCAGTACCTAGGGTAAAAGGACACACATCCGTCAGGATGACTTCTTCGATCTGCGCATTTCTTTCTTTCATCGCACATTGTAAAGCTGCCCCAATGACCACGGAAGTCTCGGGTTCTGCCACTCGTGCCGGTTCCATGCCAAAGAGCTTGCGGACATAGTTCCTGATGATCGAAAGCCGGCTTGCCCCGCCGGTTAGCAGGATCTCATCGAGATCATCGATACTGATCTTCGCATCGCTCAGAGCTTTCTCGATCGGTCTGCGCATCTTTTCCAGCAACGGTCTGCATCGCTTCTCGTATTCTGTGAGTTCAATGCTTTCGGTATATTTCTTTTTGCCGATCGTCACGTTCATCAGGGCGACATCGCTGTCGGCAAAACTGCACTTGCACTGTTCAGCGGCCTTCAAGATGTATTTGAGATCGCGGAAACTCAGGGTCTGCTCATCAAGGAGTGTCCTTTCCATAAACATCTCAAAGATGACCTTAGTGAAATCTTCTCCACCCAGAAAATTATCGCCGGCGATCGCATAGACTTCCATGATGTTCTTGTAGTATTCCAGCACCGTCACATCAAAAGTGCCGCCCCCGATATCGAGCACCAGGCAGCGTTCGCTCTTGCCTTTTTCACCGACACCATAAGCGATCGCGGAAGCCGTCGGTTCATTGATGATACGGCTGACCTTAAGTCCCGCCAGTTCCCCAGCTCTGACTGTCGCCTTGCGTTGCTTGTCATTAAAATAAGCCGGAACAGAGATGATCGCTTCATCGATCTTTTCTTTGAGATATTCTTCCGCATCTTCTTTCAAAGAGCGCAGCACAAAAGACGACAGCTCTTGCGCACTGAAGCCGTGTTCGCCAAGATCAAAGACCTTGGTCGTGCCCATCGCCCTTTTGAAGACCGAAGCGCTGCGATCGGGATGCAGGATGCCATATTCTCTTGCTGTCTCACCGACTAAGACATGCCCCGAATCATCAAGACTGACGATCGAAGGTGTTATGTATTTGCCTAAGCGGTTGGTGATGACTTCGCTCTTGCCGTCTCTATAACAGGCAACGAGCGAATTGGTCGTTCCTAAGTCGATCCCTATCAGCATTCCTTCTTTCCTTTCTTTTCCAGATAATTCTTCATGACGACGAAGTCTTCTTCATCCGGCCATCTCTTATTTCCTTCGCTTGCCATCTGTAATGTCTTATCTTTATCGCCTTTGATATCTGCCATCTCCATCTCAAAGGCAAACAGATCCTTGCAGGAGTTATACGGACACTGCTCACATAAAGGGCTTTTCCTGACCTTTTCACCGAGCTCTTCTGCTTCCTTACAGCGGTCCACTAAGGCAAGGATCCTGACTTTTCTTGTCATGAACAGCGTCTTATTGAGTGAATATTCCTGTAACTGCTTATCGACTTCTTCTAAAGCCAGTTCAGCGTATTCTTTCTGTCTGGCTTGATCGCCCTGATGGAAGTAACAGTAAGACAGATGGGCAGCGACCTGTGAGAGGTCACACTTAAAGCGGTCGTCAGGCTGCGGATCCAGCCACTGCTTAAGATATACTTCTTCCTGTTTATAGTCTCCTTCCTCCATCGCCAAAGCGTGAGCCAGGATCAGATAACGGATCTTATCGAAGTGTTCTTTGCGGCTTTGAAGCGTCTGCTTCGCTTTTCGGAAATTGCCTTTGAGCAGATCGAGCGTAGCTGACGCATCATAGTATTTCTGATCCCATTTCCAGTTCCAGATCTCTTTTTCCGCCTTATCAAACATGCCAAACTGCATATAGATATCAAAGATCATTTTGTCAGCTTTATAGTCAAGTTTTTCGGCCATAAACTTCAATACTTCGATCGCTTCCAGCGGTCTGTTCATGCGACGCAGGATCTGAACTTTGTTCAGGTAATAATAAGTGACATCATCTTTGCGGTCCTTGATGATCTCCAGGACTTTATCGATATATGCCAAAGCTTCCGGCAGGCGGTCTTCGAATTCGCAGAGGTCACTTAAACGCAGATATGGATCGATCGAATCCGGTTCCTGCTGTTTGAGGATCTCAAAATGCTGCTCTGCCTCATCGAGGTGGCCCATGTACATCTCACACATGCCCAGATAGAAATGAGCACCGCGGTCATAACCTCTCTCCAAAGCCTTCAGATAATAATCCCGGCTTTCTTTGGCTTTGTGCGCCAGATCCTGGTAATAGAGATAGGCGATCTGCGCATCGACATAAGCAGAGTGGTCCGCATCTTTCTCAAGGTCCTTGTAGATCTTAAGTGAATCTTCTATTTTTCTTTCCTTCAGAAGGAGCCAGCCTTTGTATTCGAGCAGATCCTTATTGCTTGAACGATAGGACAGGCCTTTTTCGCAAAGTTCCATCATCCTGTCGCGGTCTTCCTTGATATTGCCGTTGAGCGATTCACCGGCGATGCACAAGATGCGATAGTAAAGATCATCGGTGAACTCGTAGTTGCCGGCATATTCACCCATCTTTTCCAGGGCTTTCGTATAAAACTCATTGGCCTTGTTCTGATCGTTATCTTTTCTTTCACTTAACAGACCTTTGACATATAAAACAGATGCATCTTCACTCAGACCGCACGAATCAAGATAAGCGATGATGCTTTCGGCTTCTTCAAAGGCATCGTTTCTGATCAGGATCCTGATCTTGAGGATGAAGAAATTCAGATCGGAACTGTCCATGTCGATGACTCTGGATATCTCGTTATAGGCTTCCTGATCATTGCGGCGATAGAAATAGGCATAAGCCAGCAGGACATGACCATAGACTGAATCCGGTTTTTCGGCGATGATCTTTTGCGAGTACTCCTCCACAGAATCATACTCTTCCATAGACATGGCCATCTGCGCCATGGAAGTATAGATCGATGCTTTTGATTCTGATACTTCTAACGCCTTGCCATAAGCTTTCTTCATCGCCTCATCATCTTTGTTCATATGATGGAAATAGGCCAGACGGTTATACATCTCGCCTTTTCTCTTTTTCCGTCTGATGTTTTTATCACTGTCTTCCGGCAGCTCATCGATGACTTCAATCAGTTTCTCCAGTGCTTTCGTTCCTTTTTCATAATCCTTGGAAATATAAGTTAAAGACGAAAGCAGATTATAGTAATCGAAAGCTGTTATTTTTTCCTTGTTGATCGTTTCAAATACCGCCAGTGCTTCCTTGCCCAGATCGTTTTCCAGATAAGCCCAGCACAGATCGATCTTGGCCTGTTCGTCATCAGGGTCGCTCTCCAGTACTTTCTTTTTATTTTCTATGATGAAAGGATTGATCCTGATCCTTCGCTCGTTCAGTTCATTCAACAGTCTGCTGTCGCCATCCACCATGCCCATCATGTCATTGATCTGCTTCATGGCTTCATCGAGATCCTTTTTCGCTTCTAAGACATCCACATACAGATAACGCATCCTCATGTCATCCTTATGGATCTCCAGCTGCTTCTTGCATATCGCTTCAGCTTTTTCATAATCGGCCAGAGCGTAATATTCTCTTGCCAATAGCAGGTAGATAAAAGGCAGATCGTATTTCGCAGCGATCTTTTGGAGTTCATCGATATATTTACGGTCTTCAAAACGGACCTTCCAGCAGCAGCTCAAAGCTTCTCCATACGGATGGCTCTCTTTGAGGCTGCTCAATTCTTCAACGACTTCGCGGCATGAGGCATCCATCTGTAAATTCAGATAGACATCAAGATAGCGGTGACACTCTTCCCCGTCCTTGCCCGGCACAAACAACTCAGGCGGCAGGATATCCTGATAGATGATGCCGTTGATGATGACCCGATCGATGAAGTCGCGCGGATATTTCTCATAGAGTTCTTCTTTTCTTTCCAGAAAAGAAAAATGTCTCTCCATGCAGAGCCACACTTCATGACCCAGGTAATAGTAATCCATCAGAAAATGCAGCAGTTCTTCTTCGATCCTTGCTTTGCCGGCGATGCTTTCAAGAAGCGGACTGTTGAACAGTTCTTCCCAGCACTCCACCCGGCAGCGCTTTGAAAAGTCATTGTAGGTATCCTGCAGTCTGGCCAGCCAATTATTGACTTCACCATCATCTTCTTTACTCTCTGTGTTGCTGCGGGCATAGGCTAAAGCTTCTTCGTAAGCCTGACGAAGCTGTTTGAATTCTTCCGGCTTGTCTTCGGGATTGGTCAGGCTCAGCTTTTCACGATAGGCTTGAGTGATCTTTTTTTCGTCTCTGGTCTTAGCGATCCCCAGGATCTCCCAGATAGTCTGTTCTCTGTTTTCCATAAATACTCTTTCATTATAGTACAGATGTTTTATCTGCTTGTTTTGCGAGACGGCTTAAATCGGAAAAAGTCTATTAAATGAGATATTTTTTTATCAATTTATGCTATATGGAACTTCTATCTGGATGTTACTATTAAGTTCAGGAGGTGCACATATGGCACAGCAAATCTATAAAGGCAATCTGCTTAGCAGTTTATCCTATGATGAACTGAAGATCATTGAAAACGGCTATATCGTCGTTAAGGACGGAATCATCTCAGACGTCTATGAAAAACTGCCTGCTGAATATAACAATGAGAAAATAACTGATTATGGTGATCGGCTGATCATTCCGGCTTTTTCGGATCTGCATATGCATGCCCCGCAGTTTGCCCAGCGTGGTATCGGCATGGATCGCCTGCTGATGGACTGGCTCAATGACTACACTTTCCCGCAGGAAGCCAACTTCAAAGATCTTGCTTATGCTTCAAAGATCTATGCCCGGCTGATCAGAGAATTCCTCAGGCATGGCAGCTTTCATCTCTCGCTTTTTACAACGCTTCATTATGAAGCCTGTGATCTGCTGTTTAAGATGCTGGAAGATTCTGGATTATATGCCTATACCGGTCTGGTGAATATGGATATGAACTCGCCTGATTACTATGTTGATGATACGAATGTATCTTTGGAAAAGACCGAGCGTTTTATAGTTGAACATCAGTACTCACAAAGAGTAAGACCGATCCTGACTCCGCGCTTTGCCCCGACCTGTTCTGCCAAGCTGATGAAAGGTCTTGGTGAGCTGGCCTTAAAATATGATCTTGGTGTTCAGACGCATCTGGTTGAATCCAAAGCTGAAGCAGCCTGGGCTAAGGAACTTTATCCCGATTGTGCCTCGGATGGTGAGATCTATGAAAAATATGGCTTATTGCAGGGAAGCGGTCCCAAGATCTTTGCGCATGTGATCTTCCCGACCCCAACGGAAGAAAGAATTCTGAAACAGTATGATGGCTATGCGGTGCATTGTCCTGATGCCACTTCCAATATCATTGCCGGTATCATGCCTCTATCCAAACTGCACGATAATGGCATTAATATCACCATTGGTTCTGATGTCGGCGGCGGACATTTCCTGGCCATCTATCGGCAGATCGCCCGAGCTGCCCAGATCTCCAAGATGAAAGAATTCTATGAGGAAGACTATTCAAAGATCGAGCTGAAGAATGCTTTCTATATGGCGACAGCCGCCAGCGAAAAAATCTTCCCACACAGCGGAAAACTTGAAAAAGGCTATCGCTTTGATGCGCTGGTGATCGAAAACATGCTCGATAAAGAATACGAAAGGCCGATCGCCGACGCCTTAGAAAGATTCTGCTACATCGGTGATGACCGCAACATTTTCGCCCGTTTCATTGACGGCAGACTCATCGATCCTGATGCCGTCTATGAGATGATCTGTAAAAAATATCTATAGTACTATTTAAAAAACAGGGCTCACAAGTCCTGTTTTCCGTAGTTGAGGATGATCTTCGTCAGGATCGTGATCCCTTTGAGATAATCATCGATATCGAGCCACTCTCTTATCCCGCTTCCTTTTTCCGGCAGTTCACAATATGGTCCGATACCGACACACTTGCTGTGACCATAAAGGATCGGGAAACGGATATCACTGCCGCCGTGGTACTGGTGAATGAATTTCGTCTCACCGGTCACATCTTCGATCGTTTTTTCAATAAAAGAAACGAATGGATCATCATTGGAGACCATTGCCGGTTCGCCGTTGAAAGATCCTTTCTCCAGTTCCCACTTACAGTTCAGTTTTTCTTTAAGCAGCGTATCTATCTCGTCATAGACTCTCTTTATTGTAAGAGGTCTGAAAAAACGGCAGCGCATAAGACATTCCGCTTTCTCACAGATACTTCCATAATCGCCATTGGAGCTGACCTTACCGATATTGAGAATAAAGGAAGGCTGACCTTTGAAGGATCCGAAATCAAAGATGCGTTCTTCTCTTTTCTTTCTGTTATATGCTTCCAGGATACTGATCGCTTCCGCTAAGAGCAGATTGGCATTGACGCCAGGCGAGAGATCATCGTGTGCTGTGCCCGGTCTGCCATAGACACTGAGTTTGAGGTCCAGCATGCCTAAGGAGATGTTTTTTATCTCCTGAAAGCCGTGTCCGGTCTCGGCCGGATGGATATATAGCGAATGATCACCGCTGTAGCCTTTCATCATCGCACTCAGCGTGCCAAAGGCACCGCCATGTTTTCCTAATAAAGAGAGGACGATCAGATCATGATCGAGATCGGGCTGTATCGCCAAAGCCGTTTTTAAGGCTGCCAGCATCATCGCTATGCCGCCTTTGTCATCGGCAGCTCCTAAGCCATAGATCCTGTTGTCTTTTTCAACAGCTGCATAAGGATCATCAAAACAGCCAAAATGATCCTCACGCTCCGTATCGATATGGCCAAACAGCATCAGCTTTTTATCACCGCTTCCTTTTCTGGTACCGGCAAGATTATAGGCTCCTTCATCATAGACGATATCCGGTTCGCAATAATCCGGACAGTCTTTGACTCTTTCATCCATTCTGAAGGTCTGCGTTTCAAAACCAAGTTCTTTAAGTCTGCTTTGGACGACTTCCTGGGCTTTGGTCTGTCTGCCATCAGAACTTACCTCACCGATCAGTTCCTTCAAGATATCGATCAGTTCTATCCTGTGCTCATTTATATATTCGTTTATCCTTTCGTTCATGGTCTTTTATCCTTTTTTATTTACTCTTCAGCAAAATACTACCACATCTGCATCTTTCTTTTTTTCTGATGTCATCATACCTGATGGTGATGACTCTTGTTGGATAAGCGCAAAGAGAGGATCATATTATATAGGATATTAATAGTTTATTTAATTTATAATTATTCTATAGGCAGGTCACATATATGAAGCGTCAATTTATCTTGTGTTTGATCATAATCTCCATCTCATTATTCATCGGCGGCATTGCCATCACCGGTGTTTCTTCGGTCGATTCCGAAAAGAACTTAGTGGAACACACCAAGACCAAGATCGAAAGCTTGTCTTCATATTTTCAGGAAATCAGTTTTGATGAAAGCAATATCGAAAAACAATACGTCACTTTGAGCAACAACAACGTTGAGATCATCAAAATGATGCTTCAGAAGCAGATCGTCAATGGTGTCTATACAGGCAAAATGCTTTTTAACGACGGCATGGTCATCAGATATGTCAACGGGGTGATCCACTATCCCAAACACGAAGGTGTGGATATCCCGATAATAACTGAGGAAAATCTGTTGGCAAACAACGGCTGGGATACCGCAACTATCGAGCATGACGGCTATAGTGAAGATTATCTCATCAACACCATAAAGCTGAATGATGAATATTACTATGTGGACTGGACGGAACTCTCGTCCTGGTATGAGATGTACAGTTCCAGTTCCAATGTCTCGCAGCTTCTGCGTTATGTTGAAGCGGCGTTTGACTGCCGCATGATCGTCATGGATGATGACCGCTTGGTCCTTTACTGGTCAGATGATGTGCTTACCGAAGACGGCGATCTTCTGGTCGACGTTGAAAATTTCAAAGACCACAAAACGATCACCAGAAACGGAAGGACTTATGTCACCGATTATATCGATCTTGCGGACAGCAACTGGACTGTCTATCTTCTTATCGAAGTCACCCGTTCTATCCAGGACAGCATCAACTGGTTATTTGTCTATATCATCGTCGTCCTGCTGTTCTGTGCTGCAATGATCACCTGGAATTTCTCACTCAAGAAAATGGTCGCTGATCACATCCTTACTGACGAGCAGATCACCAGATATGATCCGGACAGAGTCAAGGTCTACAACTATACAGCCGTTCTGCTGACGACTATCGGCGTGTTTTGTTTTGCCTTACTGATCTCAGGGATGCTGACACTGCGAAAAGATGTGAACCGCGGCAGACTGCTGCTCAGTTCTATCCAGGATGGTCTCAGCCGGGATATCGCGCAGATGGAGGCATCCAACGGTCAGAAAAAGAGATGGTATACCTATTATGGCGAGAACATGGCCGAGATAATCGATGATAGCGGCCAGATCCCTGATCAGGAGACTCTTGCCAAAATCAGCGATCTCATCAATGCCCAATACATCATCTTTTATGATGAGAACGGCAAAGAGATCATCGCCAGCAATAACTATACCGGCCTGGAACTTGGCACCTCGGAAGATGATCCGACAAGCGATTTCCGCCGGCTGCTGCATGGCGTTGATTCGATCGTCCATGATCCTGTTTATGATAAGTTTTCCGGTTATAACTCCTTGAAGATCGGTGTTCGCTATACTGTTCCGGGTACCGACAGCTATGGAGCCATGATCTTTGCACTATATCCTGATCTGCTGGGTCTTGATTACGAAGACTTCATATCTTACCGCATCAGAGGTCTTACTTCTCCTGAAGATATCCTATTTATGGTTGATGATGAAAACGGTGAGATCGTCAATTCTTCCTCGCCGGAACATATTGGGGCAAATCTGACCGATTACAAACTGAGTCTTGAAGATCGTATCGATTCAGGGGTCAAGGTCAAAAAGATCCTGGGTCAGAAATATTATCAGCAGACCGCACCTGACAACAACATAGCTTCTACATATTATTATCTGGCTCATAATAACTTTGATTTCGGGTCTGCCTTTTCGATCTCCCTGATATTCACGATCCTGTTTCTGATCCCGTTACTGCTGTGTATGTTTATCAGCTGGCGCGGCTATACCCGCGAATTCTATGAAGCCAATGTCCTTAATGGCGATAAACCGATCACGGACAATTTCATTAAGGTACTGCTGAGTGACGGCCGCAACAAGCGCAGCACGGATGTTTCCTTAAGGTTCTCTTTCCTGCCAAGCTTCTGGCGCAATACCTTGCCGGAAAATAAAGCCTTGACGGTCTTCAATGTCCTTCTGGGCGTGATCTTCTTTATCGGATTCTATCAGTACTCCAACGGCCGTGATTTCGAAAATCTGCTGCTGATCAATTTCCTTCTGCGCTCCGACTGGCAGCGCGGGGTCAACCTGTTTGCGATCTTTTCCATCATCCTGCTGCTGATCTATGTTTCGATCGGCATGTCTTTTGTGCGCTATATCTTTCTGATCATCTCTTTGCCATTGGATACCAAAGGAGAAACGATCGTCCGGCTGGCCTTCAATATCCTGCAATACGTAGTGCTGATCGCCGTTCTCTACTTCTCTTTCGGTTATCTCGGTTTTGATACGAGATCCATTCTGGCCTCAGTCGGTTTTGTGACCCTGGCCTTATCGATCGGTTCAAGGGATCTCGTCGCTGACATCCTGGCTGGTCTGACGATCGTCTTTGAAGGCGAATATCAGGTCGGCGATATGATCGAGATCAACGGCTATCGCGGACAGGTGCAGGAGATCGGTGTGCGTTCTACAAAGCTGATCGGACGCGGCAACAATGTCAAGATCATCAGCAACCGCGATATCAGCAATGTCATCAACCTGACCCGAAACAACTCCTGGCTGCCGCTTGAGATCAAGATCCCGGCCACTGCCTCGCTTGATGAGATCGAGGCGATCTTGGAAGAAGAGCTTCCGAAGATCGGCAAGAAGAACAACAAGATCATCAGCGGTCCTTACTACTATGGCATCCTGAGTTTTGATAAAGGCTGTGCCGTGCTCTCCATCATGACCGAGTGCCGCGAACAGGATTACAACAAGCTCAGCCGTTATCTGAATAAGGAGCTGTACGATCTGTTTAAACGCAAAAGCATTCCACTTGGTTAACTTTTGACAAACAATAAGCATTTCATAGATAATTCTGTTAAAGAAGATAAATAATAAATTCAAGGAGACAATAATATGAGTGAAAGGAAAGAACTGGATGATATCATTGCTTCCAAGGTCAATGGCGGTGAGACCAAAGAAGAATATTATAAAACATACAAAAGACTTGGACTGATCGATTCCGATCCGCCAGCCCATAATGGTGACGGCTGCCGTTACTGCAATTTCGGCAAGATCAGATTCTGGCGCTTCCAGCCGGGTCCATTCGGCAACAAGGAATCAGTCTACTCCTGTGATTCCTGCCATGAATATGTGATCTACGCAGTTGAAGAATAAACATCATCTTGTCTGTTTCTGATTCCCCTGCTTCTCTGCCGGGGGAATTTTTAAAATGTAAAGTATTGTTTAAAACTTGTGAAGGTTTTGTATGTTAACGATCTGTGATTTTGATGTGAATAATTATTATCGCTATCTTGAATGTAGACCCGATATATTTCATAAAGCGATCTACTATGTCTTAAGAGGAGAATATCGTTTTCATGTCGGCGAAAACGCGGAAAACGGTTTTGATCTTGTGTATGCAGACAATGATGCTTACACCAAACAGGACAGCTTATTTCCCGACAGCGATTTTTATAAGAGCGAGATCTTCTTTCCGCCCTACCACTTTTACGATGAGAACGACATAAAGAAGATCAACCTCGAATTATTTGATGGTTTTGAAGAGATCTTTTTCGAAGAAGTAAATGAATACAGTGTCGTTATTGCGGACATCGTCCATAAACACACAAAGCTTAAAGTCAGTTTTAAGGACGAAAAATATAAACTGTTTCCC
>JAEEGJ010027685.1_pt1 | contig 11356 bp, 10 predicted proteins | sample 8958761 | NCBI WGS metagenome assembly JAEEGJ01 (sample SAMN16246546, study PRJNA631951) | gut metagenome | biome: gut microbiome; feature: rumen; material: RS-attached | host: Bos | place: Iran: Karaj | collected 2018-10
ATCAGTTGCTTATTTGCTAATAATCAGGCGGATGCCTGGGAATTCGACAGAAAGGCAATCGTGGAAGAGTTTAACTGTAAGGCGGCCGAGGCGCCAAACTACGCGCTTGAGAATGTTCTTCAGTCTATTACCAGGGAAGACATGGTTTATGAAAACGAAACGGTTAAAATAGAAACTTCTATTGGTTTGGTTTTTGATAATGTGATATTTAGCGGTGGGTTCCGGAAGGCTTGCGCTAAAAGCAAAATATTTATTTTACATATCGGCAGTTCGATCATGGGCGATGATCTGTCATTTTTAGTAGCCCCGTATGTTCAGTTTGATATTACGAATAAAACAGATGCGCCGGTTGAATTTAATTTAAATCACAGCATGATCACTATCGGGTCTTATCAGGGGATAGGTGTCCAACAAGGCACTAAATACAATGGCGCTGCGCCAATTGTGCAGCCGCCTGTGGTGATTCCTCCTAAAACTACTAAAAAAGTTACCCTTTGGAGAGAAGACCATCAACTCTATACAGCTACTGCCTGTTACGGCGAAGTACTTGTTCCGGATAAGTGGCTGCCGCCGTTTGATGTAATTGCCAATACAAATCTGTTAGGTGATATGGGATTATCTATTAATAATCAATTTGTTTCTTTCACGCCTAAAGTATCTATACAAATGAGAAAATTGAAATGGATAAAAGATTTTTCCGTATAATATCAGAAGAAAACAGTATAATCAATTCCAACAGGCCGGTCACCGCACAGGTGGCCGGCTTATCATTTAAAAAGCGAAATCCCGGTTTGAAATAATTACATCTTCCCTATATAATTAAAATATAAGATAAAAATACTGCTTCCATGAAAACAACAAAATAACTGGGAATGAACATCATCGGAGGTGACTTCTGCGATGAAAAAGCATATTGTTTCTTTCCTTGCGGCATTTGTGTTTGTGACTGTTATGCCGGCCTGCGTCTGCACGGCTTTTGCGAAGCAACCGGTTCAGTTTGCAGTAGCTGCTGACAACGTGCTGCTGGCGGCTGATGTTACTAACAAAAATGTGAAAACAAAACCGAAGGCGAAGGTAAGCGCGAAAGACGGGGAGTATGAGATAACCGTAGACAGGAACGCTGTAAAGAAGTCTTCCGGGCAGGGCGAAGAAACAGGCACAGTCTCTAAAGAGATTAATTACATTAACCGGAATTTTAAAACTATAGGCCGGTATATTCTGCTCGTTATCGTTGCAAGATTCTTAGGGGTATATATGAAAAAATACAGGAAGTGAGAACGGCAATCTGATGCGGAATGTTGACGCAAGATTGTAATCATACATTTTGAAAACACGAAAGCAGTTTCATAAAAGCGGGGGTGGCGCGCATGACGACCGGGAAGAAATCTTTAAATAGTTTTGGGTATTATTTTTCAGCTAAGTGTGTTTCCGTTTTGCTGGTGGTATTTGTGTTTGTGACGGGGATGCTGGCGAGCAGTGTTGTAATGGCAGCACCCGCTGTAAAAAATGTTAACCCTGCAGCGGGCGTGGGGAAGATAGTTGATTCTTTGGCTGAAACCGTTAAGAGAGTTGCCGAATCGTATAGAAGGGTGAAAACCTTTAATGATAATGTTATAATTGAAAGTACGCCTAACTTAAAATCAGGTAAGACAGCAAAAAATAAATACGGAATAATTACGCAGCAGTCTTTTTCTGCAGAAGTGGTCAAGGGCAAGGTTATGAAGCTGCATTATCTGTTCAAACCGATCAGTCTGGGAGAATTAGACCAACAGAGAAACAATAAGTATAAAGAGTTGGGCGGCAAACCGACCGGCAAGCAGCATTTTATAAAACGGGACGCCACCATAACGATGCAATTGACCGCGAAGAACGGTGATAAAGTAATAAAAGAAGTAAAAAAGAGTTACAAAAACCAGACAGACTGCATTCTTGATTATCAGGTCCCTGAAAACGTAACGGCGATAACTGTAAAGATTAATGTGACAGATGTTGTTGAGGAAAAAGATCCGTCTAAAAATAATCATGGCTGGTGGGGACGCAGCGAGAATAAGAAAGTAATTTCCGTTGCGTTAAAGCCTGTCAAAAAACTCGCCGCGCCGGTTGCTTCGACTGAAAAATCAGGCTCCGACAGCGATTCCGGTGGTATCGGCGTTGGGGAAATCGGCGCTATAATCGCTATAGGCGGCGCAGGCATCTGGTTTGCTTACACACAGCTCGGAGGAGGTGGGTCTGAAGCTGCAGAAGGTACGGCAGAGGAAACTGCTGCCGGTACGCCGCCCCCTGCGCCAAAAGAGTATATCTATACGGACCCCGCAGGGTTCCAGACCTTGTATGTGCAGGACCCGGAGACGGGGCAGTGGACAAACTATGAGACGGGCAACCCGGTCGACATGGACAGTCTGAAGGAATACGACAAACAGCGCATGAAGGACATGGAGTGGAGCCATAACGAAACGCAGAACCTTGCGGACCGGAACTCGGCTTTCGATAACGATTTGAAGCAGGACTACCAGAATATGCTGGACGAACAAGCGAGGATCGAGCAGCAGACAAAAAAAGACATGATGGCCATCAAGAGCGGGACTTACGGGATGACCGACGCGGAACGGCAGGCTTATCTGGAAGAGCGGCAGGCGAAACTGGAAGCGGACAAGGAAGCGGCAGACAAGAAAGCCGCAAGGCTGGATACGGCGGTAAAGACACTCGAAGTGATAGAAAAAGGCGCTGATATTTCAATCAGCGTCCTGTCCACGGTAACCCCGGGGGGGAAGCTGGTAGCCAACATATATACCGGCGTGAAGAACGTCACGGTTGGCGGGATGCAGGCGGCGGTAGATGGAAAGAGTATCATGGGAGGCATTGTTAAAGGTGCTGCCAAAGGCGGCGCGGACATCTTCCAGAATATGACCGACAAGATTCCTGCCGGGAAATGGGGTTATAAGCTGGCAACCTATGTGACTTCAGAAACACTGAAAGAAGGAATCGTTGCATACGTTGACGGGGAGAATATAGTCAAAGCATCGGTGAAAGGCATGGTCCAGGGATGGTCGAAATTCGGCGTCGACCAGATAGGGGGCGCGCTAAGCGACAAGGCTGCCGCGAAGAATAACCTTGCCATGAAGGAAAAATATGAAAAAATCAGGGACGTGTGGAGCAAAGACCTGAAGCCGAAGAGTGTCAAAGCAGTGCGGACATTGAATTTCCAGCGTTATTTCGCAAAAGAGCAGAGCCGTTTGATCAATCAGGGGCTCGGGCAGACTTTTGCCAACGAAGCCAGCGCCAGGGCATACGAAATGCGCGTGGAAGGCAAAACTTTTACGGAATCTACTTTTGGGGATAAATGGTGAAACAGGAAAAGGCTGCCTGCAACCAGCTGTTTATTCAACGGCTGATTGCAGTGAAGCATACAAAATGCTTGTTGTGTCAGGCAGCTTTGCCTGACGGGAAGGAGCTTCGGACATGATACTGGCAGGAAGTTTTGCGGGTGCGGTGGAAGTAGCGGAACAGAACTGCAGCGAATGGTTATTGGCCGGCAACGGCGAGGTGTTCCACGCGGAAGAGCTGCACGAGGTGGCGGAAGAGTTTGATGCAAAGACGCCGCTGGGGGAGGATGAGTTCCTGGTGGTGACGGATGACGGTTCCATCGGATTATTGTTCCCAAACCTGAAGGAACCGGAAATGTATTTTGTGTCGCCGGAGTGGGCAGTGGTAAATATATTGAAGGATGATCCCCGCAAATATATGATACCGGACGATGGCGCGCAAACGATGGGCGGCGCTGGCGTTGCAGGCGCGGCCGGAAACACAACGGGAAATGCAATGAACGAAGCCGTTGCTGAAAATGCAGCGGAAACCGGTATGGTCTTCTGCAAAAACTGTGGGGCGAAAATAAAAGCGGACAGCAAGTTCTGTCAACATTGCGGGGCAAAGAACGCTCCTGAATTCTGTTCCAACTGTGGCGCAAAGCTAAAACCAGGCAGTGTGTTCTGTGAAAACTGTGGGACGAGAGTGTGAGAGGCAACAGGAGGTAATGAATGACAGAACGACCTGTTTACGAAAGCGAAAACATAACCATGTGCACTGACGGAAAATACCGCTGGGTATACGAGCTGAACCTGTATAAGAATCCGGCAATCATCAAAGAAGTCGGGAGGGTAATGTTCATCAGTTTAGTGATCGTGCTGGCGCTGATATTTGGTTTTCAGATGATAGACGGCATAGGCACTTTTGCGGAAAAGCTTCAGTTCGTTGCGGAGCTGGCGGGTATTCTGGTTGCAATCTTGCTGGTCATCACTGTGCTGGGATATCTGCTGTATTCCTATATGATGGGCGGAACCTACTGCGCGTTGTTCGAGATGGATGAAAACGGCGTCTGCAACAAAGCCCAGGAAAAGCACATAAAGAAAGCGGAACTGATCAGCGCGATTACCGTGATAGCGGGTTTGGCCGGCGGCAGGCCCGGGGTGATAGGCACAGGCATGCTGGCAGCGGCGCGTTCTTCCATGTACACCAGTTTCGATGACGTTAGGGAACTGGAGATTCTGCCGGGGCAGCACCTGATCCGTTTGAACGAAAAACTGAGCCGCAACCAGGTGTATGCGGAAGACGAAGATTTTGCGTTTGTGGCGGATTATATCAGATCGCGCTGCCGGAACGCGAAGATAATCAAAGACTGACAAGTTCATAGTTTGTTCAACAGCCGTGGATTTAATTTCTGCGGCTGTTTTGTTATAATGAATGAAAGAGCACGGAAAAAAGTATGCTGACAAAAGTACTCTGACAATTTTGGCGAATGCCATAGCGGAAGCCGGATCAGAAACCGGTTCGCGGCACCGGCGCCGGGATCGCGCTGCGGGCCGCCGCAAACCCGAACCAAAGTGAGGCGCCCGATATAGAAGGGGAATGGGCGAAAGACATACAGCTGGGACTCCATGATAAATTTATTGCCAATACGACCCGGCCACAGGTTGGCATGGTGTTCTTTGCCTGCCGTCCGGTCCGGAATTTTAAAGTACTGGCGCTGGAACCCAGAGGGTATGATACCGAGACCAAAAAATGATTTACAAGATTAATACGAAACGGGGAGACTTCTGGTGACTATCTCAAAAGTAGTACGTTTTAATCAGTTATTGTTACGGCTGTTAGGCCTGTTGTTCGGATCCATGGTGTATTCCGCCGGGCTGAAACTGTTTCTGGTGCCGAACAGCATCATTGACGGCGGCGTAGTGGGTATCAGCCTGATTTTTGAGGAACTGACGCACATTTCGTTCAGCGTCTGGATCATCGTGCTGAACGCGCCGTTCTTTTACCTGGGCTGGAAGCGGTTAGGACGCAATATGGCGCTGGCTTCCAGCTTTGCGGTTGTGCTGCTGTCGTTCTGGAGCAGCATCTTTGAACGCATGGAACCTTTTACCAAAGATCCGTTCCTCGGGACGATATTCGGCGGTGTCATCATCGGTATCGGTGTGGGCATCGTGATCCGCAGCGGCGGTTCGCTGGACGGCACGGAAATCATGGCGATTCTGATGGAACACAAGACGCCGTTTTCCGTGGGCGAAATCGTTCTGTTCTTCAATCTGTTTATTCTGGGAAGCGCCGGTCTTGTGTTCAACTGGCACAGCGCCATGTATTCGCTGGTGGCGTATTTCATCTGTTCCCGCATGATCGATACGGTGTCGGAGGGTCTGGATTCCACGAAAGGCGTGTTGATCGTCACGACGAAGCATGATGAAGTATCGGACGCGCTGGTGCACGATCTTCGGAAGGCTGTGACCCGGCTGCACGGGCAGGGCGGTTTCCTGCGGGAGGACAAGGATGTTCTTTACTGTGTGGTCACCCGTCTCGAAGTAACGAAACTGAAGCAGACGGTGCAGTCGATTGACCCGCAGGCGTTTCTTTCCATTTTTGATGTGCAGGAAGTGGAAGGCGGACGCATTCAGAAGTGACGAAGAGCTGAACCGGAAGGCGGGCGTATTTGAAAGTAAAGCAAGAGTTGCCTTGCGGCAGTGTTGCTGTCGTTTGAGTCAGGAGGGGCAGGGTGCGGAATTTTTTCCCGTTTATGACAGCCAGTCCGGAAATCTCCGGACTGCGCGCGGATCTCATTTACGCGAATTACATCATTGCGTGCCTGTTGCCTCTTTTTGTTATCTTCTTATGTATCCGCATGGTCAGCAGCACGAAAAAGGCCGGCGTCCTGACGGTCCTTCTGACCGCCGTGTTTGTGCTGTTCAACCGGGACGTAATGCTGCCGGTTCTGAACGGTTTTATAGACGGAATTGCTTCCGGCCCCGCTGCCATGATCGGGGCTTTTCTGGGATTTTTGGGCGCTCTGGGTATATTCAAAGGGTTATACGACGAGGAACAGAGCGAAGAGTATGTGCATAAGAGAAAGTACTGGTACGCAACCGTTGCGGTCATGTATGCGGGAATCGTGCTGGCCTGCCACGCTGTGGGCAAGTGAAACGGCGAAGGGGAAGTTCTATGCGGCAGAAACAAAGCGTAACGTTATATAACATACTGTTCCCGGTCTGGCTGCTGGTATGGATTCCTTCTCCCCTGTGGCTGTTGCTGATTCCATTGAATTTTGTAATCGACTATATTGTTCTGTATAAAAGTCTGCCGGACGATGCGGAACGGGAGAAAAATGTTTCTGACGGCGGGCAGGGGAGTAAAAGCCTGCCGGATGATGTAGAGCGGAACAAAAACGTTTCGGACAGTGTTCCGCGGAAAGCGTTTTGCAATAAATATGCATGGATAATCTGCGCCGCGGGTTTTGCCGCCGATTTTATCGGCAGCCTGTTTCTGTTCGCCGCGTTTATGATAACGAGTTCCCGTAAACTGGATTCTTTGAGGCAAATCAGCCACGGGCTCGGCCTCAATCCCTTTGAAAGTTTTGCGGCATTTCTGATTGTGGTTTGCTCGATCCTTCTGGCGGCGTACTGTATTTACCGGTTCGATTCGTACCTCTTAAAACGCGCCGGGCTTTCGGAAGAACAGGGCCGGAAATCGGCTCTGTGGCTGGCAGTGGCGACGGCGCCATATCTGTTCCTGCTTCCGTCGGAGATACTGTTCCGGTGGATGTGAAGGGATTTCGAATAACGGCACAGTATACTCAATCTAAACTCTAAAATTGAAATGGAGCAACATATCTATATGAAAAAGACAGTTCGACTAAAGTATATAACTTTGGGTGCAGGAAGAAAGCTTGACTATTCATCGGCTATAGATTTAAATTTAAAGGGCAATACACTTGAAATAAAAATCAATAACCCGGATGCTAATATGCAGACAGATTTTGCTGATTTTGAAGCGATAGCGTTTTGCGCAAGGAGTTCAAATACAAATTTGAAAATAGTATTAAACTATGATGCCTTGTACTGGGATGGAAATGACTGGGGGAAAAATCCAATTGATTTTACGAAAGTCAACCGCATTGGACAAGGTAATAATGGAGTCGAAGCAAAGTATTGTCACTATGCCCGGTTTTTATACAGGGCGTGGAAAATGAATACATTGTATGAGTGGTTTGAAATTGGCAGTGTTAATGGAAAAGAAGTATCGAAGTTTGGTGACTTGTATGAAACAGCGTTAAATGATAACAAACTGTTTTTTAATGATCCGTCGAAAGATTCGGGTATTAAAGATGGAACTGAAATTACGGAGAATCATTTGGAAAAGTGGTTTGTTTTAAATATACGTAAAAAGAATACTAAGGTTGAAAACTTATTGCAAAATGTTTCAGAATTGCATGATCAGTTCCCCTGTGGCTTATTTTACGGGAGCAGTTACGATGAGGCTGTTCATTGCAAAAATCGTATTTTTAATACGGGCTATTTTGATTTATGGGGCCACAATAATGGGAAAGAAGTTTATTTGTTTGAACTTAAGAAAGATGGAAATAATAAATTAGGTATTATTTCTGAACTGTTTTTTTACTCCTGTTTGATGAAAGACTTTATCCATATAGTGAAAACAACAGAATTCCAGAATCATGTTGACAATAAGAAAACTTTCTATAGAGGTTTCAAAGAGTTTGTTGAGCAGGCAAAAAATAGTGATTCTGTTAAAGCATTTTTCTTAGTTCCTGATTTCCACCCCTTTATAACAGGAAATAATAATGCAGAGAATAATATGAAAGCCTTATTGGGAGTTATGAATACAAGAAAAGACAATGTTCAGTTTGACCGTTGTTGGTTTAATCAGGGTGATATTGTCGGAAACGATGTTGCAAAGTTTATTTCTACATTAAAGAGTGATTGGAAAAAATAAGATTAGAAATAAATCAAATATGCCCGGAACATCTTATGGCGCTCCGGGCTTTTTCATGCAGGTCAGGAAAAATGTCACAGGAACCCCGTCGCCGGTTTTTCTACCCGGTAATTCGTAACATTTTCCGCCGTCGCATCATCTGCGGCCGAAGAAATCGTTGTTTTTTTTCTGCACACATTATAACAAAGGAGGCGGAACGGATTATCCTAAATTTCGGATGATTAGTCGTCTGTTTTGTGTTACAATAACAGTGAAATAAAACAAAGAAACAACTAACGACACGATTGCGCAGGAGGAAACAAATTTATGGAAATCATCATTCATCGTGGTACTCATCAGATCGGCGGCTGCGTTACGGAGATCAAAACAGAAGAAACGCGTATTATTATCGACATGGGCACGCCGCTGCCCGGCAGCAAAACAGAAGACGAATTTGACGTAGCAGGGGAAAATGTAATTGCGTTGCCTGGAGTGACGGTTCCTGTTGCCTCGGACATCGAAACTGAAAAGATAAAAGATGGTTGTTCAGTAAATGCCCAGCTTTGTGACGGGGTGTTCATCACGCATTATCATGGGGATCATATTGGCATGATTGACCGGCTACTGCCGGAGATTCCTTTGTACATCGGCAAGGCGGCAAAGGAGATTTACAGTATTTACTGTGGCAAAACAAAGCAGGATGAAAAAGTAAAAAGGTTGCGGAACGCCCACGCTTATACAGCTGGGCAACCGATACAGATTAACGATATTACGGTGACACCGCTGCTGACATCTCACAGCGCGCTGGACGCCTATATGCTGTTGATTGAAGCAGAAGGCAAAACCGTGCTGCATACCGGCGATTTTTCCTTGCACGGGGTGGAAGGGAAGAAATGGCTTGAAGCGGTGAAAAAACACCTGGCAGAAAAGAATACCGCTTCCATTGATTATCTGATCTGCGAGGGTACTATGCTTCCTGACCAGAAGCGTACCAGTCCGACCGAGATGGATGTGGTTGGACAGATTAATGTGTTGATGAAAAAATACAAAAAGGTATTTGTGCTGTGTTCCAGTACCCATATTGACCGCATTGCGGAGTTTTATCACCATCGCAATTGTCATGCGCCCATGGTGAGCGACCTGTATCAGAATATTATTTTGCAATATGTGACAAAAGCGTATGGTGAGTCGGAGTATTTTTACCGGATTAAGGATGCATATGCCTACTTCCCCGATTACATAGATATAGAGAATCCGAAACTGCAGGAATGGATGGATGAACGGGGCTTTGTTGCGCTGATCCGTTCCAATTACTGGAGCAAGTGGATGCTGGAGCACTATTACGATGAAAAAGACAGCGCCATCGTATATTCCATGTGGAGCGGGTATTTGAAAGAAGGCCCGGCGAAAAATGAATATCTTTGTGAGTTCTTAAAACCGTATAAGTTTACTGCGTTTATCCATGCGGGCGGGCACTCCCTGCCGGAAGAGATTAAAGTGTTTGTGGATGTTATCAACCCTTCGCACATTATTCCCATTCATACGGAGCACCCGGACGCCATGCGGGAACTGTTGCCGGAACGGGAGATTGTATTGCTAAAAGACGGAGATGTGTTGGAAGTATAAAGTATTATGAAATGAAGGTAAGCAAAGGAGCGGAAAATGGCGGAGAAGAAGGACGATAAAACAGCCAAGGGGAACAAGGCCGTAAAGGCAAATAAAATTACAAACACCTCTTCAAAAAAGCATATCGGTAACGATAAAAAGCGCCTGCTGGTTGTTTTGGAAATCATGAAACGGACAGATGAAGAACACCCGCTGACGAAGAATCAGATAATGGACAAAGTAGTGGAGCAGGGCGTTGAAGTCAATAACCCGAAAACGATTGCGGCGGATATTGCTGCCCTGAAAGAGCTCGGCTATGATATTGTTACCGATTACAGCGGTAATTTCCTGGCAGGCGGCCAGCTCTTTGAAAATTATGAACTGAAAATTCTGGCGGATAATATTGCCAACGCACGCTATTTAACCGCGCAGCACAGCCTTGAACTGATTGACCGGATCAAAAAACTGGCCAGTGAATCGGGCGAGAAAATGATTACAGCGACGACGGTTATGGACCCGAAGCTGAAAAGCAGCGACAGAAAAATGAAGTATAAATTGGATACCTTGTTCCGTTGCATACAGAAAAAGAGAAAGGTAATTTTCGGCTACTTGAAGCCGGGCGGCAGCCGAATGCAGTCGTACACAGTGAGTCCCTATGCGCTTTCCATATATGAAGATGATTATTATCTGACCGCGGCTTTTGACAGCGGTAAGAAATACAGTGACAAGCCTTTCAATTTTAGGGTGAGCCGTATGATGAAAGTAGAAGAGACAGAGCTTCCCGTAAGAAGTATCAGTGAGATTAAAATACTGGCGGGCGGTTACGGGTTTGTGAACATTCAGAACTATCGCCGTTTGATGAAAAACATGTGGGGCGGAGCGAAACTCTGTGAAGTTGTGCTGAATTGCCGTGCGTTCTTAAACGACAGCAGACTGGTTCTTTCTGCTGACAGGGTAAGAGAAAACGAGGACGGCACGCTTGTTGTATATATGAAAACCATTTTGAACGAAGGTCTCTATCAGACGCTGGCCCGTTACGGCAACAGCGTGGAAATAGTGCAGCCTGAAGAAGCAAGAAGGGGTTATGTACAGTATTTGAGAAGTATGTTGAACGTGTATGAGAAAGAAAAATGAGCAGAGTATAATGATCGTAATGGTTTTAACGGCGCCTGACTGAATATCGAGGGCGCTGATTTTATGTGAAAATTTATTATGCTTGTGTTATAACAGTTGTTTAATACAGTATAATTAAATAAATACATTAAAGCAGACGGCCAGGCAGTTGCTGTTTTGTTATTTATCGTGTATAATATTACTATTAAAATCCTGTAAATGCTTTTAAATTATTTAGTATAGTGGTGAATGGTATGAATAAATCGTTAAGTATGCTCATGACCGCACTGATCCTGGGCATGGCTTCCTGCCCATCCGTTCTGGCGGCGCAGGATGACGCAGCGCTTTCTTCCAGAGTACGGAAAGCGGACGCTGCAGGCGTGACGGACAG
>JAEEGJ010027687.1_pt1 | contig 11355 bp, 10 predicted proteins | sample 8958761 | NCBI WGS metagenome assembly JAEEGJ01 (sample SAMN16246546, study PRJNA631951) | gut metagenome | biome: gut microbiome; feature: rumen; material: RS-attached | host: Bos | place: Iran: Karaj | collected 2018-10
TATTCCGCCTTTTACGGTCGCGCAGGGAAATCCGGCGAAGGTGGTCGCGGACATCGCGGAGATGGTTCGGAAGAACTATGCTCCCGAAGAGTTCGAACGGCTTCTGGCCGAAAGGAAACGGAAGTATAAGATTTGACGACCATGGATTTTACCCTCCGGAAATACAGGGATCTTGTCCGGGCTTTTGTCGAGTCCGGCTGGCAGGTCGTAACCGTCCGTCAGTACTTGGAATCTGCCCCGTCCGGTCGGGTGCTCGCGTTGAGACATGATGTCGACGAACAGCCGCAGAATGCGCTCAAGATGGCCGAGGCGGAAAAGGAACTCGGTGTTAGCGCGACCTATTATTTCCGGAAAGTTCCCAAGAGCGATCATCCTGACATCATTCGGAAGATTGCGGCGATGGGGCACGAAATCGGCTACCATTACGAGGATTTGACCTTGTCAGAGGGAGAAGTGCCGGCGGCCATCGCCTCTTTCACCCGGAACCTGGAATACTTCCGGCAGTTTTATCCGGTCAAGACCGTTTGTATGCACGGGAGCTCTTCTTCCCAATATGACAATCGGGAGATCTGGAAACAGGTTCGCCTGGAAGATTTCGGCCTCATCGGTGAACCTTATCTTTCTTTTGACTTCAGTCAGGTGTATTATCTGACCGATACCGGCTATGCCTGGGACGGGGGAAAGTATGCGGTCCGGGACAAGGTCGACAGCGCTTTTGCCTTGTCCTTCCATCGTACCGACGAGGTCATCGAGGCCGTCCGGAACGGGCGGTACCCGGAGCGGTCTCTGGTTCTGGCCCATACTTTGTGGACGGACAGCCTGCCGCGGTGGACCTTCCTGCATTTGCGGGAGTTTTTCCGCAACCGGATCAAGCTGATGTCGAAGAACAACAAGGTGGTGGCCGCCCTGTATAATAAACTGGTAAAACTGTACTGGAATAAATGACCGATAAGAGCATCATCCCTCCTGCCATGGAGATTCCCTACTTCGATCACGGGTCCAACCTGTCCGAAACGATCAAGCATTCCAGCGAGCGGCGGAAAATGAGCAAGTTCCGCTTCGTCTGCCGGAAGGTCAGGAACATCATCCTGTACCGGTTGGCCTTTTTCTGCCCGTTGAATTCCTGGCGGATCAAGATGCACCGCAGAAGGGGAGTCCATATCGGCAAGAATGTGTATATCGGCCAGAACTGTTGCATAGACAATGCTTATCCCGAATATATCTTCATCGGGGACGATGTCTCCCTGGCGGGAGAGGTGACCGTTGTCGCCCATATCAACCCGTACGCCCATTTCAAGAATGTCTTTGAATCGAGGGTTACTCCCATCGTCATCGAGAAAGGCGCTTGGGTGGGTGTGAAATGCACGCTTGTTCCCGGCGCGTGGATTGGGGAATATGCTTCGGTTGCGGCCGGTTCCGTCGTGAATAAAAAAGTGCCTCCGTACACGCTTGTGGCTGGGAATCCGGCCAAAAAGGTGTTTGAGTATAAAGACCAGATGGGATTATGAGAGGAACGTGTTTTATGACAAATGACGTCGAGACCACCTCGATTGTCAATGGGGGATTGCGGGAGGATACCGGAATCAAGGTCTGGAAAGAAGGCCTGCCCGCTCTCCTGGACCTGTATGACAGATACGGGGTGAAGGCTACGTTCTTCTATATCGCCAACTTCGCGAAAGAATGTCCCGAAATCGTGAAAATGGTACAGGCCAAAGGCCATGAGATAGCCTGCCATGGACTTACGCATCGGCACGACATGGCGTTCGATACCATGAGCTTCGATCAGCAGCTCGACCATCTGAAAACGGCGAAGGCGATTCTGGAAGATATAGCTGGGGAGGAGGTATGCTCTTTTCGTTCCCCTGCGCTCCGGGTTAATAAAGACACCCCGCGTGCCTTGATCGAAGCCGGCTTCCGATTCGACAGTTCCGTCGCTCCGCAAAGGATGGACATGTTCATGTCGTTGGGCAGCAAGGGTAAATTGCAGTGGTTCGGCGCTCCCCGGACGCCCTATATCGCCAGCGCTGACAATCTCGCCAGGCGGGGAACATCTCCCATCACGGAAGTCCCTGTTTCTTCCTTCGGCCTTCCCTATATCGGGACGATGATGAGGATCTCTCCTTTCCTGACCGGGATGACCAGGACTTTTCTGTATTGGGAAACGAAAGGGACCGGGAAAGGAATCAATTTCCTGATCCATCCGAACGAGCTGATCACCGAAGATGATCTCCATTTGAAAACCGAGAAACGGGCCAGCAATTATATTTCCTATCTCTTGTCGGATGTTTTGCGGAGAAAGTTGAAACAGAGGAATCTGGGGGAGGATGCCGTACGGCTTTTCAAGCGTGAGATTGAGTATTGGAACAAAAAAGATTATCAATTCAAAAGAATAAAAGACTATGAATGCCGCTGAGTTTTTAGAGAAATTCCGGGACCAGTTCGACGAGACCGATCCCGAATCCATCGAACTGTCCACCGTTTACAAGGATTTGGACGAATGGAGTTCCCTGATTGCTTTTACCGTCATCGCCATGGTGAAGGTGGAGTATAACAAGACTGTCACGGGTGCGGAACTCCGCCATTGCAATACCGTCGAGGATCTTTTCAATCTGGTCGCTGCAAAATAATGGGCGCCTACATCAAGGCCATATCGTATTACCTTCCCGACCGGGTCGTCACCAACGAGGACCTGGTCAAGGAGTTCCCCGAATGGGCTGTTGAGAAGGTGTACAGTAAGGTCGGTGTAAAGGAAAGGCATCTGGCGGCGGAATCGGAGACGGCTGGAGATTTGGCAGAAAAGGCTGCCCTGAAGCTGTTTGAAGAGTATCAGGTCTCGCCGTCGGATATCGACTTCCTCCTGCTGTGTACCCAGAGCCCGGACTACCGTCTGCCTTCGACGTCCTGCATCCTGCAGGACCGCTTGGGAATTCCGACATCGGCCGGTGCCTTTGACTATGACCTCGGTTGCTCCGGCTGCATTTACGGAATGGCGGTCGCCAAGGGGCTGATTGCCGCCGGACTTGCGTCCAATGTCCTGTTACTGACGGCGGAGACGTATACAAAATACCTTCATCCGGATGACAAGAGCAACCGCACCATTTTCGGAGACGGGGCTGCCGCTTGCCTCATTTCGAAGGAGAAAGGGCTGGCGGAGATTGGGGATTTCGTTTTTGGTACGGATGGATCGGGGGCAGACAATCTGATAGTCAAAACCCAGGGAGCACGCTTCCCGGAGCGGACCGGATTGTCTACCGAGGATGATGATGGACATGTCAACCGGGAGGATTATCTGTATATGAACGGCAGCGCCATCTTCAACTTCACGTTGGAACAGGTGCCCCCGATGATGAAACAACTGTTGGAAAAGAGTGGTCTTGGAAAGGACGACATCGATTATTACGTTTTCCATCAGGCCAATAAATATATGCTCAGCACTATTCGGAAGGTGTGTGGCATCCCGAAAGACAAGTTCCATATCGATCTGGAGCATACGGGAAATACGGTTTCTTCCACTGTCTTGATCAGCCTGAAGGATTGCCTGGATCAGGGCGTCATCCAGCCCGGGATGAAGGTTATGGCCTGCGGTTTCGGCGTCGGGCTTTCTTATGGTGGAACCATTTTGCATTTTTGAATATGATCAACGTTATCGGCCTCGGCTATATCGGCCTTCCTACGGCCTTGATGCTGGCCTCCCACGGTGTGGAGGTCATCGGAACGGATTACAATAAAGAACTCGTCGCGACGCTCAACGCAGGCAAGACGACCTTCAAGGAGGACGGGCTGGACGAGCTGTTCACCGCCGCCGTGAAGGGCGGGATCAGGTTCACGACGGAATACCAGCAGACGGACATGTACATCGTTTCTGTTCCCACTCCGTACGACAAGTTTTCCAAGAAGGTGGATCCCTGCTACGTGGTCGCCGCGGTGAAACAGGTGCTGTCCGTTTGCCCGGACGGGGCCACGGTCGTGGTCGAGTCCACGATTTCGCCCGGAACCATCGACAAGTCCGTTCGTCCGGTGATCGTCGAGAGCGGCAAGCAAATCAATCTGGTCCACGCCCCCGAGCGCATCATTCCGGGCAATATGGTCTATGAGCTCTTGCACAATAACCGCACGATCGGCGCCGACGACAAGGCGGTGGGGGAGAAGGTCAAGGCCTGCTATGCCAGCTTCTGCCAGGGCGAAATCGTCGTCACGGACATCAGGACGGCTGAGATGACCAAGGTCGTGGAGAACACCTTCCGGGCCGTGAACATTGCTTTCGCGAACGAATTGGCCCGCATCTGCCGACACGACAACATGGACGTCTACGAGATCATCCGCATCTGCAACATGCACCCGCGCGTGAACATCCTCCAGCCCGGCCCCGGTGTCGGCGGCCATTGCATCAGCGTGGACCCCTGGTTCCTGGTGGGGGATTATCCCAGCCTCGCCAAGGTCATCGACGAGTCCATGAAGACGAACGACGGCCAGCCCGCTTTCGTCCTGAACCGGATTCATGAGATTATGAAGGAGAATGGCATCAACGACACTCGACGCGTGGGCCTCTACGGCCTCACCTACAAGGAGAATGTCGATGACGTCCGCGAAAGCCCGACGTTGCAGCTGCTTGAGTGTCAGGAGCGTCATCTGGCCGAACCGCTGAAGGTGTACGACCCGCTAATTGAAAAGGATATCGTGAGAAACCAGTATCATGACTTTGACGCGTTCTTGAATGACGTGGACATGGTCGTGGTGATGGTGAAGCACGACCAGATCAAGGGGTGCTGGGACAGACTTGTGGGGAAAGTGATCCTGGACTGCCATAACATCTGCCCGTTGGAAGGGACGTATCATATTTAATCTGTCATTCTGTATATTTTCCTGTCATTCTGAGCAAAGCGAAGAATTTATGAAGAGAGTATTGCTCGTTTTCGGAACCCGCCCCGAGGCAATTAAGATGTGCCCCTTGGTCAAGGAGTTCCAGAAGCATCCGGAAGAATTTGAAACCGTGGTTTGCGTGACGGGACAGCATCGGGAGATGCTGGACCAGGTGTTGCAAATCTTCGATGTGAAGCCGGACTATGACTTGAACATTATGAAACAAGGGCAGGATCTGTATGATGTTACTGCCCGCGTGTTGGTTGGTATGCGGGATATCCTGGATACCGTCAAACCGGATGTCGTTTTGGTTCACGGAGATACGACAACCTCGATGGCTGCGGCTATGGCGGCTTTCTATCGTCAGATACCCGTCGGGCACGTCGAAGCCGGTCTTAGGACGCACAATTTATACAGTCCTTGGCCAGAGGAGATGAACCGGCAGGTGACGGGGCGAATCGCTGCATATGATTTTGCGCCGACACCGCTTAGCCGGCAGAATCTGTTGGACGAGGGGGTTTCGGAAGAGAAGATTACTGTGACGGGAAATACGGTGATCGATGCGCTGCATTGGGTGGTGGAGAATGTGATGAAGAAAGGGTACAAGCCTTCAGATTCTTTGGTCGCTTCGCTTCCTCAGGATGGCAGGCGTATGGTTTTGATTACCGGACATAGAAGAGAGAATTTCGGAGAGGGTTTTATCAGCATGTGCACGGCCATACGTGATTTGGCGAGGAAGTATCCGGAGGTGGATTTTGTGTATCCGATGCATTTGAACCCGAATGTACGGAAGCCGATTCGGGAGGTTTTTGGAGAGGAGATTCCGGGTCAAGCCCGGAATGACAAAGGGAAGAATCTGTTCTTCATTGAACCACTTGATTATCTGGATTTCGTGTATTTGATGTCCAGGAGTTATATTGTGCTGACGGATTCCGGTGGGATTCAGGAGGAAGCACCTGGGCTGGGGAAACCAGTCTTGGTGATGCGGGATACGACCGAGCGTCCTGAGGCACTGGATGCTGGTACGGTGCGTTTGGTAGGCACGGATTATAACAAGATTGTCAAAGAAGTGTCCGCTCTGCTGGATGACCGGATCCATTATGAGGCGATGAGTCACGCCGTTAATCCTTACGGCGATGGAAAAGCTTGCCCCCGAATTGTAGAAAAGTTGAAATAATTTATCTATCTTTGTAGGTTGAATAATGTTGTCGATTATGAATAGCAAGAGATTTCTCCGGACAGGTATCGTCATCGCGCTGGCTGCGGTGTCAGCGGTTTCTTGTGTGACCAATAGGAAGATAGCTTATCTCCAGGATATGAAGCATGGCACTCAGATTGAGCTGGAAGATAAGTTTGAAGCCGTTATCAGCCCTTATGATGAATTGGATGTCATCATTACGAGTTTTGACTCGGAGTTGGCTCGCCCGTTCAATCTCCGCAATACAAGTAATGCGAATTATAGTACTGCAACCGGCATTGCTTATCTGGTCGATCAATACGGGAATGTTGAGCTTCCGGTTTTAGGTACTATTCAAGTGGCTGGTCTTACCCGATTGAATCTCCAGGAGAAGATTAAGAATCTCCTCATTTCTGGTGGGTATATCAGTGATCCATTTGTTTTAGTCAGATTCCGAAATTTCAAGGTATTCTTTCTGGGTGCCAATGGTGGCAAGGCTATTACGGTTCCGAATGAACGCTGTACTTTTTTGGAAGCGCTTGCACTTTCGGGCGATATGAATGTTTTTACAAACCGTGATAAAATCATGGTTATGCGCGAGGTGGATGGCAAGATGGTTTCGAGATACCTTGATCCTCGTTCTTCCAAAGTGTTCCAGGATCCTTTCTTCATGTTGCAGCAAAACGATTTCATTATTACGCAGAATACGGCTTATAGGAATTTCCAGCAGTCTTATGGGCAGTTCGGAACTGTTCTCTCTGCGGTTTCCACTTTAGCTGGGCTTGTATCGACCTATTTTGCTATTATGGCTTATAGGAATACTACCAAGTAATTTGCTTTATGAATAACAACAATCAAGATAACGATCTCGCGTTCCTCGACAAGAAAGACGCTAATTCCCTCTCCGGGAAAGATATCTTTTTTACCGTCCTGCGGAATTTACACTGGCTCATTCTATGCGCTTTGGTGTGCGGAGCTATTGCTTATTATCGGAGTGACCGGCAGAACCGTATCTATGAGAGTCATGCCAAGATTCGGCTGAACTCCGTCACTCGAAGTCGGTTGGAGAGTGGATCAACGACATTGGATAATATAACCAATCGCCGGATTGCCATTACGATGAACGCCATTAATGATGAAATCATTGTACTGCGTTCGGAGACCCCTATGTTGGAAGTGGCGAAACGTCTTGATTTAGGAACCTCCTATTCGTATCAGACCAAATTGGTCAAGCGGTTCCGCGATTTGTACGGGGAATCTCCCATCAATGTCAAGATGATGGATCTAGATGAGAACGACAATGCTACAGCCATCATCACCATCAGCAAAGATTCCACGTTTGTCCTTCAGATAGGAGAATTTGAACCCGTAAAGGGGCATTTGGGAGATACAGTCTCTACGAGTCTGGGGCGTATTTCCGTGATGCCTACTTGGGCGCTCCGCGATTTGTTTTATGGCAATCCAATTACTGTCAGTCATCAGAGCCTGCGTAGCATCGCTGAGAAATATCGTTCCAAGGTGGCCGTCAGTCGCAATAGCTCTTCTGATGGAATTATCAATTTCTCTCTTCATGACACATCTCCGCAACGTGCGGCGGATATTCTGAATGAAATGATTGCCGTCTACAACGAGAACACGATTGAAGAGAAGAAGGAGATTATCCGGCAGACATCAGATTTCATCAATGATCGTATCGCTCAATTGGACAGAGACCTGGGTGCCCAGGAGTCACAAATTGCTAGCTTCAAACGTCAAAACCAGATTCTGAATCTGAACGACTATGGGCGTTCTTACTTGAACCAGAGCATCGAGACGCAGGAGGAAATGGAAAGGCTTAATGCCCAGATTTCCCATGCGCAGTACCTTCTTGAACTTACTGCCTCCAACACGGAGAACAAGTTGTTCCCGGTTACGGTCAATATCAACGATGATCATATCAAGAGCACGATTCGTCATTTCAACGAGTTAGTATTAAAGCTGGACAAATACAAGGAGTCAGGTACTACTAATAATCCTGTTGTTCGCGATATGAATTTGGAACTGAGTACGCTCAAGAGTAATTTGTCACAGTTGCTCACTGCATACATCGGTTCTATCCAGCAAAGGATTGGTGGTGTGCAGGCTCTCAGCCAGATTGCGGCTGATAGAGTTCGTGAAGTCCCTAGTGGTCAGCTCTATATTGATAATATTTCACGCGTCCAGGGTATCAAGGAGCAGTTATACGTGACGTTGTTGAGCCGTCGCGAGGAGATGCTCATAAGCCAGCCGTCCCTGACAGGCAATGCCAAGGTCATTGACAAAGCCCGGGTTAATGCTGTTCCTATTTCTCCGAATACGAAGAGGAATGTCCTTTTGGGTATTCTCATCGGCCTGCTCATTCCGGTGCTTGTCTTCGTGATGAGGCGACTGCTAGACACGAAGGTTCGTTACCGTAAAGATGTGGAAGCTTACTGCGATATTCCTGTGCTGGGTGAGATTCCGGCTAAGGACAAGAAGGACGAGCGTGATATTGTCGTGACCGACAAGGGGCGAGACACACTTACAGAGGCATTTCGCATTCTTCGGAGTAATATCGAGTTCACACGCATCCCTGACCAGAAGTCGACCAGTTATCTGTTCCTTTCTCTGATGGAAGGATCCGGTAAAACATTCCTTACCACCAACTTGGCGGCCAGTTTGGCCATGGTGGAAAAGAAAGTCGTTCTGTTGGACCTGGACCTTCGCAAGGGTACATTGACACACAACATCTCTTCCAGGAAGAAGGTTGGCATTTCCAATTATCTTTCCGGTAAGACAGAAAGCATTGAGGAGATTATTTCGCATGACGTCTTCGCTCAAGGCGTGGACACCATTCTGTCAGGACCTCTTCCTCCCAATCCGGCTGAGCTTTTGGCCAGCAAGCGGATGGACGAGGTGATAAATTATCTGAGGGAACGGTATGACATCATTCTCATTGACGCCGTCCCGGCCGGTATTGTAGCGGATGCTACCATCCTCAAGCGATTTGCCGACGTGAGTGTCTTCATCCTTCGTTCCAAGCTTGTTGACAAGCGAATGCTGCCTGACTTGCAGGAGCTCAAGAACAACAACCAGTTCCCGAACATGATGATTATCCTGAACGGCATCGAACTTCAGAAGCATAAGGGATACGGCGGGTATGGTTATGGCTATGGTGCCGGCTATGGCTATGGTTATGGCTACGGCTATGGCTATGGTTACGGTTACGGCTATGGCTACGGTTATGCCAATGACGATGAGGATGGAAAGAAGAAAAAGCATCATCGTCATCATCATAAGGACAAGGACAAAGAGTCCGAGCCTAAAGAAAAGGAAGCATAGCATATGGCTAATTTTGCATTGATCGGGGCGGCGGGTTACATCGCCCCCCGTCATTTAAAAGCGATCAAGGATACCGGAAACAACCTTTTGGCAGCCTATGACCGGTTCGACAGCGTAGGACGTTTGGACAGTTTCTTCCCGGAATGCTCTTTCTTTACGGAGCACGAATTGTTCGACCGCTTCTGCTCCAAGCAGATGCAGAGCGAGCATCCGTTGGATTGGATGAGCATCTGTACGCCCAATTATACGCACGATGCGTTCATCCGCTATGGCTTGCGGTTGGGATGTGACGTTATCTGCGAGAAGCCTGTAGTTCTGAACCCCTACAATATTGACGCGCTGCAAAAGGTAGAAGAGGAAACCGGCCACAAGGCCTACAACATCCTCCAGCTCCGCCTGCACGATGCCATTGTCGCGCTCAAGAAGAAAGTGGACGAAGGTCCTGCTGATAAGGTGTATGATGTGGATTTGACTTACATCACCTCTCGAGGCAAGTGGTACTACACTTCCTGGAAGGGCGATGTCCACAAGAGCGGCGGCATTGCCACGAACATCGGAGTGCATTTCTACGATATGCTCCAGTGGATTTTCGGCCCGGTGCAGGAGAATATCGTCCATGTGATGAGCTTCGACCGCGTGGCTGGCTATCTCGGCCTCAAGAAGGCGCGTGTACGCTACTTCTTGAGCATTAATGCCGATTGCCTCCCGGAGAATGCCGTTCAGGGCGAGAAACGCACCTATCGGACCCTGTCCATCGACGGTAGTGAATTCGAGTTCTCTCAGGGTTTCACCGAGCTCCATACGGAGAGCTATCGTCAGATTCTTGCTGGCAAGGGTTTCCGCATTGGCGAGGCCCGTCCTTGCATCGAAATCGTAAGCCAGATCCGCAACGCCACGCCCATCGGTCTTGTCGGCGACTATCATCCGCTTGCCAAATTACCGTTGTCGCACCATCCTTTCGGCTGGGACGACCGCAGATAGTCCATGCATCCATTCCGGAATTTGCTTCTGATCTCGCTGGGGCGGAAATCTTCTTTTGAGAAGGACCCGACTCCGCAAGATTGGAAGTATTTGTATCATCTGGCGCATCGGCAGGCGTTGTTGGGGCCGTTGAATGATGGGGTCCATCGGCTTCCCGCCCATCAGATGCCGCCGTCGGATATCCTGAAGGAATGGGATAGGCTCACTGAATCGATTGCCGGGATTTATCAGACGCACGAGAAACACGTTGCCGAACTTGAGGCGCTTTTAAAACGCTTGAATCTTCACGGCTGCATCTTGAAAGGAACGGGTCTCGCGCATCTTTACCCCTGCCCGGAACGGAGGATGTGTGGCGACATAGACCTTTGGATTGCCGGAGATCGTGACGAGATTATTCGTACTTTTAGGGATGCCGAGATTCCTATATACGACGTTATTTATCAAGAATGTAAGGCCGGCATCTTCCTGGACACGGAAGTGGAAATCCATTTCCACCCCAGCAAAATGTACAATCCCTTCTCGAATGCGCGCCTGCAGCGTTTTTTTGAACGGAACACCCCCATCCGTGATGATGTTGCCATCACTTATCCAGACGCCAAGTTCAATGCCGTTTTCTGTATGGCTCATATGTTCCGCCACTATTTGGCGGGAGGAATCGGGATGCGGCAGATGATGGATTATTATTTCATTTTGCGAGATCTTGATCCTGCCGACCGCGAGCCCGTGATGAAAACCTTGAGGCGCTTGGGCATGAAACGGTTCACCGCCAGTGTCATGGCTTCTATGTGGTACAATTTCGGTCTGGAAAAGGAGTATTTCTTGTGCCCGCCTGATATGAAACGTGGTAAAAAGCTGGTGAATGACTCCTTTGCCATGGGCAACTTTGGTGTGATGGATAAACGCAACCGTGCCAACGAAGGTGAGACCAAGTGGGGCCGTTTCCTCCGCAAGAACCGTCGCGTTTTCTCCAACCTCCGCTACTATCCTCGCGAAGTCAT
>JAEEGJ010027689.1_pt1 | contig 11354 bp, 11 predicted proteins | sample 8958761 | NCBI WGS metagenome assembly JAEEGJ01 (sample SAMN16246546, study PRJNA631951) | gut metagenome | biome: gut microbiome; feature: rumen; material: RS-attached | host: Bos | place: Iran: Karaj | collected 2018-10
GCCTGCAGGCCTGATAGAAGCGCCAATACTTAAAATAGAACAATAATATGAGAAAACTTATTTGTGTCATCGTTGCGCTGATGGGCATCACTGCCACTGCTAAGGTCAGGTTGCCTCAGTTCTTCAGCGATAATATGGTGCTGCAACAACAGGCAGAGTGTAACCTCTGGGGATGGGTGGAACCTGGCACACGGGTTAGCATTACCACTTCGTGGGACAAAAAATGTCACAACGTGCAGGCCAATAAGGACGGACGTTTTGGAGTGACAGTAAAGACACCTAAAGCAGGAGGTCCCTATTTTATCGGCTTCAAGGACAAAGACTACGTTCAAATTAGCAACGTGATGATTGGCGAAGTGTGGATATGCAGCGGACAGTCGAACATGGAGATGCCAATGAAGGGCTATAAGGCACAGCCTGTAGAGGTTGCGACTGGTGAATTACTCTCCTGTAACGATGACGGACTGCGGTTGTTCTATGGCAAGCGATTTGCATCACTGGAACCCCAGCAAGACCTCAAAGGGTCATGGCAACCTGCAAATTTGGGCAGTGTCCGTGAGTTTTCTGCTACTGCCTATTACTTTGGCAAGGCACTACGAAAGATGCTGGGTGTACCTGTAGGACTGATATGTACGGCCTATGGCGGTTCTGCCTGCGAGGCTTGGATGAAGGCTGACTGGTTGAAAGCCTTCCCCAAGGTACAGCAGACGATAACGGAAGCAGATGTCAAGAAACTGGAGCAGCGTTGTCCTACAGCTCTTTATAACGGTCAACTGAAGCCCCTCATCGGCTATGGCATCCGTGGTGCCATCTGGTATCAAGGCGAAGACAATGTGCCACGCTATGACTTCTATGCGCCCTTGTTTGCCCGTATGATTCAGGGTTGGCGCGAGGACTGGAGGCAGGGCGACTTCCCCTTCTACTACTGTCAGATAGCTCCCTTTGCATACGACGAGACAGATTGGGCGCTATACAACAGTGCCTTACTTCGCGAGCAGCAAGAGAAAGTCGAGACGATGGTCCCCAACTGTCGCATGGCCGTACTGATGGATTCAGGTCTCAAGGACTGCATCCATCCTCGTAAGAAATACTTGGCAGGCGAGCGCTTGGCACTCTTGGCACTCAGCAATACCTATGGTGTCAAGAATCTGCCCGACTTTGCCAAATATAAGGAGGTAACCTTCCAGAACGATACGGCTGTCGTCAGTTTCGACCGCTCGAAGGAGTGGGTCTATTTCGAGCATGGAACAACGTCGAAAAACTTTGAGGTTGCAGGCTCTGATCGCGTGTTTCATCCTGCCACGAAGGTATGGGTCAATCGCAATCGTGTCTATGTCGTTTGCGACGATGTCAAGCAGCCTTATGCCGTCCGTTATGCCTTCAAGGATTGGGCGGTAGGCGACCTGATGCACGATGGATTGCCTGTTTCTTCTTTCAGGACAGACAACTGGGAAAAATGAAAAGGTAAGAAAGTAAAAAGGTAAAAAAGTAAATGAAGAGAACAATAATAATGAATAATAAGTTGGTATATAGGGCGGTATTATTTTTTTTACCTTTTTACCTTTTTACCTTTTTACCTTTAAACGCGCAAACTTCCGTTGCAGGCCTATTCCCATTGGAGAATAGTGGTCGCTTGGTATGGAATTTCAATGCAGGATGGCGCTTCCATTTGGGCGATGTGGCAGGTGCTGAGGTCAAAGATTATAATGATAAGTCGTGGGAAGTGGTGTCGACGCCTCATACTGTCCAACTGATGCCTGCTGAGGCCAGTGGTTGTCGCAATTATCAAGGTGTTGCATGGTATCGTAAACATTTTAAGTTGCCCAAGGAGTGTGCAGGACGCGACGTTACCCTGCATTTCGAGGCCATTATGGGTAAACAGACCATCTACATGAATGGTCAGAAGGTAAAAGAGCACGAGGGTGGCTATCTACCTATTACCATCACCCTGCCTACAACTGTGGGCGACGACATGGTCGTCGCTATCAAAGCCGATAACAGCGACGACAAGACCTACCCCCCAGGCAAAAAACAGGCGCAGCTCGACTTTGCCTATCATGGCGGCATCTATCGCGACGTATGGCTTATTGCCAAAAACAAGGTGGCCATCACGGATGCCCTTGAAGAAAACAAAGTTGCTGGTGGTGGCATCTTCGTACATTATGCCAACATCAGCGAAAAAAGCGCTGAGGTCTATGTCAATACGGAAGTGCGCAACAGCGACACTCGCCCTCGCACCATTACCGTTGAAAACACCCTTGTTCCGTACACTGCGACATTGTCGCAGTCTACCAAGTTGAAGCTCCAGCCCGGCGAAGCACGCACCATTACCCAGCGTTTTATAGTCAAGAGCCCTAAACTATGGAGTCCAGAAACACCTTATCTATATCATATTACCACCCGCATCAAGGATGGCAAGTCGTCGCTTGACGGTGGTGTCACTCGCATTGGCATCCGTTCCTTCGAGTTCAAGGGCAAGGAAGGCTTTTGGCTCAATGGCAAACGTTACCACCAGTTGGTGGGTGCCAATCGTCATCAGGACTTCGCCTACGTAGGCAATGCCTTGCCCAATAGTCAGCAGTGGCGTGATGCCAAACGACTGCGTGATGCAGGATTTACCATTATCCGTACGGCTCACTATCCACAAGACCCTTCGTTCATGGATGCCTGCGACGAATTAGGCTTGTTTATCATTGTGGCAACACCAGGTTGGCAGTATTGGAACAAAGACAAAGGTTGGGATGAGAAGGTTCACGAGAACACGCGTAACATCATTCGTCGCGACCGCAATCATCCTTGCGTGCTGATGTGGGAACCCATCTTGAACGAGACGCGTTATCCTGAGGAGTTTGCCTTGCAGGCACTACAAATAACAAAAGATGAATATCCTTACCCTTATCGTCCTGTAGCTGCTGCTGATGTACATAGTGCTGGTGTGGCCGACCATTACGATGTCGTCTATGGGTGGCCTGGCGACGACTTCAAAATACGCAATGGTCAGTGGTCAGTGGTCAATGGTTCACCCCAGCAGCCCATTTTCACACGCGAGTTTGGCGAACTGGTTGACGACTGGTATGCCCACAACAACTTGAATCGTGCCTCGCGTTCGTGGGGCGAGCGTCCCATGCTGACGCAGGCTATGAGCCTCTATCGTTCTACGCAAGAGCTCTTCCATACAACAGGTCAGTTCATAGGTGGCTGTCAGTGGCACCCCTTCGACCACCAGCGAGGTTATCATCCTGACCCCTATTGGGGTGGCATTTATGATGCCTTCCGCCAGAAAAAGACAGCCTTTGATATGTTTGCTGCTGTGCTACAGCAACCTACTGAACAAGCTATCGTAGCGATTGCCCATGAGATGACGCAGTTCTCAGAGAAGGACATTACCATCTTCTCGAATTGCGACAGTGTTCGCCTGACCATGTACGATGGCGAGCATTGTTGGGTGCAACCGGTAGAGAAGGGGTTTGTGGTCTTCAGGGATGCCTGGGATTTTTTCGAAGCTCGTAATCATAGCTATACGCAGAAGTCGTGGCAAAGTGTTAAGATGGTAGCCGAAGGTATTATCGATGGCAAGGTCGTGTGCAAGGAAGAAAAGATGCCTTCACGTCGTAGCACCAAGCTCCGTCTTTATGTTGATGAGATGGGCAAGCAACTCGTGGCTGACGGCTCTGACTTCGTTGTCATCGTCTGTGAGGTGACAGATGATTTGGGCCACGTCCGTCGTTTAGCGAAAGACCAGATTCGCTTTACTGTCGAGTGTGAAGGCGAAATCATTGGTGATGCCAGCATCAATGCCAATCCCCGTGCCGTAGAGTGGGGTAGTGCGCCTATACTCGTTCGTAGCACCCGTCAGGCAGGTAAAATCAAGATTAAGGCTGAGGTGCAGTTCCCTGGTACTCATGCTCCCACACCTGCTGAATTGGAGATAGAAAGCATTCCCTACGACCTGCCCATGTGTTACAACGTTAGTGAGACGGCTGTCCGTCATCATACATCATCCATTGGGCATCAGCCATCATCCACCCTTTCTGACGAAGAAAAAGCCAAGCTGCTACAAGAGGTAGAGGCTCAGCAGGCAGACTTTGGTATCCAATAATTATCTCTTGTCAGAAAGTATCATACCAACAATGATGAGCAGGCTGCCGAGCAGAAACCAAAGCGTGATTTGCTCGTGCAGCAGCCACCAGGCAAAGATGATGGTAGTGATGGGATTTAAATAGACCCAGTTGGTGGCTATGACAGCACCCAGCTGATGGATGACCCAATTCCAGACAAGGAAACAAATCATAGAAGCTACAACGCTCAGGAACAGCAGATTCCAAAGCACTTCGCTACTGAAGATGACTTCCATTGTAGGGAAGCCAGGGATTACGATGTAGTAGGGCAGAATGGTCAGCAGTCCGTAGAAGAACACCTTTCGCGTAATGAAAAAGACAGAATAGCGTTCAGTTACCGACTTCATCAGTAGTGAATAGACGGCCCAGCAGAGACAGGCGCCAAAGGCCAGCATGTCGCCAACAGGGGAAAGGTGGAGCACAAAACGTCCGTTCAGAACCACTACAGCCATTCCCAGACAAGCCAGTAGCGACCCAACAACCTGTACACGCGTAAACCTTTCACTCTGACGATAGGCCACAGCTACCAGCAGCATGGCAAACAGCGGACATGAGCATACGATGAGTGACGTGTTGGTGGCTGTCGTATAGAGCATGGCTGCATTTTCAGTCAGGAAGTATATCGACCCTCCTGTGATGCCCAACAACAACATCGTCAATTCGTCACGCCATGATGCGCTGAACAGTCGGAACGACTGCCATTTGGTAATCAGCTCGAAAGCCAGCAGCAACACGTAGGCTACGATGAAACGTAATGTAAAGATCTGTGCAGGGGACAAACCATGAAGTAGCAACATCTTGGTAAACACAAAAGTGCTGCCCCAGATGGCCACAGTAACAAAAGCGAAGAAATGACCAAGAAACGACTTTTCCATTGGTCTTATCTGGTCGATGAACTCTTCTCAGCAAAGCTTCCGAAGTACTTCAGACAGACGTCACGCCATTGTTTGGCATTCTCTACTTGGTGTTCCAGACGTTGGTCGACCTCACGCCAACGCTGTTCGTCGATGAAATGGCGCATTTTGTAGCGCCAGTCGTTCTGCAGTGACTCCGTCCAAATGACGCCGTTGTTATAGTGGTACTGCAACGACTCCCATAGCGTCGAGCCGTCCTTCATGCGGTGCGTCCACGGCACATGATGGAACCACAGCAGCAGCTCTTCTGGACAGGTCTCTATATTGTCATAGGTGCGTGCGAGGTGCCCCCGATACTGGCTCACGGCATCCGTTCCTTTGCTGGAGCGGTCGAAACCCACACCGTCCTTGTCGGCTTTGTGGTAATAGACGGGACACCACTCCAGAGGATAGCTGGCCTTGAAGCCGTCGGGCTCAGGACCGTAGTGGTGGTCGAACTTGAAGATGTGGTGCAAGCCCAAGGGCATCATATAGTTAACGCAGGCTTCGCGGCTGGTTTCCATCCAGATGGCCATGTCGTCAATGAACTTCCTGTCGGTGCTGAAGGTCAGTGCCAGCCACTCTTTGGCAATGTCTATCGACAGCAAATGCGGATCCCATGCCAATCGACCGAAGGCATACCAATTGGCTTGCGAGAAATGGTGACCACACCAGTTGCGGTCCTTTCCGATATTGGCTACGCCAGCAATACCTTTCAGAGATGATGGCTCTACAAACGAGAAGAACTCCTGCCACATGGGGGCGAGATACACCAGATGGCGGCTCTGTCCCAGATATTCTTGGGTAATCTGCAGTTCTACCATGTTAGGCGTCTGCTTGATTTGGTCGAAGATAGGACTATAGGGCTCACGAGGCTGGAAGTCGAGCGGACCGTTCTTGGTCTGTAGGATGACGTTGTCACGGAACTGTCCGTCAAGGGGTTTGAATTCTGATACGGCCTGCTTCACACGATCCTCGCCTTTGTGGTTGGCACCATAGACGAAGCAACGCCACATCACGATGCCCTTGTAAGGTTTCAGAGCGTCAGCCAACATGTTGGCACCATCGGCATGTGTACGACCAAAGTCGCCAGGACCAGGCTGTCCCTCACTGTTGGCTTTCACGAGGAAACCACCAAAGTCAGGAATGAACTTATAGATTTCCTTAGCCTTTTTCTGCCACCACTTAACGACGCTCTTATCCAGCGGGTCTGCCGTTTTTGTCTCCTTCAGTGCCATTGGAGTGGCAAAATTGATGGAAAGATACACCTTGATATTATATGGGCGCAAGATGTCGGCAATCTTCTTGACCTCTTTCAGGTATTCCGTCGTCAGCATCTTGGGCGAAGCATTTACGTTGTTCAGCACGGAGCCGTTGATACCTATCGATGCATTGGCACGGGCATATTCCTTAATCAGTTGTTCGTCCAGTTTGAACCATTCAAAGATACTCTCTCCAGCATAGCCTCGTTCGATGCTGCCATCGGGATTATCCCAGTGGTTTAGCAAGCGCAGCGAAAAGGCAGGATCGCTATGGACTTTATAGTTGGCCACAGGGTTAATGGCTTGTTGGCGCAACAGGGTGTATGCCCCATATAGCAAACCACTTTCCTGATAAGCCGTAATAGTGGTATTGCCCCCTTTGATTTCAATGCTGAAACCGTCACCGTCAGGCAGCGAGGTATCCAACTTCAAGGTAACACTCCCGCCTTGATAGTACGTCTCCAACTCCTTCTGAGCCGTATTGATGACGGGCGTCTGCTTGGGTGTGGTAACCTTGGCTTTGTTCACAGGCTGAAAACGCAGCCATAACTGGTGTCCGTCCTCTGCATTGGCTGTCAGTGTGAGACAGGCAACAAACAATGATAATATCAGTTTCTTCATAACGTTTATAAGTTCTATGGCGCAAAGATACACATTTTTTATTAATTTAGCGTGTAAATTACGAAATAATTCCTCAAACCTTGCTTATGGGTTGCTCATAGACCTCTCTAAGCGAAGTCTTTTCTATAATAAGTCAGTTAAGTTTTCCCCTATTTTCTTGCCGGTATCGGCAAAAAGTTGTATATTTGCAGCGTCAATTGGCATAAAAACTTGCCGATAGAGGTGAATTATGGAGTATATATCAGTTAGCAAGTTTGCAGAAAAGTATGGTATTTCTGAGCGTACGGCTCGAAATTACTGTGCTCAGGGGAAGATCGAAGGAGCTTTCCTGACAGGAAAAACATGGAATATTCCTTCAGATGCTGTTTTGCCCAAACGTGGTGAGAACAAGAAAAAGCCATCACCACTACTAAAGGCATTAAGAGAACAAAAGGCATCGCAACTAAAGGGCGGTATTTATCATCGCACCCAGATAGACCTTACTTACAACTCTAATCATATAGAAGGTAGTAAACTGACCCACGACCAGACGCGATATATCTTTGAAACCAATACAATTGGGGTTACTGATGCAGCTATAAATGTAGACGACGTAGTAGAAACAGTGAACCACTTCCGTTGTATTGACTATATCATTGACCATGCAGAAGAAAAACTGACAGAGAATCTTATAAAGCATCTTCATCTGTTGCTAAAATCAGGAACATCTGATAGCCGTAAGGATTGGTTTGCCGTGGGCGATTATAAGCGATTACCCAATGAGGTAGGTGGTCAGGACACCTGTGCACCTGAGGATGTACATAAGCAACTGAAGGCTCTAATAGATGAATATAATCATAAAGGTAAGAAATCTTTCGAGGATATTCTTGACTTTCACGTACGCTTTGAACAGATTCATCCTTTCCAAGATGGTAATGGCCGAGTAGGTCGCTTGCTGATGTTTAAGGAGTGCTTGGCTAACAATATCGTTCCTTTTATCATCACAGACAATCTGAAAATGTTCTACTATAGAGGCCTGCGAGAATGGGGACACATTAATGGTTATCTGATAGATACTTGCCTAACAGCCCAGGATATGTACAAGGAACTGCTAAAGTATTTTAGATTAAAGCATTAATCATTTTTAATTCTCCGTTCTGTCAGACAGTTGAGCATATCGCTTATCCCCAATTCACGTTATCATAATAAGCCTTTCTCTCTTCGATGATATCGCTCGCACCTCACCTGCTTATCGCTCAAAGGCGACGAGCGATAAGCAGAAGAGCCACGAGGAGTTCACTCGCGGGCCACGAGCGATAAGCAAGCAAGGCACGAGCGATAACCTGGTTGTGTTCAGAACCTGGTACATGACACACGAAAAGTGGATTATTGGAACCGACCCGCGTTTTCACACAAAGTCCGTATATAGTGAGAGACGGCTTCTTCGTGAAGACTGACGAGAAGTGGGAGAAGGTGAGGTATGATGAGATTCTGTGGGTGAGAGCCTTCGAGAATGGGAGTGTCATGTTCCTAACCAACGAGAGAAGCCTGATGGTGAACCATCGGCTTTGGCGGATTGAGGAAATGTTGCAGGAGCACAAGAACTTCGTGCGCATCAACAGGTCGGAGATTGTCAATCTGGATTTCGTTGATGGCTTTGAGGGTAATTGCTACTATATCGGCAAGAATCCGCTCTATGCCACTGGCGATTACCGCCAGCGTATGGAAGGAGTCTTCGTCAAGGCAAAGCAGCAATGACGTAAAGATACGGAAAAGCCGCCCGGGAGCCTTCTCATGAGGACTCTCGGACGGCTTGGTCGTGCTTTGGTCACGGGATGCGAGTATCAGGACTTGCAGTCCGCAAAATCGCATTTCAAATGCTTATATTCACTGCGGTCGGATTCTTGCGTCCCTTCGGTAGCAAGCCAGCAGAGCTGGAGCGGCAAATCCTACCGAGCGGGGCACCTAAATTGCGCAGTATCTCTGCATTCAGTTGTATTGCGGTCATAACTTATTTATTTTATTCTGCTGCAAAGATACGATTAAGTGAGTAAAAAACCAAATTTTATGTGAGTTTTTTCGTTTCCCCCCCTCCAGACACGAAGAAACGGAAGCCGCTGACTTCCGTTTCTCTATTCTTATCTTTGGGGAACTGGCACCCATACCCAGGTGCCTGACCCCATGACTAACCGTCGGTGCCCTGCCCGAGGGCGAGAGGAAGGGGGGCGGCGTCCGCTTGCCGGGGCTTTCGGGCCGCCCTCCGTGGTTTGTCACTGGCCTCACGAAGTGTCAGACACCTTGTGAGCTCGGGATGTGAGGGTTACTCCCACATCACGCTGTGACATTGCCCTTACCGTCTGACCAGTCTGTGCCGTCAGACGGTGTTGTGCTTGCAAGAATCTGTGACATTTGTTCAAAGAACGATGTTTCTATCAGGAGCGGGGGCTTTACTGTGAAACGGTAAACCAAATACTATTAGAGTCTCCTGCTTCATCGCATTCGTATATTTCATCCCAAGCATCATTGACAATATCGACGTCGATACTACTGCCTTGTCCGCTTCTTCCATGGCTGTCAAACCACTTGTACGAACCACCTTCAAGTGCGTATATGCAGACGTAGCCGGGAGCATTGGCTCTTGTCTTTTCTGCATCGGCAGCAGCCTTTGCATCGGTCTGCGATACCGAGATGAAGTTTGCAGGAGCGTTTTCTGCCACAGACCAATCTACTTTGTTAAAACTGATGGCAGGTGCCTGCGTCTTCTTCACGTTGTACACCTTGCCGTCGAGCGTGGCGTTGTTGATGGTGAGCGCAGCCTTGTCGCCCATCTTCACCGTGGCGCCGCTGAGCGCGGTGCCGCTGGCTACGGGCAGGACAAACTTGGCTTTTACACCGTTGTCAGTAACGGTAGTAACGTTGGCAGTGCAGAGGTCTGTTGCGCCGTTTTTCACTACGGCAGAGAGCTCGGTGCCGGAAGTTGTGCCGTCGGCGAAGGTAATCTCGAAGTTGAGGAAGGCCGTCTGTTGGTTGAGTGTGAACGACTTCGAGCTGTAGTCCGAAGTGCCCGTCAGATTGCTGTATTTCTGTACGGCAGTGGCCACGTCGGCACAATAGGATGTGGGATAGTTCACCGTTACGGCTCCGGCTGCATCGACAGATACCTCGGTGCCAACGGTCTGCTGTGCGCTGACGAGCGTGGCGGTCAGCGAAAGGTTGCTGGCAGGAGTGCCAGAGCCTGAATAGGTCAGGTCGCCCGAGAAGGTGGCGCTAGCACTACCCGTACCCGACTGGATGTCGAGCACACCCTTGATGTTGGTGCCAGTGACATAGAGTTTGTCACCATCGGCGAAGTAGAGTGTCTTGTGGTAGTTCGTTGCATCCGACGGATCATCGGCAACGGTGGCACGGGTTGTGGCACCACCTTCACCGCCATTGACTGTTACGGTATAGGGAATGGTTTTTGCCGCGTTCTGCTGTACGGGCGATTCATTAGCGTTGTCATCGTTTGAACAGGCGGTCATCACGAGGGCGGCCGTCATCGACAGCGCAACCCAAAGAAAGCTATTCTTTTTCATTGTCGTTTCTGTTTTAAGGGTTCATTACTAAAGGTCTTCAGGATCGCTCATTGGGTTGAGGTCTCCATTGCCATTACTCCCAGCCAGCAGTTGCGGCTGTTGTTTTAACTCGAAGACCTGCATCGAGGGCTTCTCATAAAATTGCTTCTTTTTCATAAGCTGTATGTTTTTTAATTGTTTATAAATACTGATATTTTAAAATGATGAATTATCACTTTGTAGGAAATCGCCGTCATGGGGATAAAAAACACTTCGGCCTCCCTTGGTTCATTCCAAGAAAAGCCGTATATTAACGCGCGAATATGTGTATTTAAAGTATTGTACGCCAGTAGCGCTAATTGTGTGTGTGTGTGTGTGTATGCAAAATATCGAGACAACCAAATAATTTCGCCGCAATCTGCGTCGGGTTAACATTCTTTACGGTATGTCTGCAATCTTGTTGCATAATGTATTCTGCTTCTTTAATCCTAATACTAACCTGTTTATGCAGGGTGTTAATTTTGGTGTAAAGTTACTGAATAAGAATCGATTTTATGTATTAAGTACTTATAATTTAATAAAAATTTGCAAATCGGATGGTCCCTAAGTACCTTTTACAACCAAAATCAACTTGTTCCAGAAAGTCAAAGAACACATTGCCCAAAGCGGCAGTAATTACTTACTGAAAGAGAAATATGCTTTGTCGAGTTTCTCGTCGTAACGGTTCTGTGCGTATGCTGGTCCATTATAGAGACGTGCAAATGCTTTCCAGTCCTTTTTCTGCAAGGCAGCAAGCATAGACTTGTTGCCACGGATGAAGCGCACGCTGAGCAGCAACTGCCGACATTCTGACTGGCACATGCTGCTGACAAAGCTCGCTACAGACGGCTCACCACAGGCAGCATGGTTGAAACCCATGATCTGGAA
>JAEEGJ010027693.1_pt1 | contig 11353 bp, 9 predicted proteins | sample 8958761 | NCBI WGS metagenome assembly JAEEGJ01 (sample SAMN16246546, study PRJNA631951) | gut metagenome | biome: gut microbiome; feature: rumen; material: RS-attached | host: Bos | place: Iran: Karaj | collected 2018-10
TTTCTCCTTGGCTGTATCGGGGATAATGATTCCGCCGATGGTCTTCTCCTCGGCTGCTGCCGGAAGAATCAGAACTCTGTCTGCTAACGGTTTGATGTTCATATTCTTATTGTTTTAGTTATTTGTTGGCGACTTTAAAAGCCCCTCATCGGGCAATGAGGTAAGAGCCAAAAACATGCCAAACTGCCATAAGGGTGTAAAGTGTCACCGGTTATGACAGTTTGGCACAGTACAGGTTTGCTTATCTGACATTCTCCGAGAGGAAATGCATGAGCGTATCGGCTTTCATGTCACGCTGGAATGAACCCTTATGGAAAACCGATATGATTCCCGTCTCCTCGGATACTACCACTGCCACGGCATTGGTCTTCTCAGTTATTCCCATGGCGGAACGGTGACGCAGACCGAATGACTTGGGCAGTTCCTCAGACTGTGACACGGGCAATATGCAGGCGGCAGATTCAATGCGGTCGCCCACTATGATCATTGCGCCGTCATGCAGCGGACTGTTCTTGAAGAATATGTTCTCTATAAGGAACTGGTTGATATTGGCATTCACCGCCTCACCCGATGCAATCACGTCATGCAGCTCATCGGTCTCACCAATGACAATCAAGGCACCCTCCTTGTTGTGGCTCATGCTCTCGCAGGCCTTGGCCACAGGCTCCCACTTGGTCAGATCCTGACCGTTATGACGGCGTACAAGCCAATGGAACAGTTTGCGGGTACGGGTTGATGTGCCGATGTCACGGAAGAAGTGACGGATATCATCGGCAAACAGTACGATCAGGGCTATCACACCCACATCGACCAATTTGTTCATCACGGCGCCCAAGAGTTGCATCTTGAGGACTTGTGACACTACGATCCAAACCAGGATGAACACCAGGATTCCTATGAACATGTTGAGTGATCCGGTCCTTTTCATCAGTTTGTACAGATAGAAAAGGAGCAGCGAGACGCACACCACGTCTATTATGTCCTTGATACCGAATGATACGAAATAGTCAACCATATCTTATCTGTTGTCTTTTAATGCCTGCATTATGCGGACGGTATAGGAGGCCTCCTCAACGTCATGAACGCGTATCCAGTCTGCGCCTTGCTCTATGGCCACCGTGTTCATTACGATGGTAGCCGGCAGCGCCTGCTCAGGAGTAATCTCAAGCAGTTTCCACGCCATTGATTTGCGTGAAAGTGCCGACAGTACCGGCAATCCCAGTTCACACAGCCTGCGCTGATTGGCAAGTACGGTGTAGTTCTGCTCCACGCTCTTTCCGAATCCGTATCCCGGATCCAGTATCACCTTGCGCTTAACATCCACGCCGGCCTTCTCCATTATCTGCAGCCTACCCTTAAAGAATGACATCATCTCTCCCACAGGATCCTCCTTAATGGTTTCCGACCACATGAGCACATACTGCGCACCCGTATCGGCCACCACCTTATACATGTCATCATTGCCCCCGTAAACATCGTTTATGATGTCAACCTTCCACTCACGAACGCATCGTTCTGCAATCTGCGGGCGGTAGGTATCAACTGAGAGCAGTATGTCAGGAAACTCGGCACGGATGGTTTCGAGTCCCCATTCCAGGCGCTGCATCTCTTCATCGGCTGATGCCTGCACGGCACCCGGACGTGTGGAGCAGCCGCCTACGTCAATGGCATCGGCCCCATGGGATATCATAAAGCGGACTCTTTCCAGAAGAGTGGTTTTGTCCTGAACACGTGACCCGCTCCAGAAGGAGTCAGGGGTCACGTTTATGATTCCCATTATCTTTACCATCTTACTTCTTCTCTGCGTCCAGGAAGGCCTGTACCTGCTCGGCAATCTTGGTCATACCGGCTGCGGTGGGGTGATTCATGCGCTTCTCAATGCCCTCTACAGCAATTACGGGAACATTGTAGTGCTTGCAGATCTCCCTCATTGACTCACCCAGGTTCTCACTCATTCCGTCATTGAGGAGTGAATAGATCTTCATCTTGGGATAGAGTTTCTTAAGGTTGTCAAGAAGGTATGCAAATGCCGGACGGTAGAAATAGAGGTCCTCCTTTGTCCAGTTTGAATATTTGTAGTCACCAAAGGGCTCGTGTGTCCAGTCATCGTTGGTACCGCCGAATATGAACAGGATATCGGGGGCGCCGATGCAGTTCAGACGGGTTACGAAAGCACGGTCAGAATAGTCGTCGTGGTTGTAACCGCGGCAGCAAACGGTACTGCCAGACCATGAATCGTTCTTTTCAAGAACCCATCCGTTCTTCTCTATTACCTGAGCCCACCACTGATGGCTCTGCTCTGTTACGCCGCAGAACTGGTTGGGATAGAATGTGTCATAATACTTGGGCATGGAACCCGTGAATGTTGAATATGAATCACCCATTACGGAGACCTTCAACTGTGCGGAGATAAGACCGCAAACAAGAACACTTACAAATAAAGCAACAAACTTTTTCATAATTATAAATTGGTTATGGTTTTAGTCAATCCTATGCTGTTGGAACCCTTGATAAGAATGGTCTTACCGGCTATCTTCTCACTCTCAAGAGCCTTGTTCACCTCATCAACATCGGCAAACAGACGGAATCCGCTTCCATCGGCCGCCTTGGCAAACTCGCTGCCCACAAGCCAGACCTGGGTGAATCCGTATTTCGCTATCTCCTCAACTATCTTTCTGTGCTCTGCATCCGATGCCTCTCCAAGTTCCCTCATGTCACCTAAGATGAGCATCTTGTCCTGAGCCTTAATCATGCTGAAATTCTCAAGTGCGGCGGCCATGCTTGTGGGGTTGGCATTGTAGGCATCAACCACAAGACTGTTACGTCCTGTCTCGGTCAGTTGCGAACGGTTGTTCTGAGGCTTGTAGTCTGCCACTGCTTCCGATGCATCCTGCTCCTTAACACCAAACTTAAGGCCGATGGTTATGGCGGCAAGCGCGTTATCTACGTTGTACGCACCTATCAGGCTGGTCTGCACCGTATGCCATTCGCCCTTTCCGCTGCGCCAGCGGAACTTGACGAAAGGATTGCACTCCAGCACCTCGCCCTCAACCAACAGTCCGTCATGACCGGGTTTGCCGTATTCAATCAGCGGCAGTCCCTTACACATCTGCTGCAAGTGCTCATTGTCACGGTTCACGAATGCAGTACCGTCATGTTCCCGCAGCCAGTCAAAGAGTTCACCCTTGGTGCGTTTTACCCCCTCAAACGAACCGAATCCCAGAAGATGGGCCTTACCCACATTGGTGATAAGACCAAAGTCGGGCTGGCTTACCTCTACCAGTTCCTTTATGTCACCCGGATGGCTTGCACCCATCTCAACGATGGCATACTCATGCTCCGGCTTAAGCCCAAGCACTGTAAGCGGAACGCCTATGGAGTTGTTCAGGTTACCCTGAGTACACAGAACGTTGTACGTGGTGCTCATGACGGCATTGGTAAGTTCCTTTGTGGTGGTTTTTCCGTTTGTGCCGGTAATGCCTATAACGGGAGTACCCAAAGTACGTCTGTGCAACGCAGCAACCTGCTGAAGAGTTGACAGCACATTATCTACAAGGATCATTCTGCTGTCCTGTGCATCATACAAACCGGCATTGTCCATAACCGCATAAGGACACCCCTGCTCCAACGCCCCGCGCACAAACTCGTTTCCGTCAAAACGCTCCCCCTTCAGGGCAAAGAACATAAGTCCGGGTCCGCATTTACGGCTGTCAGTTGTTACGCCCGTACACTTTTGGAATATGCTGTAAATCTCTTTCACTGTCATAATACCGCAAAAATAGCAATTTTAGACCATCTTATACCCTAATTATCATATCTTTTGGTGCAGATTCGGCCCATAAAACTCACAAAAAGCCGCAAAAAGTGCATCATGAGCACATTTTTTCGTGTTTTTTTTGCTGCTTTAACAAATGTTCCCTATTTTTGGCGCAAATAAGGACTGAAAAAAGGACTTTTTAAGGACAATTCTAACAAAAATAAAAAGGATAAAAACAATCAATCTTAATTACACAATTATGAAAAAAGTATTATTCGTTATCGCAACTCTTGCACTCTGCATGTCTGCAAACGCTAAGTATTGGTTCAGCGGTTCAATTGGTTTTGACAACCTTTCACTCTACAACACTGAAGCAAAAGCCAAGACTCTTGATTTCTCACCCTCATTCGGTATGGCTCTTGAGAACAATATTGAGGTAGGTATCGGCCTCGGCATTGTAGATAACCACTATTACACCAGCCCCACCAATGTTCAGCAGGCTTTCTCATTCAAGTTCGCTCCGTTCATCAGATGGACTTTCATTGAGGATGGCAACTTTGATATGTTTGTTCAGGGTGGTTTCGGCTACAAGGTAACTTCACCCAGCGGCTTCAACTTCTGGGAGCTTTCACTGAACGTATCACCCGGTATCCGCTACCACTTCTCAGACAGCTGGTCAATCCAGGCACTGTGCAGAGGTTTCGAGTTCTCACACATGAGCGAGCCTGAGGTTGCAGGTTATCCCGCAGAGCTTTACAAGAACAAGCTGGGTCTGAACATCAACACAGCTATGGAGTTCGGTCTCGTATACGAGTTCTAATCTGAAACCCCAATAACAAAAAAAGGTGGCCTTTCGGTCACCTTTTTTTGTACGGGCGATAGGACTCGAACCTACACGGGATTTACCACTAGATCCTAAGTCTAGCGCGTCTACCAATTCCGCCACGCCCGCAAGAAAAGCGCGTCCCTAACCCGGAACGCGCTGCAAAAGTAACTCTTTTTACATTAATAACAAAAGCGTCATTTGATTTCCATGACGCTCTCCATGCGGAGCATCAGGGCCGGACTGCGCAACTCACGCATCCTGGCTATTGCCGGGAACATGTCGCTCAGTGAGGGCTGATTCTCAACGCGTGTAGTCAGATTCTCCTCGGGATCGTCGGGAGTATTGCCGGACAGCATCTTAAGCAGCGATACCTCCTTGGCAACAGGATAACGGCTCAGCTGATAATCCGCCTTACTAAGACCCACCTTTGCGGCAGCATAGTTGATGGCATCATACAGGCCTCCCAGAGTATCCACGAGACCTATGTTAAGGGCATCGGCACCGGACCATACACGTCCCTGGCCGATAGCGTCTACGCTATCCTTGGAGATGCCGCGTCCGTCGGCCACCAGACTGGTGAAATCATCATATATCTTCTCTATCTGCTTCTGTACATATGCCACCTCGTTCTCATCCAGTTTGCGCATGCCGTTCATCATATCGCTGTGTGACGATGAGCCCACACTCTCAATATTGACCTTCACGTTCTTGCGAATGGCATCACCCACGCTGGGAACCATTCCGAACACGCCTATTGAACCGGTAATGGTGCTTTCATCAGAGAAGATAAAATCAGACTGGGCCGATATCCAATAACCGCCCGATGCCGCATAGTCACCGTAACTGGCAATGACCGGCTTCTCAGCCCGCAGCAGCTCCAGTTCATGCCTGATTGCCTCCGATGCCTGTGCGCTGCCGCCGGGAGAATTCACGCGGAATACAACAGCCTTGACCTTCTTGTCCTCACGCACCTTACGTATGGTGTTTGCAAGCTTGGAGCCTACGATATCGGCATCCGAACCGCTGTTTACAATCTCGCCGTCGGCATAAATCACGGCTATCTTATTCTTGCGGCTGCCCTTTTTTATCTTGGTGGCGTACTTGTTTATCTTTACAAAGCCCACCTCCTGGATTCTCCTGACTCCGTTCTGGTCGCAGAGGTACTTATCAACCTCATCCTTGTACCATATCTCGTCAATAAGACCCTTTGTCTTGTACTCATCGGGATGGCACATCTCCAGATTCTCAACCCAACCGTCAAGCTCTTCCTGACTGAAACCGCGTGAAGCGGCAATCTGGCTTGACATGGTGTTCCAGAGAGAGTTTATCAGCACCTCGTTCTGCAAACGGTTCTCGGGGCTGGCGCTGCTGCGTACAAACATCTCACCTGCAGACTTGTACTTGCCGTGACGTATCAGCTGAACGTCTACGCCAAGGGCGTCAAGCAGATCCTTGAGGAATATCATCTGTGAACCCACACCGGTAATCATGCTCTCCGATGCCGGATCCAGTATTATCTTATCGGCTACCGATGCCAGGTAGTATGACGCGTTACTGAAATTCTCACAGTAGGCTATGACCGGCTTGCCCGATTTCCTGAAACGCTCCAGGGCCGCACGAATCTCCTCCACCTGTGACAGACCGGCCGAAATGTTCTCGGGGGTCATGTATATCATACCTATGTTCTTATCATTGGCGGCAGCATCGATTGCCTCCAGATATGTGAGCAGGGTTACGGGATTGGGGGTTCCCTGAACCATTGACTTGATGTCAAACGATGAACCCGTATTTCGCTCCGCAATGGGATTCTTGAAATCAATCTTAAGAACTTTAGCCTTTCCGGCAAATGCCAATAACGGCATAATAGCCGCAAGGGCTATTACAAACAATCTTCTTCTCATATATTAAAAGTTTACGATTTTGTCCTTTATGAATGCGCGTGCGCTCTCAATGTAGGTATCCTTTCCGGCCTGAACATCCTCATCCTTCATGTCCAAACGGATATCGGGTGCAATACCGAACTCCACGTGGTTGGTATCGGCATCAAACATGGGGGCCGATGAGAACCTGACCACCCATCCGTTGGGAATTTCGGATGACATGGGCAGACCGCCTCCGCCGCCTGTGGTGTCACCCATAAGCGTCACGTTTGCAAGTGCCTTCATGCTGCAGGCAAAGTCATTCGCACTGCTGAAACAGCCGCGGTTGGTCAGCACCACTACGGGCTTTATCCATCTGAGGTCATACTCTGCGGGACTTATCTCAGTCTTATACAGTTTTGAGAAATCATTATGGCCGGGGCCTGTCTTGTAGCAGGTATAGCCCACGGTCACCTTCTCCTCGGTAAATCGGGACGCAAGTGACTCAGATGCCGTCAACTGACCGCCTCCGTTGTCGCGTATGTCAATTATCAGTCCGTTGCACAGAGCCATGTAGTTGAACATCACGTTCATCCTGCTGTCTGACATGGCATCCTCAAAACTCTCCACCACCAGATAGCCTATATTATCGTCAAGGATGCGGTAATAGTAACCGTTGCCGCCTATCACATAATCCTTTCCGAGATACTTGTTCTGCAGGTCCTTTGAGTAGTTTGCAGGATAGTCTGTCTTCCAGCTCCAGTTACGGCCGTAGTCATACGGACTTGTCAGGTTCACATGCCCGTCACGCAACTCGCCTATCATCTTGCAGAGCACCTCAAAGAGTGCCTTGTCCGATATATTGTCCGATATGCTCGCGGCATACCTGACCTTTACCTCATTCCAGTCAACGCCCAGTTTCTCCTTCTTGAGGTCAAAGAAACAGTAATGCTCATCCATGATGGTCCACAGAGCCATGAAGTTTCCCTGAGGCGTGTTCACGAACTCACGGTCCGGTGCCTCGCCGTTCCACGAGCATGAGACGGGAAGCAGTGCCATAAACAGCGCCGCCGTCACAACTGCCAGGTTTTTTAGTCTTCTGCTCATCTGTCCCACTTTTTAGTCTGATACCTCATGGCAAAACCTACGGTAGCCATAGTGTTCAGGAGGAAACGCGAATGACCTCCAAGATTGTTTTTCAGTCCGTCACAGGTGAATCCCACCCTCAGGCGTTTATCCTTGATGGGCAGCACCAGTGCCACCTGCTGCGTGAACGCAAGGTTGTTGAACGGATGTATAAAGTGTAATGCCTTTCCCAGGCCGCCGTTGTACGCCAGCATGTAATAATAGGGCTGGTCATAGTCCGGTGCCATGCTGAATCCGGCAAGAGGCGCAAAGAAAGTTGCCTGCAGCGCCATGTCATACCTGAACAATGAGAAACGGAAGGTATTGTCTGCGCAGACACCTCCGCCAAAGTAACCCTCCATGTTTACGGGATTGTTGGAGTTCTGCTGATTGTAGAGCACGCCCAGTTCCAACATAACGGCAGGACCAGCCAGGAAATCACACTTGCTGTTCTTTACCGCATGCCACATGAATCCCTCATAGGTGCGGCCGCTGAATTCCAGGGTGAGCCCTCCTCCAAGAGGATTCTCCATATAACTGAAATAGAGGTCTGAATGGAGACGGCCCTGGCGGAAGAACCTGTGGGGCTCATAGCCTGCCCAACCGTCATTCTCCCAACCAAACGCAAAACCGCTGTAGGTTGAGCCTGAAAGGTAAGTGTCACGTGCCTGAGAACGGCCAACTGCAAAAGAGTTGACTTTTACGGTCTCCATACTCTCCGGCAGAGTCCATGCCTGCCGCTGGGCTGTCACCCGCAGAGGAAGAGATGCCAAAAGTACTGCAACAAGTACAGATGACAGTCTCCTAGAACAGCGAGAGCTGTCCGTCATCAACCTTTTCTGTATTTTCATCATCCGTCTGGGCGGAATTGTCATTGTCATCGGAATCCGTATCAACCGGCTGCGGTTCAGGCTCGGGCTCCGGCATACGCAGCGGCACGAGTTCCTCTACATCCTTAACGTTGAATGCGGTAACCCTGCGTCCGCGAGCCTTCACGCCCTTGACACCTACAAAACTGTCGGCATCAATCTCCATGGGTTCACGGAAACTGTCGGCGCCGCCCAGTGTAACCAACAGACGCGGATAAACCGTATCTGTTAACAGCACAAGACGGTTTTCTTTCTCCTCACCCAGGATATTTATGCGCTTGGCCGATGGATCCAGATTGAATCTCTTCAGATAGAGGTATCCCTTCTGTGAAGCATCGAACAGCAGAGCGGTCCATACCTTGCCCGGGTTGTATTTCTCAATGCGCAGCAGCCCCGGATCAAAGTGACAGTTGGCATCGGGAGCGGTTGTGTAGTACTCACCGTCGGCATTGATAACCAGCAGCAGGTCATCGCTGTCAAACTCTCCCAGGAAATCGCCGTGTCCGTCAAAGTCCAGACGCAGGATATCCTTATCGAACCAAACCTTGCGGCCGCCCAGGGTCGATGAACCCAGAGACTTGAGTCCTATGCTCTTGACCTCGTTACGGGTCAGCAGGTTACCCATTGACTGGCGTCCCTTGATCATAAGTTCGCTGAAATCCTTGTCAAAGACAGGTTTCTTGAGTTTGGGATTGGGCTTGAGCGTAACCTTGATCACCTCAGCCTCACCGTTATGGTTGGCGCTGAAGTACATTATCTTGGAGCCTGCCTTACCCTGAGTAAGGTCATACTCCTTGTCACGTGTCAGACCGGTGGCGGCAAAACGCTTCATGAAGTATGCGCCGTTGCGGCCGTCGCGGTAAACCACGTTGTATATGGTGCGCTTGTCGTTCTTCTTGAATACGTCAAGATAGAGCACGTTCTGTCCTACGAACAGTTTGTCGGCCACCTTGACAACCTTGTATCGGCCGTCCTTGTAGAACAGGATGATGTCATCCAGGTCTGAGCAGTTGCACACAAACTCGTCCTTCTTGAGTTCCATGCCTATGAATCCGTCGGCACGGTTGATGTAGAGTTTCTGGTTTGCCTCGACAACTTTTGTGGCCACAATGGTGTCAAAGTTCTTGATCTCGGTGCGGCGCTCGTACTGTGCCCCGTACTTGTCCTTGAGCATGTTGAACCACTTGATGGTCACTGCCACCATATTGCTCAGGTCCTTGTCTATGCGGGCTATGTCGGCCTTCATCCTGGCGATAGCCTCCTCGGCCTTCTCCTTGTTGAACTTGAGGATACGGGCCATCTTTATCTCCATCAGGCGTAGGATATCATCCTTTGTCACCTCGCGGATCATCTGCGGGTAATAGGGTGTCAGACGGTCGTCAATATGCTCGCAGGCGGCATCCATGGTGGGAGCCTCTTCAAACTCGCGGTCCTTATAGATACGCTCCTCGATGAATATCTTCTCCAGTGATGCAAAGTGCAACTGCTCCAGTATCTCACCACGCTCTATCTCAAGTTCACGGCGCAGCAGTTCCTTGGTATTATCGACCGATTTGCGCAGAACGTCACTTACAGTCAGGAAGTGAGGCTTGTTCTCATCAATAACGCAGCAGTTGGGCGATATGCTCACCTCGCAGTTGGTGAATGCGTAGAGTGCGTCAATGGTCTTGTCCGATGACGTACCGGGAGCCAGCGATATGCGGATCTCAACCTTATCGGCCGTAAGGTTCTCAACCTTGCGGATTTTTATCTTGCCTTTCTCTCCGGCCTTGACGATTGACTCGCACAGAGTCATCACGTTCTCACCGAACGGAATCTCATTTATGACCAGAGTCTTGTTGTCAGCTTCTTTTGTAATCTTGGCACGGATGCGTACCATTCCTCCGCGCTCACCGTCATTGTAACGCGACACGTCTATTGCACCGCCGGTCTGGAAATCGGGATAGAGATGGAATTCCTCCTTTCTCAGATATGATACTGCGGCGTCGCAAAGCTCGTTGAAGTTGTGCGGAAGTATCTTACAAGATAGTCCTACGGCGATTCCTTCGGCTCCCTGAGCCAGCAGAAGCGGGAATTTTACAGGCAGTGTGACCGGCTCCCTGTTGCGGCCGTCATACGATGCCTTCCACTCCGTAGTCTTGGGATTGAACAGTGTCTCAAGAGCGAACTTGGACAGGCGGGCCTCAATGTATCGGGGTGCGGCAGCGCGGTGACCTGTAAGGATATTTCCCCAGTTACCCTGGCACTCTATCAGCAGGTCCTTCTGACCCATCTGAACCAGGGCGTCACCTATTGAGGCGTCACCGTGAGGGTGGAACTGCATGGTGTGACCCACAATGTTGGCCACCTTGTTGAAGCGTCCGTCATCCAGACGTTTCATGGAGTGCAGGATACGTCTCTGAACCGGCTTGAGTCCATCCACGAAATGAGGTACGGCACGCTCCAGAATAACGTATGACGCATAATCCAGGAACCAGCCCTGATACATGCCCGACAACTGGTGCCGGATCATTCCGTTATCGTCTGTAACCGGATGATATGAAGAATGACCTGCATCCTGTCCGTCATCCGTCGCTCCGGTCTCCTCCGGCTCGCGGATCTCCTCATCAATTTCCTCTGTTTCGTCGCTCATTACAAAAAACTTTGGACGCGAAATTACTGCTTTTCAACGACAATTCCCAATTCCTTGGGCCCAACTTACCCCCTTTGAGCCGTCAACTTTTCAACAATTTTCGTAAATTATGCAACCTTTATCCAAATGGCTCATTATTACCTTTTTTAAGACTGCCCATTCCCCTTTGTATTAAATAAAAGAGTACCTTTGCGGAAATTTTCGGAAAAAAGGCTGATTATGGCACAAGAAGACGTTTTCAAAAAGATTGTAGCGCATTGTAAAGAATACGGATTCGTATTCCCT
>JAEEGJ010027694.1_pt1 | contig 11353 bp, 8 predicted proteins | sample 8958761 | NCBI WGS metagenome assembly JAEEGJ01 (sample SAMN16246546, study PRJNA631951) | gut metagenome | biome: gut microbiome; feature: rumen; material: RS-attached | host: Bos | place: Iran: Karaj | collected 2018-10
CATCGAGTAGGCGATGCTCTGGCCGGTCTCGATGGAGACCAGCGAACCGTTGTTGCGGTGCTCGATCTCGCCCTTGTAGGGCTGATACTCCTTGAAGCGGTGCGCGACGATCGCCTCTCCCTGGCTGGCAGTCAGCAGGTTGGAGCGCAGGCCGATCAGGCCGCGGGTCGGGATCTCGAACTCCAGCAGGGTCCGGTCGCCGCGCGGCTCCATCCGCACCAGCGCGCCCTTGCGGCGCGTGGCGATCTCGATGGCGGCGCCCACGAACTCCTCGGGCACCTCGATGGAGAGGTCCTCGACCGGCTCGCAGCGCTGGCCGCCTATGGTCTTGTCCAGCACCTTCGGCTGGCCCACCTGCAGTTCGAAGCCCTCCCGGCGCATCGTCTCGATGAGCACCGACAGATGCAGCACGCCGCGGCCGTACACCACGAAGGAGTCGGCCGTCAGGCCGGGCTTGACGCGCAGCGCCAGGTTCTTCTCCAGCTCCTTGTCCAGGCGCTCCTTGAGGTGGCGCGAGGTCACGAACTTGCCGTCCTTGCCGAAGAAGGGGGAGTTGTTGATGGTGAAGAGCATACTCATCGTGGGCTCGTCCACGGCGATGGGCGCGAGCGCCTCCGGGTTCTCGTAGTCCGCGATCGTGTCGCCGATCTCGAAACCTTCGATGCCCACCACGGCGCAGATGTCGCCGCACCGGGCCTCTTCGACGTTCGTCTTGCCCAGGCCCTCGAAGACCATCAGCTGCTTGATCTTCTGCTTCTGGACGATGTCATAGCGCTTGCACAGGCTGATCTGCTGGCCGCTGCGCAGCGTGCCGCGGGTGATGCGTCCCACGGCGATGCGCCCCACGTAGGGGGAATACTCCAGCGAGGAGATGAGCAGCTGCGGGGTGCCCTCGACCACCGGCGGAGCCGGGATCACGTCGAGGATGGTGTCCAGCAGCGGGGTGATGTCGGTGGTCGGCTGCTTCCAGTCGAGGGACATCCATCCCTGCTTGGCGGAGCCGTACACCGTCACGAAGTCCAGCTGCTCCTCGGTCGCGTCGAGGTTGAACATCAGGTCGAAGACCTCCTCCTGCACCTCGTCGGGACGGCAGTTGGGCTTGTCCACCTTGTTGATCACGACGATGGGCTTCTTGCCCATCTGGATGGCTTTCTGGAGCACGAAACGGGTCTGCGGCATACAGCCCTCGAAGGCGTCCACCAGCAGCAGCACGCCGTCCGCCATATTGAGCACACGCTCCACCTCACCGCCGAAGTCGCTGTGGCCCGGCGTGTCTATGATATTGATTTTTACTCCTTTGTAGATGACCGATACATTCTTGGCGAGGATGGTGATGCCGCGCTCGCGCTCGAGGTCATTGCTGTCCAGGATCAGCTGCCCCAGATTCTCCGGCTGACGCACCAGATTGGCCTGGTAAATCATCCGGTCCACGAGCGTAGTCTTGCCGTGGTCCACGTGGGCGATGATCGCTATGTTTCTGATTTCTTGCATATTTTCCATAAAAACGTGCAAAGTTAGGGATTTCTCCGAAAAATCATAATTGAAATAATTAGTATATTTGCAAGATATGTGTAAAAAAACGTTCGTCGCCGTCCTGGTCCTGCTGCCGCTGCTCTTCGCCTGCGGGAATCCGCCCCGCAAGGCCGGAGCCGTGCGGGAGGAGCGCCGTACGCCGGAGCTGCTGGCCGCCGTGCCCTCCGACGCGCTGGCCGTGATCTGCTACGAACACTGCGCCGACGGGATGCGGCTGTACGACAGCACCGGCGTGCTCGCGCAGCTGAACCTGACGGCGTTCAAGAACGCCCGGATGGCCCTGTCGCTGTGCTACAACGGCAGCCTCGTGCCCGTGCTCGCCCTGGACTGCGGGCGCGCGGAGGCCGACTCCGTGTCGGCCGTCAGCGCCCTCCGCGCCCAGGCCGCGAACCTCAAGCTGCACACCGAGTATTATCCCGCCGACAAGGAGGCGGGACGTCGCAGCTTCATCGTCATTACCCCGTCGGAAGCCCAGCTCACCGCCGTGAAGCGCCATCTGGGTGAATATACTTCCATCCTCGACGCCCCCGGCTTCCGCCAGGCGCTCGCCGCGGCCGCTTCGAACGACTTCGTCATTTTCCGCAACAGCGGAGCGGAGCGCCTCGCCCCGAAGGGCTGGCTGCAGGAGTATTTCCCCCGCCGGGATCTGACCGCCTTCCTGTCCGCCCTCGCGGACTGGACCGTCCTGAGCCCCACGGCCGGCGGATTCACCATCCAGCCGGTCTGCGGCGCTTCCGATTCCTACTACGCCAACATCCTGGGCTCGCTGCCGCCCGCCGACAGCCGCCTGGACGCCATACTCCCGCGCGACACCCGCTTCGCGATGGTCCTGCCCGTGAGCAATCCGCAGCTGCGCGAAGCCGTGGAGCGCTGGCAGGACGCCTCCGTCCGCCTGACCCGCTACCAGAAAGCGCTCGAGGAGCGCAAGAAGGCGGCCGGCAAGGACCCGCTCCTGTGGGAGAAAGAACTTGACATCCGCGAGGTCGCCCTCGTCCGCTTCGACGGCGGCACGGTCGCCCTCGTCCGTCCGGCCAAGGCCGCGACGGAGCACGAACCGGCCGCCAACACGCGGCCCGGCTTCCTGCCCGTCCTGTACGGCAGCGCCTTCTCGCTCGCCGACGACGGCACCACCGCCTGCTACGGCGGCTGGCACGTCTTCGGCTCGGAGAGCGACGTATGCGCCTTCCTGGAGGCGGAACGTCCCGGCAAGGACGAGCCCCGCATCGAGCTGCCCGGCAAGGGCTGCCGCTTCCTGCTTTATGAACCCGAAAAAACCCTCGCCTGGGGCAGAAAAGGCATCAGCTTAATATGGAATTCCAATCAGTAAACAAGCGTCTCGAGAAGAGCATCAAGGAAAATTGGGAACGGGACGCCCTGTCCAACTACCAGGGCGTGACGCTGAAGTACAGCGAGGTCGCGGAGCGCATCGAGCTCCTGCACATCGCTTTCGAGAAGTGCGGACTGCAGAAGGGGGACAAGGTCGCCCTCTGCTCGCGCAACCAGGCCCACTGGGGCGTGTGCTTTATGGCCGCGATGACCTATGGTGCCGTGCCGGTGCCCCTCCTGCACGAGTTCAAGCCGGAGAACATCCATTACCTGGTCAACCACTCCGAGGCCAAGGTCCTCTTCGTGGACGAGATCATCTGGCAGGGTCTCTCCGAGGCCGAGATGCCGGAGCTGGAGGTCATCGTGCAGATGAACACGCTCAACTACATCTACGCCAAGAACCAGGACCTCGTGGCCGTGCGGGACAACCTGACCAAGACCTTCAAGGCCCTGTATCCCGACGGCTTCAAGCCCGAGCATATCAACTATTACGAAGACCAGGCCGAGGAGCTCGCGCTGATCAACTACACCTCCGGTACCTCCGGCTTCTCCAAGGGCGTGATGCTTCCGTACCGGGCGCTGAACTGCAACCTCCGCTTCGCCGCCGAGACGGCCGAGCCGCAGATGACCTGCGAGTCGCAGGTGGTCGCGATGCTCCCTTCCGCCCATATGTACGGAATGATGTTCGAGTTCCTCTTCGAGATGACCATCGGCGCGCACGTGTATTTCCTGACGCGCACCCCGAGCCCGAAGGTCATCATGAAGGCTTTCTCCGACATCCATCCGGACATCATCATCGCCGTGCCCCTCATCTTCGAGAAGGTGTACAAGTCGCAGATCAAGCCGGTGGTGGACCGCCACAAGTCCCTGATGCGCATCCCCATCGTGGACCAGGTCATCCGCAAGAAGATTCGCGACAACCTCATCGAGGCCTTCGGCGGCCGCTTTGAGGAAGTCATCCTCGGCGGCGCCGCCTTCAACCCCGAGGTCGAGAAGTTTATGCGCCAGATCCACTTCCCCTTCACCGTCGGCTACGGTATGACGGAGTGCGCCCCGATCATCACCTACGCCAAATGGTGGAAGACCCGCAAGGGCTCCTGCGGCGTGCCGGTGCCGGGCTGCGAGATCCGCATCGACTCCAAGAACCCCTACAAGGAGCCCGGCGAGATCCAGGTCAAGGGCGACAACGTCTTCCTGGGCTACTATAAGAACCGCCAGGCCACCAAGGCCTCCTTCACCAACGACAATTGGTTCAAGACCGGCGACATCGGCGTGATCGACTACGACGGCTACCTGTACCTGCGCGGCCGCTCCAAGTGTATGATCCTCGGCCCCAACGGCCAGAACATCTATCCCGAGGAGCTCGAAGCCGTCATCAACAACGTCACTTACGTGGTCGAATCCCTCGTGGTCGAGGACAAGGCCGGCCTGACGGCCCTGATCTATCCCGACTACCACCAGGGCGAGCTGGACGGGATGAGCGGCGAGGAGCTGGAGCAGCGCCTGCGAGACGGCCTGCCCGAGATCAACAAGCTTCTCCCGGCGTACGCCCAGATCCGGCAGATGGAATTTATGCCGGAGGACTTCGAGCGCACCCCCAAGCGGAGCATCAAGCGTTACCTATACCAAAGACAGTCGTAGATAATGAGCAAATTCGACGAAAAATATATGCAGATGGCCGCCGTGTGGGCGACCAACTCCTACTGCAAGCGCCGCCAGGTGGGCGCCCTCCTCGTCAAGGACAGGATGATCATCTCCGACGGCTACAACGGCACGCCCTCCGGCTTCGAGAACATCTGCGAGGATGAGAACGGCGTCACCAAGCCCTATGTCCTCCACGCCGAGGCGAACGCCATCTCCAAGATCGCCAAGTCCGGCAACAGCGCCGACGGGGCCACGCTCTATGTCACGGCATCGCCGTGTATGGAGTGCGCCAAGCTCATCATCCAGTCCGGCATCCGCCGGGTGGTCTATCGCGACGAATACCGCCTCACCGACGGCATCGACCTGCTCCGCCGGGCGGGGATCGAGGTCGAGAAAATAGACTGAGCCCATGAAGCGTTCTTCCATCCTCGTCGCCTTGCTGGGCGTCGTGATCGGCCTGCTGCTTGCCGTGCTCATCCAGCTGATAGCCAGCCGGAAACGCCAGATGAAGGTCTCCGACACCAACTGGCGCAAGGTTGAGCTCATCCTCAAGAGCATCGACGAGAACTACGTGGACTCCGTGGACCGTCACAAGGTCACGGAGGCCGTGGCTGCCGCCGCCCTCTCGGCGCTGGATCCCCATTCCAGCTATATGCCGCCGCAGGTGCTCGAGGAGTCGGAGGCCGACCTGACCGGCAATTTCGACGGCATCGGCATCCAGTTCAACGTGCCCAACGACACCGCCGTCGTGATCGAAGTCATCCCCGGCGGTCCTTCCGAGAAGATCGGACTCCAGCCGGGCGACCGCCTGCTCAAGGTGGACACCACCAACATCGCCGGCGTCCATTTCCCGCAGGACAGTATGGTCCGCCGCATCAAGGGCGTCGCGGGCAGCAAGGTGACCGTGACGGTCAAGCGCGGCGCCGAGATCATCCCCTTTGAAATCACGCGCGGCAAGATCCCGACCTATTCCGTGGACGCCGCCTTTATGGTCGGCGACACCACGGGCTACCTCCGCCTGTCGAAATTCTCCCGTACCACCGAGACCGAATTCCTCAAGAACTGCCTCGAGCTGGTCCAGCAGGGGATGAAGGAGCTGATCCTCGACCTGCGCGACAACAGCGGCGGCTACCTCGACCAGGCCTGCAAGCTGTCCAACTTCTTCCTGCCCCGGCGGGCGATGATCGTCTATCTGGAAGGCCGCCAGCGCAAGCGGGAAGAGTTCCGTGCAGACGGCCTGGGCCCGTTCCAGGAACTCGGGGTGAAGATCCTCGTCAACGAGGGCAGCGCCTCGGCGAGCGAGATCGTCGCCGGCGCCCTCCACGACAACGGCCACGCCGTCCTGGTGGGCCGCCGCACCTTCGGCAAGGGCCTCGTCCAGGAGCCGTTCTTCTTCACGGACAAATCGGGAATGCGCATCACCGTGGCGCGCTACTACACGCCCTCCGGCCGCTGCATCCAGAAGCCTTATTCGGAAGACTACGACTACGAGGTGCTGCGCCGCTACGACAGCGGCGAAATGATCTACGCCGACAGTATGCGCGTCGAGAAAGGCGGCATCCTGCCGGACGTCTTCGTGCCCATCGACACGACCCGCGCCGGTCCCTTCTACGTGGCGGTGAACCGCAAGGCGACGGCGATGCGCTTCGCTTCCGCCTGGTTCGACGGCCACTCCGCCGAGCTCTCCCGCATCGACGACTACGACGCCCTGCTGTCCTACCTGGACCGCGCCGGCCTCGACCGGCAGTTCCTCGCTTTCGCGAAGAGCCGCGACGGACTGGTTCCCGGCCGCGAGGAATGGGAGACGGACAAGCAGTACATCATGACGCAGGTCCGCGCCCTCGTGGGCCGCTACTCCAGGCTCGGCGACAAGGCCTATTACCACCTCTTCCTCCAGACCGACGACGCCTTCAAGGCCGCGATGGCGACGAACTGACGATGAAGGCCTGTCTGCGCCGGAATCCTTGATTTCTCCCGGAACGGGCGCCGGGAGTGCCAGACGCCTTTTCGGGCGAGGCTGTAAGATTTTATCGAATCCGGGTGTTTTTCCCGTTTTTGATTCTATCTTTGTAAGAGGAAACAACCCTCACTTTAAATATCAACCACATGAAAAAGCTTTTGACCACAATCCTTTCGGCAGCGCTGCTGCTCCAATGCCTGGGCGTGTATGCCCAGACTCCCATCAAGCTGTATCCCGGCAAGGCTCCGGGCAGCGAGAACTGGACGCACCACGAGGTGATGCTGGACTATATGTCCCCGATCTGGCACGAGGTGAACCAGGTGGTCCTGAATGTCGTGGACCCGGTGATCATCCCTTATCTTCCCGCTGCAGGCACGGAGACCGGCGCAGCCGTCCTCGTCTGCCCCGGCGGCGGCTTCTATGCGCTGTCCTGGAACAATGAAGGCACGCAGGTCGCCCAGTGGCTGGCCGACCACGGCATCGCCGCATTCATCCTGAAATACCGCGTCTCGTATTCCGGCGACACGATGGAAGACATCCAGAGCGTGGCGGACCACAACTATGGCGGTGTCCCGCGGGACGAAGCCTATCAGGCCCTGGCGGCCCGCAACCGCGAGAAGAGCGCGGAGATGGGTGATTTCCGGAAGTTTGCGCACGACGACGCCTGCACGGCCATCCGCTACATCCGCAGCCACGCCGCGGAATACGGGGTCAACCCCGACAAGATCGGTATGGTCGGCTTCTCCGCCGGCGGCATCCTCTCACTGGATGTCCTGGACGATCACGACGCATCTTCCAAGCCGAACCTGGTCGGATGCATCTACGGCTCCTTCTTCGCCAAGGACGAACTCCCGGCGGATCCCTGCCCGCTGTTCATCGCCGCCGACCAGCCCGAGATCCCCGGGAAGGCCAGCGACCTGTTCGCCCTCTGGACCAAGAACAATCTCCCTTGCGAGATCCACGCCTTCACGGACTCCTCCCACGGCTTCGGCTACCGTCCGAACGGCAGGAGCGAGAATATGTGGATCACGCTCTTCGTGAACTTTATGAAGAAGGTTCACTTCATCGAGTAACGGGAGCGGCGAATGCCGCCAGGACTTCTTCGAGAGAAACGGCGTCTTCGATTCCGAAGCCGCCGTTTTTCGTGCGGCGCAGGGAGCTGAGGAAGGCGCCGCTGCCGAGGGCTTCGCCCAGGTCGCGCGCCAGGGCGCGGATGTAGGTGCCTTTGCTGCAGGCGACGCGGACCATCGCCGTGGGCAGGCGGCGACCCTCCAGGGAGGCGACGCGGATGCGGCCCAGCCCGTCGTCGACGAAATCCTGCACGGGGGCATCGTGCCAGGAGAGCAGTTCCAGTTCATAGATGTTGATCCGGCTGGACTGCAGGACGTCGCCGGGATCGAAAGCCCGGCCTTCTCGCTGCGCCTCGCGCAGCAGTCGCCGCGCAGTCTCGTAGGCCCGCACCCCGTCCACGCTCTTCGCGCTGAACAGCGGTGCGACCTGGTCCTGCTCCCCGACGAAACCGGGCAGGACAGCGCGCAGCGCCGCTTCGCTCACCCCGTCCAGCGGACACGCGCAGCCGATCTCCTTCTCCAGGTCGTAGGACGGCGTGGTGGCGCCGAAGCTCACCCCGGCGACGTATTCCTTGGGCGAGCGCTGCAATTCCTCGGCCCGCCGGGTGGCGGGGCCGATGCACACCAGCAGGATGCCGGTCGCGAGGGGATCGAGCGTCCCGGCGTGGCCGACCTTGAGGTTCTTCTTGCCGAAATGGCGGATCGCCGCGAACTTGATCTTCCGGATCACGTCCGCGGACGTCCACCGGTAGGGTTTGTCCACCGGCAGCACGATCCCTTCCGGGTAGTCCTCGATGTTATGGCTGAACGATCTTGTCAATGCGGCGCTGGTGCCGTCCTCCGGCAAATTGGGTCGTGAGCCAGGTGCGCACCATCATCACCGCCATCCGGTAGGTGACGAAGCGCGCCGGCATCACGAGGACGTTGGCGTTGTTGTGTTCTTTGACCAGGCGGGCGACCGCGAGATTCCACGCGAGTCCCGCGCGAATGCCCTTGTGGTGGTTCAGCGCGAGCGCCATCCCGTTGCCGGTGCCGCAGAGGGCGATGCCGGCGTCCACTTCCCCCTTCTCGATGGCGTCCGCCAGGGGATGGGCAAAGTCGGCATAGTCGCAGCTGATCACGCTGTCCGTGCCGAAATTGACGACTTCATAGCCTTTACCCAGCAGATACGAGATCAGCCGGGTCTTGTAGCCCACGCCTGCGTGGTCGCTGCAGATTCCGATTCTCTTCATAGTAATACAAAGATACGCATTCTTTTTTTATTCCGCGAAATCGCGTATCTTTGAAAAGAAACCAAAACCCTTTCAACCGAATGCATAGCACACGCCTCCTTTCCCTGCTCGCCGGGATCGCCTTCTGCGGCGTTCTCGCCGCCCAGCCGCTTCCTTACCAGGACGCCTCCCTCAGCCCCGGACAGCGGGCGGACGACCTGCTCGGACGGCTCTCCCTCAAGCAGAAAGTTTCCCTGATGATGAACGCCAGCCCGGCCATCCCGGAGTTCGGCATCCGTGAATACAACTGGTGGAGCGAGGCGCTGCACGGCGCCGCCCGCGCCGGTCTCGCGACCGTCTTCCCGCAGGCCATCGGCATGGCCGCCAGCTGGGACGAGGAGCTGCTCGAAGAGGTCTTCGACATCACCTCCACCGAGCAGCGCATCAAGTTCATCCAATACCGCAAGGACCCGCAGGGCAGCGCCCAGTACCACGGACTTACCGTCTGGACCCCCAACATCAACATCTTCCGCGACCCGCGCTGGGGCCGCGGCCAGGAGACCTACGGCGAGGATCCCTACCTTACTGCCAAGATGGGCTACGCCGTGGTCAAGGGCCTGCAGGGCCCTGATTCCACCAAGTATGACAAGCTCCACGCCTGCCTCAAGCACTACGCCGTGCACAGCGGCCCGGAGGGCACGCGCCACCAGTTCAACGCCAGGGACATCTCCTGGCGCGACCTCGCCGAGACCTACCTCTACGCTTTCGGGGACATCATCTCCCGCATCGACGTGCAGGAGGTGATGTGTGCCTACAACCGCTTCGAGGATGAGCCCTGCTGCGGCTCCGACCAGCTGCTGATCCAGTTCCTCCGCGGGAAATGGGGCTACAAGGGCCTGGTCGTGAGCGACTGCGGCGCCATCGACGACTTCTGGCGGGAGGGCCGCCACGGGACCTACCTCGGCGATCCGGACACGGCCGTCGCCAGGGCCGTGCGCACGGGCACCGACCTGGAGTGCGGCAACTCCTATGAGCACCTGCTGGACGCCGTCAAGGCGGGCAAGCTCACCGAAGCCGACATCGACGTGTCGCTGAGGCGCCTGCTCGTCGCCCGCTTCCGTCTCGGCGAGATGGATCCCGACGAGAGCGTGAGCTGGAACCATATCGACGAGGCGCTCCTCGCCTGCGACGCACACCGCGCCAAGGCCCTGGAGATGGCCCGCGAGAGCCTGGTCCTGCTGCAGAACCGCCACGACTTCCTGCCGCTCCGCAAAGACATTAACGTGGCCGTGATCGGCCCCAACGCCGCCGACTCCGTGGCGATGTGGGGCAACTACAACGGCTTCCCCGTCCATACCGTCACCGTTCTCGAAGGCATCACCGCCAAGGTCGGCGCCGACCATATCACCTCCACCCGCGACGCCGACGTGGTCATCTACGTCGGCGGCATCTCCCCCCGTATGGAGGGCGAGGAGATGCGCAACAGCCCGGAGGGTTTCAACCGCGGCGACCGCACCACCATCGAGCTCCCGCGCGCGCAGCGCGAAGAGATCGAGGAGCTCCGCGTGCTGGGCAAGCGCATCGTGTTCGTCAACTTCTCCGGCTCCGCGATGGGCCTGCTGCCCGAGACGGAGCGCTGCGAGGCCATCCTCCAGGCCTGGTATCCGGGCGAAGCGGGCGGCACCGCCGTCGCGGACGTCCTCTTCGGCGACTGCAACCCTTCCGGCCGCCTGCCGGTCACCTTCTACCGCAGCGACGCCGACCTGCCGGACTTCAACGACTACGATATGGCCTCCGGCCATACTTACCGCTATTTCCAGGGCGAACCCCTCTTCGCCTTCGGCCACGGCCTGAGCTATTCCCGCATCGCCTACAGCCGCGCCCGCGTGTGGCGGGGCGAGCTGGTCCTCAAGCTCCGCAACCGCAGCCGCATCGACGGCGACGAGGTGGTGCAGCTCTACGTCCGCAAGCACGGCGATGAAGAAGGCCCGCGCCTGTCGCTGCGCAGCTTCCAGCGGGTGCACGTCCCGGCCCGCAAGTCCGTGACCGTGCGCATCCCGCTCGACGACGAAGTGTTCGCCGCCTATGACGAAGCCTCCGGCGAGCTCCGCGCGACTCCCGGCCGTTTCTCGCTCTACTACGGCTCCAGCTCCGCCCGCAAAGACCTCAAACATTTGACTGTCAGCAGAAGAAGATTTTAACCGTTATGACTTTCATCCACGAAAACTTCATGCTCACGGGCCCCACGGCGCAGGCGCTCTACCACGCCCACGCCGAGCGCCAGCCCATCATCGACTATCACTGCCACCTCAGTCCGCAGGAGATCGCCGAGAACGTCCAGTTCTCCGACATCACGCAGCTCTGGCTGGGCGGCGACCATTACAAATGGCGCGCGATGCGCGCGAACGGCATCCCGGAGGCCTACATCACCGGCCGGGAGCACAGCGCCTGGGAAGTGTTTGAGAAATGGGCGGAGACCGTGCCCTACACGATGCGCAACCCGCTCTACCACTGGACGCACCTGGAGCTCAAGCGCGTGTTCGGCATCGACCAGCTGTTGAGCCCGGCCACGGCCCGGGACATCTTTGAAGCCTGCAATGCGCAACTCG
>JAEEGJ010027696.1_pt1 | contig 11353 bp, 9 predicted proteins | sample 8958761 | NCBI WGS metagenome assembly JAEEGJ01 (sample SAMN16246546, study PRJNA631951) | gut metagenome | biome: gut microbiome; feature: rumen; material: RS-attached | host: Bos | place: Iran: Karaj | collected 2018-10
CCGGTTCCACTTCCTGAAATGCTTTCTGGGCCTGTTCAATCTCGTTTGTGTTCATATCGCTTTCTTCCTCTCCCTCTTTTGCTCCTTCGCTGCCTGCAGCGCCCTGCTCCGGGGCGCTCCCGGTCAGATCCTGCAGGGAATCTCCCGCCGCAGGTTCCGCTTCCGCCATCTCCGTCTCCGGCACCGGAGCGTTCCCGGGTCCGGTTCCCGCGCCGGCGCAGGCCGTGAGGGAGATGGCCAGCAGACAGACCATCGTCAGGTGCCTTTTTTTCATAAGTTACAGCCTCCCGTGATAATACACATCCAGGTCGACATCCCCGTCGATCCCGTCGATCCGGCCGGTGCAGGAATGCTGCCACATGAAATAGTCCCCCGCGTAAGAGGTGGATTTCGTGTAATGCGCCAGCCACACCGGAAGCTTTTTCGGACAGGTCCAGACATTCTCCTGGAAATTCTTGCTGCCGTAGAGGCAGGCCGTATAACCGTTTTCCTCCACCGCTGTCTCAAAGACCTTCAGACAGTTGTTCAGATCGGCCAGATTCATGCCGTAGCGTTCGAAATTCTTATAGTCCTCCCAGTCGTAGGCGATCGGGAAATCCAGCGCCTCCCCGCCAAGCACCTCCATCAGATAGGCGACGCTTTTTCGCACTTCCTCCGCGCTGCCCTCTTCCGCGTGCCAGTAGATGCCGATCTTCAGACCTGCTGCCTTCGCACCGGCGAGATTCGCCGCAAAATACCGGTCGGTGTAAAGCTCCCCGTCGTCGAGGCCGCCGATCCGCATATAGACAAATTCGCAGCCTGCTGCCTTCACTTTCTCAAAATCCACGGCGCCCTGCCACCGGGAGATATCGATCCCGATGTCGGTTTCGTCCGTTTTGTACGCCGCCGCAAAATCGGAGAAAGCCTCCCGCTCCCTGTCCGGTCCGGGAGAAAGCTCCGTCACCACGCGGACCTTCATCTCTTTCGTCGTCGTATGCCCGGCATCGTCCGTAAGGCGGATCGTAAGCGGATATTCCCCGAGCACCGAGGTATCGACTGATCCGGTCACCTCGAGATCCACGTTCCGGTCCGCGTCATCTCCATACCCGATGTAATTGTGGATGTCAAAAGCCTTGCCCTGCTTTATCTCCGGGGAAGACGAAAAACTTAAAAAGACCGGCGCCTTCGTATCCTCCGGCAGATCCTCGGAGGGCTGCTTTCCGTCGCCGCCCGCTTCGTCTCCCTGCTCTCCCGAAGGCTTCTCTTCCCCGGATTCCCCGGCATCGTCCCCGCCGGGCTTTTTCTCACCGGAAGCATCGTCCGCGGGAGCGTCCTGCCCCGCATCACCGGATCCTTCCTCTTCCTCTGCGTCCTCTGCGCCTTTCGACGGGTCGCCAGCTTCTGCCGTGCCCGCGTCCGGATCCTGCGCATCTTCCGAAGCGCCTTCTTCCGGCTCTGCAGCAGCCGGTGATGTCCCCGCAGGCGTGGCGGCCGTCTCCGCAGAGGCTACCTGCAGATCATCCGATCCATTCGCCGCTTCCCCAAAGCCTTCGGAGCCGTCCGCTCCCGCCACAAGCGGCGCTTCTTCCGCTTCCGCAGCAGGTTCCGGGATCTCCTCCCGGATCTCCTCGAGCGCGAATACCGGTTCCTCCGGCTCCCTGCTACCGGTAAATTCCGGGAACAAAATGCAGATCCCCAGGAAACCGACGGCCAGGAAGGACAGCATTCCCGCCACAATATATAAAAATCTCTTATTCACCCTCATAAGACAATACTATCCTCTTTCCGTTACATACTCCGCTCATAATCGATCAAGATCTTTTTATTTTATCCCTTCGTCAGGCAGCTTGGGCTTCCTCACAGATCAAAAATACTCATCTGAACATACTTTTCCGGAAATTCATTCATGTACTTAAAGCACGCATCCGGATCGGAAAGCATCCCGTTCTCTTTGCAGATTCTCCGGAAAATACCTTTCAGCTCCCCGGCCCTCGGGCTCGGCAGTTCATAGGAATTGCCATACCGCCGGATGTACCGTTCCTTCATCCCCGGAAAATGCCGGTCAAGCGCGGCATAATAATACTCTCTGTCGCCCTCCCGCAGGGTCAATCCCATGCCGAAATCGATGACGCCCTTTACCCCCGCGCGGGCGCATTCCTTCAGGATCATCGTGACATTTTCCTCTGTATCGTTGATGAAGGGAAGGATCGGCGTCATCCATACAATGGTCGGAATCCCCCGTTTTTGCATTTCACACAGGACCTCGATGCGCCGCCAGGTGCTGCAGACATTGGGTTCGAGGATCCTGCACAGATCCTCGTCGTAGGTGGTGAGCGTCATCTGCACGACGCATTTCGCGGAAGCATGGATCTCGGCTAAAAGATCGATGTCCTGAAGAATGCGGTCCGATTTCGTCTGGATCGCCACGCCGAAGCCATATTTCCGGATGACCTCGAGGCACTTTCTCGTCAGTCTCAGACTCTCCTCACAATGCATGTACGGATCCGACATGGAGCCGGTTCCGATCATACATTTTCGCCGCTTCGACTTAAGGGCCTGCTCGAGGAGCTCCGGAGCGTTCTGCTTGACCTCTATGTCTTCGAACGGATGCGAAAACTGATAGCACCTGCTCCTGCTGTCGCAGTATACACAGCCATGACTGCACCCGCGATATATATTCATTCCATAATGACCATTGCTTCCGGTCAGTATGCCTTTGGCGTCAACAAAATGCATGTTACCCGTTCTCCTCCGAATGCATGTCCCTAACCGACTTATATCATACCATATCTGCGGATATATTCCCCAGTGTCTTATCCTCTTTGGCACGCTTGGCGGGCTTTCCCACAAAAAACCGGAGCTCCGAAAATCGGAGCCCCGGCCCTTTATAAATTTCATTTTCGTTCATCAAATCATTCTCATTCGCGCAAGCACGATTCGCATGATTTGCTGTTGCCCCTGTATTACTTCAGCATATCGGAAGAGTAGGTAGCATCCCAAGCTGCTGCTCTCTCGTCGATGATTGCCTGTCCGCCTGCTGACAGGTACTCAGCCATGCCGGCGTCCCAAACGGAATCAAAGTCAGCAACGGAAGCGGTAACAGCCTTGTCATAGGTCTGATCTCTCTTACCTGCAAGGTCGGTACCCTCGGTCTCTGCAGCGATGTCGCCTACGGAAGGAGTTCCGGGAACCTTTGCGTCCTTCATGGCAACTTCGATCGCATGCTGCACGTCTGCAGGATCCACATCGGAGTAAGAGAATGCCAGAGACAGCGTGGTCAGCGCGGGATCGGTCAGTCTGAGGCCGTTGCAGTTGATGGTCATATCGATGTTCTTACCGGAGTTCTGGAACCAGTCGTGATGAGCATCATCGGGAGCCTGGATCACGATAGCGCCGGTTGCAGCGTCTACCGTGTGGATGACGCCTTCGTCACCGATCTGCAGATACTCAACGGTCTCCGGCTGAGACATGAACTCAAGGTAGAGCAGGGAAGCGATGGGCTCGTCGTTGGTAGCGGGGAAGAAGGTCTTACGGTCGCCGCTGTTGGAATAGCTGTACTTGGTGTAGTTGCCGTTCTTGTCCTCGAAGCAGTTGATTGCAACAAACTTAGCGTCGTCGCCGTACTGAGCTGCCAGAGTAGCGTTGATGGAATCCTTACCGTTTCTGAAAGGATAGTCATAGTTGTGGGTAAATGCGCCAACGAAGCCGGCCTTGATCATGTCGTCCTCGGTGGTGTCATCACCGGTGTGCACTGCGAAATCTTTCCAGATGAGGCCGTCATTGTACCACTTGTTCAGCAGTCTGATGGCTTCCTTGGTGCCGTTCTCGGTGAACTTTCTGTCATCGTAGCCGTTTACATAGTACTCTTTGTCGGTGATGTTAGGATCCATAAAGGACTCGATCAGGGTAGCTGCTCTCCAGCCTACATCGTAGGAAATGGAGTAGGGAACCATCTTGGAAGCATCTGCGCCCAGCAGGGTGTCTGCGTTGTCACGGAATGCGATCAGGACGTTCTCGAACTCAGCCTTGGTGGTAGGCTCAGCCAGGCCCAGCTTGTCCAGCCAGTCCTTACGGATGAAGGTATTGATACGAGCGATCTCGTTTCTCTTTCCTTCGATTGCCCACAGGGTGCCTGCTGCAGGATCCAGATCCTGGTAAACCAGCTCGTCGCCCAGCCAGTCAAACATGCTGGGAACCAGATCCTTGTTCTCCTCAAGAAGGGGAGCCAGGTCAATGACGCCGCCCATGTTTGCGTAGGTCTGGATCGCACCGTAGTTGTAGGTGTAGCAGATATCAGGTGCGGTCTGGGATGCCAGCAGGTTGTTGATGTCATCGGACTCCTGCCAACGGGATACGGTTACGAACTCGACCTCAACATTGTAGCGATCGAGCATCTGCTGCTGGATCCACTGGGTCCATGCATTGTTGCCGGCCTCGGTACCACCGTCCACATTACGGTCGTAGAGCTCTACGGTGATGTGTCTGGTGTCTACGAACTTACCGTTCAGCAGGCCTCTCGCATCGGGCTCATCCGCTGCTACTGCCGGTGTGGTATCAGTGCTCGCGGAAGTATCGGTAGATGCGGTGCTGTCGGTAGTCGTAGTGGAAGCTGCCGGCTGGTCGGTGCTGGTACTTGCGGGCTCAGAACTGCCGCATGCAGCAAGAGAAATGGTCATTGCCGCAGCAAGTACGACTGCTAAAACTTTCTTTTTCATCTCTTTCCTCCTTTTTGTGCGTATGAATAGCGCCAAGTTATTTTGGCGTGTATTCCGTTGTGATCCCGGGTTACTCCTTCACTGCGCCGATGGTGACACCGGAGATGAAGTACTTCTGCAACCAGGGGTAGATCAGCAGGATGGGCACGGTTGCGAACATGACGGTGGCGGACTTCAGGGAATCCTTCAGACCGGGCTGCATGAAGCCCTCCTGGGCTGCCACTTCCACGGCGTTCACGTTGTTCAGGATGTTGTACAACAGGAGCTGCAGCGGGAAGTACTGCTTGTTGGTCTTGATGTACATCAGCGCATCGCCGTAGCCGTTCCATCTGCCCACCGCATAGAACAGTGCCAGGGTGGCAAATACGGGCTTGGACAGCGGGATGTAGATCTTCACCAGGATCTGGACGAAGGTGGCTCCGTCAATCTCGGCGGATTCTCGCAAGGAATCGGGGATGCCGTAGAAGAAGCTCCTCATGATGATCATGTTGTAAACACTCAAACAACTGGGCAGGATCAGTACCAGCGGGTTCTCCAGCAGATGCAGGTCACTCATCAGCAGGTAGTTGGGAATGGTTCCTGCGTTGAAGAACATGGTAATGGTAATGAAGATATTGATGGCGCCCCGTCCCCGCAGCTGGGGGAAGATCAGGGGATACGCACACAGCGTGGTCATCACCAGGGAAAGCAGGGTACAGATGATGGTCAGGATTGCCGTCCATACGAATGCACGCTGATACTTCGGGTCGCTGAGGACCGTCTGGTAAGCTTCCAGACTAAAGCCCTTGGGCCACAGATACACCTCATGCCGGATCAGGAATTCCGTACCGGACAGAGATTTTGCCAGCAGGTTGATCATGGGCAGGACGCAGACGATACTGATGAGAACACAGATGATCACGAATACCCAATCGCCGATCCAGGATTTTTTCGATTTGATCTTCATCACCAAATCCCCCTTTCACCAAGCTTCCGCGATATCGCATTGGCGGACAGCAGGAAAAAGAGGCCTACTACCGACTGGAAGAGACCGACGGCGGTCGTAAGGGAGATCTTCAGCTGCTGGATACCGACTTTGTAAACGAAGGTGGAGATCACTTCCGCCACATCCATGACCAGATTGTTCTTCATGGCGAAGGGACGCTCAAATCCGCCACCCATGATGTAACCCAGATTCATGATCAGGAGCACCACGATGGTGGGCTTGATGCCCGGAAGCGTGATGTGCCACATTTTCTTAAAGCGGCCTGCACCGTCCACGGAAGCTGCTTCGTACAGCTCGGGGTTGATGCCGGCGATGGCTGCCAGGTAAATAATGGACCCCCAGCCGAAGCTCTGCCATACACCTGCGCCCACGTAGGTGGCAACCCAATGTGCCGAATCATCCAGGAAGGAAATGCTCTCTCCGCCCATCTTGGTGATCAGGGAATTGATCATGCCGTCGGTGGGAGCCAGGAGCTGGGTGCACAGGCTGGCGATGATGACCCAGGAAAGGAAGTGGGGCATGTAGGCGATGGTCTGGACCGTCTTCTTGAACTTCTTGAAGGGAAGCTCATTCAGGATCAGGGCAAAAATGATGGGTGCCGGGAATCCCATGACCAGATCCAGGAGATTCAGCTTGACGGTGTTCCAGAGGGCTCTGCGAAAATCCGCGTTGCCGAAGGCCGTCTTGAAATACTTGAAGACATCCGTCTTGCCTTTCACATTGGCCCAGGGCATCTGCATCAGCGGCGTGTTCAGCTTGTACTCCTTGAACGCCAGGATGATGTACCGCATGGGGAGATACTTGAAGACTGCCAGGTAGATCAGAGGCAGGAGCAGCAGCGCGTAGAGCTGCCAGTACCTTTTGATGTAGGTCTTATTGATCTTTTTCTTGGGAACCGGGTTTGTTTTTTCTTTCGCCATGTTCTCCTCCGAAGCCCCCTTACTTAAAGTAGTCGGGGAACTGTCCCCGGATCAGTTCTTCGTCAAAGTGGTATCTGGAGAGGTGCTTTTCTACCAGAGCCGCCGCTTTTTCCTCGTCGTGTTCCTTGATCGCCGCCAGCATTCCGCTGTGGTCCGCAACGATCTTCATGTCTCTGACGGTTTCCACGGAAAGGGTTCTGACTCTGTCAAAGTGGATCAGCATATTGGATTTCAGCTCGCAGATGATCTCCTTATGAGCCGCCACATAGATCAGCCTGTGGAACTCGTTGTCCAACTCGTAGATCTTCTCCGCATTGCTCTTGGAGAGGTAGAACTCCTGTAGGTCGATGTTGTCCTCCATCGCTTCCAGGATCTCGGGCGATGTCTTCTGACAGGCCAGCCGGATCACTGCCAAATCCAGAACCTTTCGCAGGAATCTGGCTTCCTCCACCATCTTCGGATCGATGAGGGCTACGAAGGAGCCCTTCTGGGGGATGGTCTCGATGATGGAGACCTTGGCCAGATCATAGATGGCTTCCCGCACCGGCGTCCTGGAGAGCCCCAGCCTCGCGGCGGTCTCGTTCTCGGATACCAGGCTCCCGGGCTTCAGCTCGGTGGAGATGATATTCTCTTTGAGTATCCTGTATGCGTAGTCTCTGGCGCTTTCGCCGGATTGCCTTGCATCTACTATCATTTTTTTGCGAGTTTCCTATTGAGTGAGATTTTTTGATAAAAAAATAACTTGTTTACTAGTATTACTTGTCTACAAGTTCATTAAAACATAGCATGTTTTCTTTGGCAATATGGCAAATGTATCTATGCTTTTCGTGGCAGTTTTAGTAAAGGTGCACAACAAAAAAGCAAAACACCTTTTTGAGGGGTGTTTTGCATTCTGTTTTCCCGGATTTTGAAATGGGCTGTATATAACCTCCCGGGCCACTCATTTTTACTACAGAGTTTCCTTCAGCCACTGTACGGATTTTTTCAAAGCCTCAATGGTCTTGGTTTCCAGGACACATCTGGCATTTTTGCTTTCCGCCAGCCGCAATCTGTCGGAAAGGTCGATCGCTCCGTCTCCGAGTGCCAAATGATCCCTCGCAGGATCTTCCGTTCCGTCATGAATATGAAAATGCAAAAGACGGTCCTGATGCTCCAAAAGAAACGGCACGTCTTTTTCTCCGGTCGCCTTTGCGTGTCCAATGTCCCAGGTAAGTCCAAAAACAGGACTCTGAAGCAGATATTCTATGGCCTTTTTCTCATAGGCGCGGAATCCATCGGTATTTTCCACAACGATACGTATATCTCTGCCGCCGATCCATTCCTCACACTTTGCCCGAAACACCTCAAAGGATTTCATATAAACATCAAAATCCCGATCGTACATCATCACTTTTCGATCCGGCAGCGTAATATAAATACCGTGATTCATATGCATGTTCAGCGTCAGAGGCTGCGTGCGGTCACCATATTTATCTTTTAAAGGGAGGAGCTTAGCGGCCACCTCTATGGTACGCTTCACTGTCTCCAGATAGGCCCCGGACACCAATGGATTAAAATCCGCGATATTCAAATTCTCATCCAGATGGATGGTATAGTAAACGCCGGCCTTATCTGCTGCCTCAAGAAGGAAATCGGTCTGTTCCAGCTGATCCACCTGGTATTCCGGAAAATTCATATTCAGTTCAACGAACCGAAGGCCCAGACGCTTACAAAGCGTAAGGTTTTCGTCCAAACCTGCGTTCTCTACAAGTGTAGGCATTCCAAACTGTATCATTTCTGTATCTCCCCTGAAAAGCGGATGGACGGTCCTCACCACATATTTCTCTTGTTGGCCTTCTTATAGGCCTTTGCCCACTTGGAGATTTCTTTTTTCATCGCGTGATTGCTGGTATTCTCCCTGCCAAGGCTTTTGTATAATTCATACCTTTTTGCGGATAATTCCCCGCTTGCGATGGCTGCTTTTATCGCGCAGCCCGGTTCCGTATCATGCCGGCAATTGCTGAACCGGCATCTGCTCTCCAGTTCCACTATATCCGAAAAAGTTTCATCAATTCCATCCTGCACATTGGCCATACCGACTTCGCGCATTCCGGGAGTATCTATGATCGTTACGCCACCGGAAAGTTCGATCAGCTTGCGATAGGTGGTCGTGTGTCTTCCCTTGTCATCCTCTTCCCTGATTTCGGATGTCTTCATGACCTCTTCCCCGGTAAGGGAATTGATCAGTGTCGATTTTCCGGCTCCGGAAGAACCCATCAGGCATATGGTCGTTCCCGGAGTCATATATTCCTTCAGTTCCTCAAGACCGATCCCATAGATCGCAGAGATCGTATGGACGTGTACTTTGTCGGATATCTGCTCCACTTCCCGCACATACCTTCCGGGGGTGCTGCAAAGATCGGATTTTGTAAGGATCACAACCGGCGCTGCTCCGCCGGCAATGGCAATGCTCACATATCTCGCGATACGGTTATAGCTGTAGTCTTCGTTAAGAGATGTGACGATAAAAAGGTAATCCACATTGGCTGCCATATACTGCATAACTCCGGTTTTCGCCTGATCCGGCCTTTGCAAAAAGCTCTTTCTCTCACAGACGGACTGGATCAGGGAATCTCCCTGCCGGTTATATAAAAATGTCACATAGTCGCCTACAACCGGTAATTTTTCCGTGTCTTCCCCGTAAAAGCTCCCCTTCAGTTTCGCCGGGATCTCCTGCTCCCAGAACCTGATCTTATAACTGTTTTTGCCAACCTCCGAAATCCTTCCCAGTTTCTCGACATGAAGCCACTGGCAGGAAAGCTTTAAGGGCTTGTAATACGGAAAGCGCTTTGTAAATTCTTCGATTTCCTTTTCATCCTCACACGCCTCAAAGACCGGCGCCTCGTAAAAATATCCGTGAATATCTTCAAAGCCCTCATTCAGCGGGAGTGCCATAAAAGCATCGGCATTCCCAAAGGCCGGATGATGGATGTCAAAATGATCACATGTCACAAATCCGTGCCTGGGATAATACTCCGGCTCCCCGCATATTACGATTCCTTTATATCCGGCTTCTTTGGCCAGCGGCAGCGTTTCTTTCAGAAGAAGCGAGCCTATTCCCATACAAAAGCACGTTGGTTCCACTGCAAGCGGACCGAAGGTTAACACCTCATGTTCTATTTTACCATCCACGACTTTCGCTTTGGAATAAAAAATCGCACCGACAATCTTTCCGTCAAGCACGGCGACATGACTCAGGTCCGGCAAATATTCATCCGCGCTGCGAAGCTGATGGACGAGCAGATGCTCATTGCACCCCGGACCGTGCAGGTTCCAGAAGGCTCGCATGGTCATTAGTTCTGTAGCATAAGCATCTTCCTTTGTTTCTTTTCTGATCGTGATTGTATTCAATTTTTCGTCTCCTTATATTTCTTACATGATCCATTTACAAGTTCCTGATCGTATGGAGACCTTCTAAGCCGGAAAACCGCCCGAAAAGGGCAAAAGAAAACCGTGACGGATACGCCACGGTCAAAAACCCAAAATCATATATCCCTATAAGCAGGGATTAATAGGCAGAAACCGAGGTCATCATACGATATACATTTACACTCTCATATTTTTCTACACGCATTATGATTCCCTCACTTTCCTTCAGATTTTTATCATCCAGAACATTACATCACAGATCGGCGGTTAAGTCAATGCCTCCACGTTTTTTTGTTGCTGATCTATGGATCACGGAAACGTGCGTGATCTCGTTTGCCTCATCCGCATACTCTTTATCAAAATGCATGCCGATCGCTTCTGCCGTTTTGTAGGATGCCTCATTCGTATATTTGCAGTACGAATACAAAGACGGATACTCCGTATTCTCAAAAGCCCAATCCCTGACGGCCTTCGCGGCTTCTTTTGCGTATCCGTGTCTCCAGTGCCTTTTATGAATATGGTATCCGATCTCCGGCAGTTTTTCTCCGTCAATCTTCTGGATGGTAATGCCACAGTCTCCGATGAATTCCCCGGTTTCTTTTAAGACAACCGCCCATAACCCAAATCCGTACTGAGCATAGTTCTCCAGATTCCATTCGATCCATCGTCTGGTCCCTGCTTCATCATACGGTGCCGGGTAATGCTGCATTGTCTCGGCATCCGACAATATTTCATACAGGGCCTCAAAATCATCCATCGTATACTCCCGCAGCAGGAGTCTTTCCGTTTCTATTATCATTTCCTCCCCTTCACACCCTCAAAGCTCGATCTCAGTTCTCTTCCAGTATATTCAGCGCTTCCTTGTAGTCCTGTCCAAGGATTTCCTGCACCTTCTGAAAATCATGTTTTTCATGCATCCTGGTCTGAACCTTCAGAAATTCCTTCTTTCCATGCTTACTGATATACAGACACTGTGCCCTTGCCGCACCGGCTCCGTCATTTGTCGGCACGAAGAATCCTTTATCACAGGTTTCAAGCTCGCTGCATTCGTAACATCCGTCTATATTCTTTTCATTGCAGCACTTTACATTGGGGCATACCCTGCCCTCGGAACATGTTGCAAAAGAGCAGACATTATACTCTGTTCTGCAGCCTCCGCACCACTCGCCCAGGAAACAGTGGTTGCAGGATAACCCACATATAGCGACAGGATCAACGCCCTTTCTCGCAACCTTACATAGACGGTTCTTTATCCGCTGCATCGCTTCTATATGCATGATCCAGTGGCGGGAAAACGGCATCTGAATGAGGCCCTTTATATCCTTGCCACACCAGTAATCTATCAG
>JAEEGJ010027700.1_pt1 | contig 11351 bp, 7 predicted proteins | sample 8958761 | NCBI WGS metagenome assembly JAEEGJ01 (sample SAMN16246546, study PRJNA631951) | gut metagenome | biome: gut microbiome; feature: rumen; material: RS-attached | host: Bos | place: Iran: Karaj | collected 2018-10
AACCAATATGACACTGATTAAATCTATTTCCGGCATCCGCGGGACTATTGGCGGACGCACGGGTGACACACTGAATCCACTGGATATCGTTAAGTTTACAACGGCATACGCTACGTTCATCCCTCGCAAGACGGGTAGGATAGTAGTAGGTCGTGACGGACGCCTTTCTGGTCACATGGTACGCGATGTGGTCTGTGGTACCCTTGTAGGCATGGGCTTCGACGTATTGGATATTGGCTATGCTTCAACACCGACTACTGAGTTGGCTGTTCGTATGAGTGGTGCTGATGGTGGTATTATTATCACTGCCTCGCACAATCCTCGTCAGTGGAATGCCCTGAAGCTGCTGAATAGCGAGGGCGAGTTCTTGACAGCTGCCGATGGCGCTGAGGTGCTGGCTATTGCTGAGAAGGAAGACTTCCAATATGCTGAGGTTGACAACCTGGGACATGTTACCATTGACAACTCCTTCGATGACCGTCATGTGCAGGCCGTCCTCGACCTGAAATTGGTGGATGTGGAGGCTATTAAGAAGGCTGGTTTCAAGGTATGTGTTGACAGCATCAACTCTGTTGGTGGACTTATCCTGCCGAAGCTGCTCGATAAGCTAGGTGTCAGCTATAAGTTCCTGAATGGTGAGGTGACAGGCGATTTTGCCCATAACCCAGAGCCTTTGGAGAAGAATCTTCAGGGCATTATGGACGAGATGAAGACAGGTAAGTATGACTTGGGTATTGTTGTTGACCCCGACGTAGACCGTCTAGCTTTCATCTGTGAGAATGGCAAGATGTTCGGTGAGGAATATACGCTGGTCAGTGTTGCTGATTACGTGTTGTCTCAGACCGTTGGAAATACCGTAAGCAACCTCTCTTCAACACGTGCCCTTCGCGACGTTACGGAGAAGCATGGTGGTACCTATGCTGCTGCTGCCGTTGGTGAGGTGAACGTTACCACTACGATGAAAGAGGTGAATGCCGTCATCGGTGGTGAAGGCAATGGTGGCGTTATCTATCCTGAGAGCCACTATGGTCGTGACGCTTTGGTAGGTATCGCCCTGTTCCTGACATCGTTGGCTAAGAAAGGCTGTTCGGTCAGTGAACTCCGCAAGACCTTCCCTGAGTACCAGATTGCTAAGAACCGCATCGACCTCACTCCCGAGACCGATGTCGACGCTATCCTCGTGAAGGTCAAGGAGATGTTTGCTCAGGACAATTCTGCACAGGTAAATGATATTGATGGTGTGAAGATTGACTTTGCAGACCGTTGGGTACACCTGCGCAAGTCAAACACCGAACCCATCATCCGCGTCTATAGCGAGGCCCAGACCATGGAGATGGCTGACGAGCTGGGCAAGAAGCTGATGCAGGTGGTCTATGACATGCAGAAATAATCGTTTGAAACATACATAAAAGAAATAGGTGAGAATTGCTCTCACCTATTTCTTTTTATCCGATTCTTTCAGATTTACTTCTCGCGGTTCTCGGCATCGATAGCCTTGATTTTTTCGCGCACCAGCTGTACCTCGTCCTTCAGTTTCTGCACCTTGCGGTTCATCTCGTCGATAAGGCTGTTGCCCTTTTTCGAAGAAGCATTGAGGAAACCAAGGTTGTTCTCGTAGGTCTGTACCTCCTGCTTCAGCTGTTCATACTGACGCATCAGACGGGCACGCTCATTGTCCAGGGCGTTCTCGCCACGCTCAGCTACCTGCTTGATGGTATCCTTGAACTTCGACAGACGACGCTTGGCAACGCTGATATTCAACTCCTTATAGAGTTTGTCAAGCACGGCATGATACTCCTCGTATAGTTTGTCCTTCTCCTTGAAAGGTACGTGACCAACAGCCTGGTACTGCTCAACGAGCTGCTGTACCTTCTCCTGCAGACCATCGCCAGCCTCTTCAGCAGCAGCTTTCAGCTGTTCAATGATGCTGCGCTTCTTCTCCAGGTTCTCGCGCTCGTCACTACGGGTGTTGGCGCCAGCGGCATTGCGGGCCTCGAAGAACTTGTTGCAGGCACCGAGGAACTCTTCCCATAGCTGGTCGCCCAACTTCTTGGGAACCATACCGATGGTCTTCCACTCCTTCTGAAGGTTGATAAGCTTGTCACCCGTCGACTTCCAGTCGGTAGAGTCTTGTAGGGCCTTGGCTTTCTCGATGAGTGCGCGCTTCTTGTCGGCATTCTCCTTGAAGGTGTCTTTCAGACTACGGAAGTGTTCAGCCTTACGACCGAAGAAGTCATCGCAGGCAGCACGGAAACGCTCGAAGATCTTCACATTCATCTTCTGTGGTGCAAAACCAATAGTCTTCCACTCGGCCTGCAACTCGATGATTTCCTTGGTATGACGCTCCCAGTCACCACTGCCCTTGTTCTCCTCGGCAGCAATGGCCTCGACCTTCTCGCAGAGGGCGGTCTTCTTGGCCAGATTCTCTTCCTCCTTGGCACGTAAGTCTTCGAAGTGCTGCTGGTGGCGCTTGTTGATGACTGTCGAGGCAGTCTTGAAGCGGTTCCATATCTCTTCACGTAACTCACGGGCTACAGGACCCGTCTCACGATATTCCTGATGCAGTTTCTGCAATTGGTGGAAGGCGCTGATGACATCCGTTTCGTCAGCCAACTTCTCAGCAGCCTCACAAAGCTTGGTCTTAGCCTCCAGATTTTTCTTGAAGTCATATTCGCGGGCCTCGCTGTTCAGTTTCAGCAGGTCGTAGAACTGCTCAACATACAACTGGTAGTTGCGCCACAGTTCGTTGGCTTTCTCAGCGGGAACGTTCTTAATCTCTTTCCACTCGTCCTGCAGGGCTTTGAAGTCCTTGTACGACTTGTTGGCCTCTTCAGGAGAGGTAATCATCGTCTTTATCTTCTCGATGATGGCTAGCTTCTTCTCTAGGTTGTCCTGCTTCTCTTGCTCCTGTTCACGGAACAGCTTTTGGCGCTTCTCCTTGATAACACCCATTTCTGCCTTGAAAGCCTCCTCGTCGGGGTCTGGCGTAATCTGGTATTGCTCAGGATCGCCGCCGCCATCAATATATTCCTTGAGGGCTGCTTCGCGCTCGGCAATGTGTAACTTGTAGAAAACGGTCTTTAGGTAGTCTACCTCGTCTTTCTGAGGAGCCTCCTCGCTATGAGCTATTTCGCGGATGCGCTCCAGGACTTCCTTCTTGGAGTCATACTGCTTCCGTTCAATAACCTCTGCTTCTTCAGCAACCTCTACACTTTCGGCAGCCTGTGCTTCTTCAGCAATCTCTGTGCTTTCAGCGTTTTCAGTGTTTTCTTCTACGTTGGTTTCAACGTTTTGTTCTGCAACCTGCTCTTCTGTGAGAGCCTTTTCTTGAGAGTCCATCATCTAAAATACTTTTAGTTCATGTTTAGGATTAGTGCAAATATCACAATATTGGCTTCAAAATTAGTAAATAATTCTGAAACTACCTAATTTTTTATCAAAAAAGTTCGTTAAATGAGTCTTTTGCGCCTGAAAAGGAACCAGGAAGCCACCGAAATGAGTATGGAAATGAGTATGGCGATGATAAAACCGATGGGACTCGACTCCATGCCATTGACCAGATTCATACCGAAGAACGAGGCTACCAGCGTGGGCAACATGAGGATGATGGTCACACTTGTCAGTGTACGCATGATGGTGTTCATGTTGTTGTTGATAATCGACTGGTAGGTATCCATCGTCGACTCCAGAATGTTCGAATAGATGCTCGTTGTCTCACGGGCCTGTGTCATCTCGATGTTGACGTCTTCGATGAGGTCGGCGTCCAATTCGTCAATCTGCAGCTTGAACTTCAACTTCGACAGCAGTACCTCGTTACCACGAATGGAGGTGTTGAAGTACGTCAGCGAGTCTTGCAGGCGTGACAGTCCTATCAGACTCTCGTTATTCACCTCGCGGTCCAGATTGCGCTTGGCCTTGTCGATGAGCATGCTGATCTGTTTCAGTCGCTTCAGGTACCATACGGCACTCGACAGGAACAGACGGAAAATCATGTCCACATGGTCGGTGAAGCCCACACCACGCTTCTGCTGGTACGATACGAAGTCAATCATCATGTTTGTTTCATAGTAGCAGACAGTGATGGTGACATCGCGCTTGTGGATGATACCCAAGGGTACCGTCGTATATGGCGTGCGCGAGCGTACCTCTTTAACATAAGGGATACGCAGGATGATGAGCATCCAGCCGTCATCATATTCATAACGTGCACGCTCGTCAGTATCGCTGATGTCCGACATGAAGTAGTCGGGAATATTGAACTTCTCCTCCAGCATCTGCTGGTCTTCTTCTGTTGGACACGTCACCTGTATCCAACAATTAGACTGCCACTCCTTGAGTTGGCTGAGTCCACCTTGGGTGTTCCAATAGGTCTTCATTGTGCTAATCCTTCAATTAATTGACAATTGATAGTGACAATTGATAATTCTTGCGGCAAAGGGATTAGCGGCTTTGCCTGCTATCCCCCGCCTTACTTGTTACAAGTATCCGCCGGGTAATCGTCCATAATTTTTGTTGTTTTATTTGTTTGACGCTGCAAAGGTAAAAAAAAAATGCAGATTCACCAAAGCAAATCTGCATTTTTTGAATATTTTACTTCTCAGGCACGTCCTCGAGGGTCTTCTTCAGCAGCTCCCAGAAGGGTGCAACTGTCTCGATGAGTGCACGCTCAGTAGTGGTGTGGGGCGACTTCATCGTAGGACCGAGGCTGACAACATCCAGCCAAGGATACTTGCCCAAAATGACGGAGCACTCCAGTCCTGCATGGTCTACCTGGATGATGCCGTCCTTGCCAAACAGCTCCTTGTACTCTTTTAATAAGAGGTGTAGGATTTCGCTGTCGGGGTTGGGATCCCAGCCACCATAGCTTCCTGCGGTCTCTACCTTCATGCCTGCCATCGAGAAGCAGCTCTCCAGCATGGTCACCACGTAGTCCTTCATGTCCTCACGGCTACTGCGTGCCAGAATCTTGATGCTTGCCTTGCCCTCACCGATGTTAATGATGGCGAGGTTCGACGAGGTCTCTACTACGCTGGGGTAGGCGGGAATGAAGCGGATAACACCGTCGTGACAGGCGAAGATGGCATCCACCAGATTGTCCTGAATCTCTACGGGCACTTCCTTGGCGGGTGTTGCCACTTCCTCAACGAGCACCTCGATGCCCTGTGGCTCTATCAGCTTGAACTCGTCGTTGAAAGTTTCCTGCCAGTCATTGGCTATCTCCTTCAGTGCAGCGATATTCTCTTTGGGCAATGTCAGCACAGCCTCTGCCTTGAACGGAATGGCGTTGCGCATGTTGCCACCGTTCCAGCTGGCTAGACGAGCCTCCGTCTCTGCGATGGCTTCGCGGACTACCTGTACCAGCAACTTGTTGGCATTGCCACGCCCTTCGTTGATTTCCAGTCCTGAGTGACCACCGCGCAGATTCTTCACCGTTACTTTCACGGCAGCATCCTCAGCGTCGGTGTCCACCTCCTGATAGTCCAGCGTAGCGGTAACATCAATGCCACCAGCACTTCCAATGACGAACTTACCCCAATGCTCGGAGTCCAGGTTCATCAGGATGTCACCCTGCAGCTCGCCCTCAGGCAGTTCGTTGGCACCAAACATACCCGTCTCTTCGTCACGCGTTATTAGGGCGTCGATCGGGCCGTGCTTCAAGGTTTTGTCCTCCATGATGGCCATGATGGCAGCAACGCCTAGACCATTGTCGGCACCCAGCGTAGTTCCCTTGGCCTTCACCCACTCGCCATCAATCCATGGTTCTATGGGGTCTGTCTCGAAGTTATGTGTTGACTCTGGCGTCTTCTGCGGCACCATGTCCATGTGGGCCTGCAGGATGATGCCCTTCTTGTTCTCCATGCCTGGTGTGGCGGGCTTGCGGAAGTGGATATTTCCTGCAGGGTCTTTCACAGCATATACGCCAGCCTGCTTACCGAAGTCGAGCAGGAACTGTTGGATTTTCTCTAAGTGTCCACTGGGACGTGGCACCTGTGTCAGTGCGTAGAAGTTCTTCCAGATGCACTGTGGATTTAGGTTCTTAATCTCTGACATAATGTTGATATTTTAAAGGTTTGATTTAACTTTCGTGAAGTTTAGCGCCAGCCATGCGTAGATGCCGAGGGCAACGACGAGCATGGTCTGGACGGTGTGGACGATGAGAACGAAGTAGAGGGCGTGCTCGTCCTGCACACCATAGAGTATAAGCATGGTCTTGACGGCAAAGTGCCAGGGACCTGCACCGTTAGGGGTGGGCACGATCACAGCGATGGAGCCGACGATGAAGGTTACCAGCGCACAGCCTAGTCCAAGGTCGGCAGTGAAATCGAAGCAGAAGAACGTCAGATAGTAGTGCAGGAAGTAGCTGAGCCAGATGCCAAGGGTGAAGAAGGTAAAGAGAGGAATGTTCTTGACGTCCTTCAACGAGATGATACCTTGCCAGATGCCGCTGAGCGTTGCGCGTACCTTATCATATATAGAAAGTTTGTACAACAGGAAGTGGAGCAGGATGAGCATGGCGACGCCACAGATGGCTACGACGAGGTAGCCTGCCCACGAGAATCCGTAGAGGATGTCGTGGAGATTAGTGCCCGTCTTGCGGAAGAAGGTGCCGAAGGTACTCATCTCCAGCAGGATGACGATAGCGGTGATGCTCATAACAAGTAGGGAATCAATGGCTCGCTCGGTGACGACGGTGCCCAAAGCCTTGGGGAACGATACGTCGTCGTAGCGCTTCAAGACACCACAGCGTGTGAACTCTCCCACACGGGGAATGACCAGCGAAGCGGCATAGCTGAGGAAGACGCTGTGGATGCTGGTGGACATGCGAGGGTGCTCACCTACGGGCTCCAGCGTCTGGCGCCAGCGCCAGCCTCGGAACATCTGGGCCAGTATGCCGAAGGGGAACGACAAGAGCATCCACGTCCAGTCCATCTCGTCGGTCATGACGTGGCGAATCTGTTGCCAGTCTTCGCCGCGATACATCCAGTAGAGTATCGCTGCACCCAGTACCAAGGGCATCAGAACCTTCATTATTACGCTGCTTATCTTCATTGCGCTTGCAAATTTACGAATAATTTTTGATATACGTCAATGAAAGCGGTAAATTGTTGACGGACGTCAAATAAAACGCTGTTTTTGTCAGAAAACGCTCATAAAGTGATACAACATTTGCAGAAAGTTCGTAACTTTGCATCGTCAAAAGGAAAATAATAGGTACCTCAGTGAGGTAAAAAAGAAAGTTTTTAGGATTAACAATTTAAAGATTAAGAAAGGGTAACGATTATGATGTTAACAATGATTTCACTGGCCGTTGAGGCCGCCGCAGCCCTCGAGGCTATGTACATTTGCAAACACGCAAATGTTTTAACAAAGTAAAAAAACGAAAATTTGAGAGAAATAATCAGAGCCGCAGACGTGAGTCTGCGGTTTTTTTGTTATCTTTGAAACGATGTCTCGAACTTACTCTCGTTCGGAAAATAGCAAATTTATTTGCATTTTCGCTCACTTATTCGTAACTTTGCAGCCATGAAACAAGTACGTCCGAAGAAAAATCTGGGCCAGCACTTCCTGACTGACCTGTCGATAGCCAAGCGCATAGCTGACACGGTGGATGAACCCTACCAGGACCTGCCCGTTCTGGAGGTGGGCCCAGGAATGGGAGTGATGACGCAGTATCTGGTGGAGAAACCTCGTCCGCTGAAGGTGGTGGAGATAGACCGTGAGAGTGTGGCTTACCTGAACGAGCACTTTCCTAAACTGCGCGAAAACATCCTTGGTGCAGATTTTCTGAGGATGGATCTGAACGAAGTGTTTGGTGGTCAGCAGTTTGTGCTGACGGGCAATTATCCTTATGACATCTCGTCGCAGATTTTCTTCAAGATGCTCGACAACCGCGACCTCATACCTTGTTGTACGGGTATGATACAGCACGAGGTGGCTGTGCGAATGGCTGCCAAGCCTGGCAATAAGCAGTATGGAATTCTGTCGGTATTGATTCAGGCGTGGTACAATGTGGAGTACTTGTTTACTGTAGAGCCCAGCGTGTTTAATCCACCTCCCAAGGTGCAGAGTGCTGTCATCCGCATGACGCGCAACGAAGTAGAGCATCTGGGATGCGACGAACAGCTCTTCAAGCGTGTGGTGAAGACAGTGTTCAACCAGCGCCGCAAGATGTTACGTGTGTCGTTGAAGCAGTTGCTGACGGAGGAGGCTTTGGCAGTTATCGCCCAATCCCAGTTTGCAACCCTGCGCCCTGAACAGCTTTCGATAGCGCAGTTTGTGGAACTGACGAATATGATTGAGAAAGTCCTTTGAAGTTGTTGTGTGCGGACACAAATAATTGATTTTCGTCAAGAATATCCATATTTTTTGCAGAAAACGGATAGGAAATGCACCAACATTTCCAAAAACGTCGTAACTTTGCATCGTCAATCAGAGATGATGACAAGGTAAAAAGGATTTAGGATAACATCAATAGGTAAGAAGGTAAAAAAGATTCATAGGATAACAAAACGTTTTTGGTTAGTAGTAAATTAGGTAAGTAGTTCAAACTAAGGTGTTAGTTGCTAAGGTAAATTGATTTGGTAAAAAAAGAGAAAGCATAAGGTTTTAGTTATTAATAGGGAAAATGAACAAGTGCTGTCGGCGATGGATTCGTAGGCAGCACTCATTTTTTTGTTTCAAGTGTCAGGTTTCAAGTTTCAGGTTTTGTTGAACCTCGACAGTCGTACGAGGAAGATGATGCCGCGGAATGTTAACTCGATAGCCATTGCTATCCAGACACCTTGTAGTCCGTAGGTGCTGGCCAGTAGTGCTGCCAGCGTCAGACGCACGCCCCACATGGATGCCAGACTCATGATGGCAGGACGGAGTGTGTCGCCAGCACCCACGAAGATGCCGTTGCAGACGATGGACGCGGCAAACAGGGGTTCGGCAAAGGCCTCGATGCGCAGACAGTCTGTACCCAGCGTGATGATGTCTTCTACGGGCGTCATCAGCGTCATCAGTTCGGGAGCGAAGATGTACATCAGCACACCCATCAGCGTCATTACGAAAATGCCAACACCAGTCGTCAACCAAGCAAACGAACGGGTCAGCGCTTGTTTGCCTGCTCCAATGCTCTGACCAATCAGCGTCGTGGCGGCCTCGCAAATACCGTAGCCAGGCATGTAGCACAGACTTTCTACGGTGATGGCCAGCGAGTGGGCGGCAATGGCTATAGTACCAAGTGGCGCTACAATCATCGTGCTGACAATCTGTGCCCCGTTCATCAGCACATGCTGCAGTCCCATGGGTGCGCCAATCTTGAAGGCTGTGCGCACGACGTCACCCGTAGGCTGGAACTTATACAGCTGATTATCAATACCTTGCGCTTTCTTTCCAAACAGCACCAGCAAGTCGGAGCGCCAGAAGAGAAACCACGCCATTAGCAGGGTAGTAATGAAGATGGCTGCTGTGGTTCCCATAGCCGCTCCTGGTACTCCCATGTCTAAGATAAAGATGAACAGGTAGTTGAACGTCACGTCGAGACAGCACATGAGGACGTTCAGGATGCTGGGCACCTTCATGTTGCCAGCACATTTCAGCATCGAACCGCAGAGGCTCTCTATCTGGAAGAGTGGGGCAGCACATGAGAAGATGAGAAAGTATAGCGAGGCATCGTGGATGATATCCGGACTTCCACCCAGCCAGATGGGCAAATGGTGGTGGATGCTGACGGCAATGACAACTATCAGGAGACTGAACACCAGACAACATGTCAGGGACTGTCGCAAGATGCGACGAGCGCGTTTGAAGTCGTTGGCTCCAATGGCATGGGCTACCTGTACAGAGAAACCCATCGAACAGGCTGACGTCAGGCCGGCAAAGAGCCACGAGGCAGACTCCACCAAACCGATGCTTGCTGCCTGGCGTGCACCAAGGTGTCCCACCATTGCCGCATCGATGAAAAACATCAGGACGGTAGAAATCTGAGCCAATATAGAGGGTATACTCAACTGGATAATCAAGTTGAGTTTCTCGCCCTGCGTCATCTCGCGACCTTCACGGATGTACGCCAGCAAGTCCTTACCGTTTTTGTTATTCGTTTTCGTTTTGGTTATCGTTCTCTGTCAGCATCAGGTTGGCATCGGTCTCAATGAACATCGAGTCGTCCATCTCGTCCAATGTCTTCTTTTTCTTGTTCTCACGGGCACCGGCCTTCAGCAGGTTCTTGGCGGCGGTAATGATACTTGCACCACTCTCAGCGGTGGTAATCTTCAACTTCGTCATCTTCTTGAGGGTGTCGTTCATGCTGCTCTCCACATCCATGAAGCGCAGACCGAAGTCCTGCACACGGTCGATAACGGTGTTGGCGGCATCGATCATGGCTTGCTGGTTCTTCAGCTGGCGCACCTGTGTCCACATCATTTCCAAGACGCGCAGATTCATATACATGGTCTGCGGACCGAGTATCATAACGCCCTCGTCATAGGCCTCGCGCCACAACGATGCATCGTTAAGCAGTGCCAGATTCATAGCGCCCTCAATAGGGATGTACATGATAGCAAAGTTCAGACGGTTGTAACCTTCAGGCAGATACTTCGTATATTCCTTTCTGGCCAGTCTCTTCACTTGTGCCCTCACGCTGTCGATGTGAGCCTTGAGGTAGGCGCTCTTTTCGGGTGTACCGTCTTCGGCATTCATGTAGCGCTCATAGTCTGTCAGTGACATCTTCGAGTCTACGACTACGTGGCGGTTGTTAGGGAAGTGCAGGATGAAGTCAGGAATCAATCCCTTGCCGTCGTCTCCCTTTAGTCCCTTACCACTCTTGTCCTTCAGTGTCTCCTGAGTGTCAAACTGCTCACCCTCCTTCAGTTCCAGGTCTTCCAGCAATTGCTTCAGCTTCAGTTCGCCGAAGTTACCTTGTACCTTGACTTCGCCTGTCAGTGCACGCGTTAGACGGTCGGCCGTCTCACCGATTTCCTGACTCTTCTGCATATTGATCTTGATAGTCTCGTCCAGTCGTGTCAGCGCCTCCGTCTGCTGTTCCTTGGTCTTGTCGAGGGCTTCCTGCATGTCTTTCAGACTCTTCTGCAAGGGGTCGATAATCTTCGATACCTGCTCCTTGTTCTGCACGCCCAGTTCCTCCTGTCGCATCTTCAGCACCTTCTCGGAAGTAGTCTGCATCTGTTCGCGGATGAGGTCCAGCTGACTCTTCACCTGCTCTTCGTTCATCTGTTTCAGGGTGGCTATCTGGCGCTCATGGGCCTCCTTCGTCAACTGCAACTGCTGTTCGAACGAAGCCTTCAACGCTGCTATCTGTTGCTCATAAACGGTTTTCTGCGCTCCAATCTGCTGTTCGTAGACAGTTT
>JAEEGJ010027702.1_pt1 | contig 11351 bp, 9 predicted proteins | sample 8958761 | NCBI WGS metagenome assembly JAEEGJ01 (sample SAMN16246546, study PRJNA631951) | gut metagenome | biome: gut microbiome; feature: rumen; material: RS-attached | host: Bos | place: Iran: Karaj | collected 2018-10
GAAAAACAACTGTTAGCGGTCCTGAATTCCCGTGAAAATACGTTTGTTTACGGCGCAGGCAGTTATGGAGCTAATTTGCAATATTATCTTGATTATAATGGTTATTCAATAAAAGCTTTTGTCGACGGGGATAGTAAAAAGCACGGAAAAAAACTAAACGGAAAAGAGATAATTTCATTATCAGCAGTAATCGATATCTATAAAAATCCTTATTTCCTGGTCGCAAACAAGGATCATTCAAAGGAAATATATGAAACTTTGATAAATCATGGAATTCCCGAGTGTGATATACTTATATGTGATATGACAAAGTATGTTAAAACACTTATATAGTGAGACTGAAGTTATGTATCGCCAAATACTGTAAAATAATTAATAAGTTGACAAAACTATAGCCACCCTCCATAATTATCGTGAACGTAACTGTTTGATGAATTTGCGATAGTTATGGGGGTTTTCTTTATGCCTAACGAAAGAAATGCCGGGCGAAAGCCGATAATTACGGACGAACAATTAAGAATAATAGAAGAACGCCACGATAACGGAGAGAGTTTAGGCAAACTTGCTGTGGAATTTGGAGTCACCAGACAGGCTTTGTATAAAAGAATGCAATTAAAGGTCGAAAAACCTTTAATGATCGACTGGATTGTTGATGGTGTTCCTGTAACTGTAATAGAAGCAGATATTAAGAAAAGAAACATAGTTATTACAAACTACGCGATTGAAATATCAAAACTGCCATTTGGGTTTAATAATGATCCTACCTGGCAGCAGTTTATAAATGTATTGGAGGAAAAGTATCTTAATAGCAAAGGTGTTATTGAGCCGGGCACTTTTCTTTTGACGGACGGTGAAAAGCGGTTTTCACCGGAAGAGATTCCGGATATATCGATACACAACGCCGATGAGATTCCTGTTTTTGAATTTGGGAAGAAAGATCTGATAATTACAAGGACCGATACCGACGGATTTCAGATGAAAGCGCTGTCTGATGATCGCAAATTCTTTATAAAGTCACAGGCTGTGATGGCAGGGATCTCCATGCGGGATTGGGCTGTGGAGATAATTGCCTCGGATATTGCCGGTCAGTTAGGCGTTCCGCGTGTAGAACAGCATCATTGTAAGTTTGCATTCAATAACCGTGTATGGGATGGGGTATATTCACAAAATTTTGAGATTGACGGATATACTTTTGTGTCATTCGAATCCCTGATCGGGACAAGGCAGATGTCTACAAATGACGACGCATTCATTAAGATGCAAAGCATTGAAAAACTTAAGTGGTGTGCCCGGCAGATTTCGGATATTTGCGTAATAGACAATAAATATGCGGAAAAATACATGCTGGACATTGCGGTTTTGGATTGTCTTATAGGAAATGTGGACAGACATACGCGAAACTTCGGAGTGTTCTTTAATTCCAATACGGGTGAGTATTCCATACCGCTGATATTTGATAACGGAATGGGACTGTTTGAGCATGACTATTACAGGGATAATTACAAAACCTTTGATGAAGCGCTTAATAATGTTTATGTGGCGCCGTACGGTGAGGATCCGTTTGAATTCCTGGAAAAATTGGACCGGCATTTTCATCTTAAGAAGATATACAAAACCGACACAATAACATATCCGGATATCTTGAACACACCTTTTGCATTGGAATACGAAAGGAGGATGCAGGAATTATGGCAGAAGTTAGATTAGTAAACGATCTCAAGGGAATTTTGTATTATATAGACAATCCCCTCCTGGATTTTGAAATAAAAGACCGTGAACTTATAAAAGCCAAGGACTTAAGCGGTGGCAGGTTTTATCCGTGGGAACTTGCGAAACTTGGTGTATCATACGGAAGTTTCAATCAGTTCTTTAATCGTCGCACCATGAAAGAAGGATGCATGTTTTACAGAGAACACCTTCATGCACTTGGAATGGATGAGATGGATTTTGACCTGTATATCCGTAAAAACAATGGGAATAATCATTTGGATAATTATTGGGTGAAGTTTGATGACGGGGGAGCAACATGCTTTTCTGAGCTCAGTTAAAGATATATCGAGCGTGAAGACTTATCGTGACTCACACTTCCGCATTTATGAGCATAACAGGAATTCCCATATTACGGCATTTGTGGGCGAGCACGCCCGAAGTTCCGTAGTATCCCGAGAAAGCGCCTAAGCATGTATGGCTTAGGCCTTTTTTATCATAAATGATATTCTCATGTGAGGGTAATCCGCGCCTTATCTCGTCGTAAGCGTTCCACAGATCGGGTTCGCATGTCTTAAGGTCTTCTATGTCTTCACCGGGCGCGAGTACGCAGACGATATCGGACGAAGCTCCTGATATTGTATCGATCGCTGACGCTATCTTACCGGCACCCTTTTCGGGATTTTCAGCCAGAAATGCCGCATCCACGGTAAAAAGAAGGAGTTTCCGCGTCCCTGCGATCTCTTTCCACTCGGAAGGGATACGGGCATTTCGGGTCGTTGTACCCTCGGGCGAATTGCTGTTTTCGAGTGCGGGATCACACAGTTCTTCATAGACTACTATCTTTGAATCCCAATAATCTTCATGCTCTCCGGAAATCTCACAAAGGCGCTTACAGTAAAGCATTTTCAATTCATCGCTCTTTAATATGACTTCATCCGCATACAGCACAGCAGGCTGTTCGATAAGTGTATTGAGCGATGTAACCGCTTTGAAATCTTCTCCGGGATTGTCAACATCAAAACACGGAACGTATACCAACTTATCTGTATAGTTAAGCAGATTATCACTGTCAAAGAATTCGGGCGTTCTGAATACTGTGCTCTGATCATCATACGGATTCTGTGTGATTATGACGTCGGGGTGTTCTTTTTCTATGTCATAATCATTGACGGACAGCACATTAAGATCCGCGGGAAAAAGAACACGGTCGTCACGAGTCCCGTGTTTTTCGGCGCAATAATCGGCATCACAACAGTAAGGAACTGACATGACACGTATGTCATTACCGGGATCCTTTACAAGTTCCCTGTAAACAGACTCAATACTCGGCCACCACTCAGCTTTGAAAGCAAGTATCAGGATCTTTTTCTTTCGAGAAGCCAGCAGCTCGTTAAGTGCTGCCGCGGCTTCATTGATCTTGGAATTAAGTGTATCTTCAGATGAATCATCCCACGCCGAATAGACGTTAAACACAATATCGCAGTACTCTTCTAAAAGTGAAACACATCTCTCGCAACTCTCAAGCCTGCTTTCGGACAAAGTTCCGACAGATACCGCCAGATTCTGGCATCCTTCCAATAACTGCCGGGCGACAGTCACATTCCCGTTTTTCATATAGACTGAGATCTGCTTATGTACTTCGTAAAGCATTGTTATCGTATCGGTAAACCGTTCGGAAAGGGGCTTGACTTCTCTCGGTTCGGTCACCATGTCTGGTTTAAGCGTAAATCTGAAGGGATTGTGCCCGATTGTATTCGCAAATATCTCTTCCTGGGAGTGATATGCGGGATAATCGTGCATTCCGCCGGCTTTATAGACCTTAAAGAAATCTCCGTACTGTGCTTTAAGCATTTCACGGTATCTTGCAGGTGCATTGATATAAGTATTTTCGAAAGGGAGTTTTACGATATCGTCAAACATGGCGCGTTCATGTTTCTGCGCGTTATATGCGGTCCAGAACTTCATTGAAGCGACATATTCGGTATCCTCGTCCGAAAATTCCGTGTAGACCTTCTCTGCCAGGAGAACGAGTTGCTTTTTGATATTACCGGTCTTTTTTATAATCGTGTTGTTCTTCCGCTCGATCTTAGCTATAAGCTCGCGGAATTCCGCACTCTTATCGTTGCCCGTATCGACCATATCGGCAGCGCGCGCGATCATATTTGCCCGTTCTTTTTGATCTTTATCAAGTTCCTCATCATCGCTTACGCCGTCAAGGGGGAAGATATCAATGCCTATCGAATAAGGGCATCCGGCGTATTCTTTTAAGTGAGCATCACTGAAATCTATTCCGCGTGAATTGGTGACACGACCAAGGACATTCTCGTATTCTTCCTCTGTATGCATATTTAGAAGAACATACTCTTTGGGCAGTTCGTCTTTGGCAAACTCAAAGAATCTGCAATAATCATTCCGCAACATACAGATATCAAAATCATCATCCCAAGGAATGTAGCCGCCGTGCCGTACGGCTCCAAGAAGAGTGCCATAATCAGCAAACCATTTTATGTCGTGTCGTTCACATATTTGTACTATTTTGGAAAGAACTATCATCTGAGCTGCCCAGAATCGTTTCATCATGGTGGGCACAAAGAAACCTTCGCGCACTTCGTCCGCGAAGAAGGAACTGTCGAATTTAAGAGTACTGAGTGAACAAATTTTATTTCCTTCAATATCTTTTTTATCCATGGATTCAACCTAAGTATCACGTATTATTTTTGAATTCTGTATGTTATATGTGCCAATCTAACGATCATTCCGGTTACAAAGTTGATCAAATCCGGCAAGAGAAAAGGCGCTTTAGTATATTGTAGCACGTCATTGGTTCAACTTCTATTAAAATGGCACAATTGCAAACTATTACACTTTTTTCCTTTTGGATGCTTGCACATGCCTTAGGCAATTGATATATTTAAATTAAGCAGTTTATTTCTATTGTTTTTTCTTTTTATCTTATTGTTTATTATCTTTGATCATTCGGAAATTTCCTGCTTATTCGCAACTAATTAACCAAAGCAGGAAATATAGGGTGGGGCCATAGTATTTCCTGCTCTGCAAAGGAGGTACATTATGGCAGAAACTATTGTTAACAAGGAACACAAAGACAGACTGTTTACTTTGCTTTTCGGTAGAAACGAAAACAGGGCATGGACGCTTGAACTGTACAACGCAATAAATGGTTCAAACTATGACAGGCTCGAAGACATTGAGATCACGACGATGGAAGATGTTCTGTATATGGGGATGAAAAACGACGTCTCATATATACTTAACGAGTTCATGAATGTTTATGAGCAGCAAAGTACATACAATCCCAATATGCCTCTCAGGCAGCTTATGTATGTGGGAAGATTGTACGGCAAATATGTACGCCGTCACAAATTGAATATTTACGGTGACAGCGTTGTTAAAGTCCCTATTCCGAAACTCGTGGTGTTTTATAACGGAACGGATAAAGACTTGGAGAATGAAAAGACTCAATACCTGTCGGATGCTTTTGATTCATCTGAAAGCAAAAACGAAGCAGATATATCAGTCAGAGTTAAAATGCTGAATATCAATTACGGACACAATGAAAAGTTGTTGGCTTCTTGTAAGCCGTTAGCAGAGTATTCATGGTTTATTAATGAGATACGGAAAAATCAAAAAGAACAGGGATGTGAAATAGAGGCGGCGGTAGACAAAGCCATTGATGAGATGCCGAGAGGATACAACATCAAAACATTCCTTTTAGCGCACAGAGCGGAGGTCAAGATGAGTTGCTTAACAGAATATAACGAAGCTGAAACAATGGAGTTGCTTAAAGAGGAATATTTAAAGCGTGGGAGAAATGAATTGATCAAGAACATGCTTGCCGTTAAAACGCCCGATGAGATAGCAGAGTTTTGCGGATTACCATTAGAACTGGTGGAAAAAATTAAAGATGAGATAACAGACAAGATTAAGTAAAATTGCAAAAGGAATCGCCTTGTGGCGATTCCTTTTCAAAATCAACTATTTGCGTTTTGTTTTAACAACTTTCCAACCGTCATCCATATTACCCACGCAAGTGCAGAACCGATAAGAGCGGTTATGAGCTGGGTTAATCCAAACTGGGTGGAAGCTACTTTAAGTACCCCGGGAAGTTTTTCTGCGGGTACTTTTATGTTCTCCGAAAGTAGAGGAAGCAGACACTTAACGATGACTGCGAACATGAAAAGCGCTTTCAATACTGAACCGACGATCATTCCTGTAGCAAGTTTTCCTTTATATTTGAATTTGTTATAGAAGAAGTGTGTTGCGACACAAAGAATGATGTTGCCAATCATGATTGCCGGGATGATGAGCGGGATACCTGCCATTATCGGTGAGCCGGTGATCAGGAATGCAGTGATTGGTGCAATGATCGAAAGGATTATGCCCATTACAACTCCGAGCGAAAGAGTTGCGATTATGAGCACCGTGTTTACTATAGGACCGGTAATGTATACCGAGAGGTTCTTGAAAAACTGACTTAATATCATGATGGCAAGCAAAACGCCACCCGTTACTACCTGTTTTGTTGTGAGTTTCATATGTGTTATCTCCTTTTGCGGTTGCTTTAGAGCAACCTCGCTTTTGTTATTGTAGCACCATATCAATGTAACTTCTATCATAAATCCGATAATTTCGCAGTTTTTTCTTTTTGGCGCTTGATAATGCTTTTATGAATTGCTATATTTAATTCAAGCAGTATATTTCTATAGTTTATTATTCTATTCATCTATCGTTTTTTTCTTTATTATCCGGAAATTTCCTGCTTATTCGCAACTTATTTATCCAAGCAGGAAATATGAGGAGGGGCCAAGGTATTTCCTGCAACAAAAGAGGAGGTACACTATGGCAGAAACTATTGTAAACAAGGAACACAAAGACCGATTATTCACGCTGCTTTTCGGTCGAAACGAAAACAGAGCATGGACTCTTGAACTGTACAATGCCATAAACGGTTCGCACTATGACAGACCTGAGGACATCGAGATCACAACGATGGAAGATGCCATCTATATGGGGATGAAAAATGACGTTTCGTATATTTTAAATGAATTCATGAATGTATACGAACATCAGAGTTCATATAATCCTAACATGCCACTTAGGCTGCTTATGTATGTAGGCAGATTGTATGACAAATATGTTCGTCGGCATAAGCTAAATATTTACGGCGATAGTATAGTGAGGATTCCAATTCCGAAACTAGTGGTATTTTACAACGGAACAGATCGAAATCCCGATAATGAAAAGCTACTGTATCTGTCGGATGCTTTTTTCTCAACACAGGATAAGGATGAGTCAGACGTTTCGGTGAGAGTCAGAATGCTCAATATCAATTTTGGACATAATGAAGAATTGCTGGATTCTTGCAAACCTTTGGCAGAGTATTCCTGGTTTATAAATGAAATAAGGAATAATCAAAAGGAACTTGGGTATGAGATAGAGACGGCAGTGGACAGGGCAATTGATGAGATGCCAGGCGGATATGTAATAAAAACATTTCTATTGGCTCACAGAGCGGAGGTCAAAATGAGTTGCTTAACAGAATACAATGAAGCCGAAACAATGGAACTGTTTAAAGAAGAGTATCTTAAGCGGGGACGCGAGGAAGCGAAGGTTGACTTGATAAGAAATATGCTTATAAGTAGAACGCCCGAGGAAATTGCCAAGTTTTGCGGCTTCCCACTTGAACTGGTTGAAAAGATCAGTAATGAGATGACAGAATAAAAGGCTACTGTGAAGGAATCGCTTCGTGGAAGGCGATTCCTTTTTGATTTGAACGTTTTCTAAGGCTTTATTAATAAACTATAAAATCACTGGCAATAGGTCTGATCATGTGCTATAATCGCTAAGTATATTGCGGAATTATGTCCGCACATTAAATCAGAACAGTCCGTTAAGGAGGATTTATAAATGTCAGTCAAAGTAGAAAAGCTTGAAAACAGCATGGCTAAGCTTACTGTTGAAGTACCTGCCGAGGAACTTGAGAAGGCGCTTGACAGAGCTTACAACAAAACAAAGAACAAATTAAATGTTCCCGGATTTCGTAAGGGTAAGGCACCCAGAAACATCATCGAGAAGATGTACGGTCCCGAAATCTTTTACGAAGATGCCGCAAATGACCTTGTAGAGAGAGAATATGAGAAAGCATACGACGAGTGTGGCGAAGATATTGTTTCTTCTCCCGAGATCGAAGTAGTTGAGATAGAGAAGGGTAAGCCTTTCGTATTTACCGCTACGGTTGCTTTAAAGCCCGAGATCAAACTTGGCAAGTACAAGGGAGTTAAGATCGAGAAGGTTGAGACCGAAGTTACCGACGAAGAAGTAGATGCTGCTATCGAAAAAGAACGTGAGAACAGCGCTAGAACAGTTGCCGTAGATCGTCCCGTAAAGGATAAAGACCTTACCGTTATCGACTTTGAAGGATTTGTTGACGGAAAAGCATTTGAAGGCGGCAAGGGCGAGAACTATCCTCTTACCATCGGTTCCGGCGTATTTATCCCAGGCTTCGAAGAGCAGCTTATTGGTGCTAAGAAGGGCGAAGAAGTAGAAGTTAAGGTTACTTTCCCCGAAGATTATCAGGCAGAAGAATTAAAGGGCAAAGAAGCCGTATTTAAGTGCAAGGTAAACGAGATCAAAGAAAAAGAACTTCCCGAACTTGATGATGAATTCGCTTCCGAGGTTTCCGAGTACGATACATTTGCAGAGTACAAAGAAGCTACAAAGAAGAATCTCTCCGAGAAGAAGGCTGAAGATGCAAAGACTATCAAGGAAGACAGAGTTATCGAAGCTATCGTTGAAGCTTCCGAGATCAATATTCCTGAAGCAATGCTTGAGACAGAGAAACGTCAGATGGTTCAGGACTTCGCACAGCGTATTCAGTCACAGGGTCTTTCAATGCAGCAGTACGCTCAGTTTACAGGCGTAACCGCAGAGTCCTTGCTTGAGCAGGCAGGTCCTTCCGCTGAGAAGAGGATCAAGTCAAGACTTGTTGTTGAGAACATCGTAAAGGCAGAAAAGATCGAAGTAACCGAAGAAGAGTACGAGAAAGAACTTGAGCGTCTCTCTGAGAGTTATCAGATGGAGATCGATAAACTTAAAGAGATGATCGCAGGAAACGATAAGGCTGTTGAGCAGATCAAAGAAGATCTTGCTATGCAGAAAGCTATCGATTTTGTTGTTTCCAACGCTAAAGAAGCATAAAAAGTCATATATAAGGAGGTTATGATATGAGTTTAGTGCCTTATGTCATAGAGCAGACCAGTCGCGGAGAACGCTCCTACGATATCTACTCCAGACTTTTAAAAGAAAGAATCATTTTCCTTGGCGAAGAAGTAAACGAAACAACGGCAAGCCCTGTTGTTGCGCAGATGCTTTTCCTTGAAGCCGAGGATCCCGATAAGGATATCCATCTTTACATAAACAGCCCCGGCGGTTCGGTTACCGCAGGAATGGCTATTTATGACACGATGCAGTTCGTTAAGTGTGATGTATCGACCATCTGCATAGGAATGGCAGCTTCCATGGGAGCTTTCTTACTTGCAGGCGGTGCAAAGGGTAAGAGATTTGCTCTTCCCAATGCCGAGATCATGATACATCAGCCTCTTGGCGGAGCTCAGGGTCAGGCAACCGAAATCGAGATTGCAGCTAAGCATATCCTTCATACAAAAGAAAAGTTAAACAGGATGCTCGCAGAGAATACCGGACGTCCTTACGAAGAAGTTTGCGAAGATACCGATCGTGATAACTGGAAGACAGCTGAAGAAGCAAAAGAATACGGCCTTATCGATGAAGTTATCACAAATCATCGCGACAACGATCCTGAAAAGAAATAATCTTGGGGTGTGGGGCATAAAGAAACATATATAGCCCTTGGAGGATCAGAATGGCTAAAATGCAAAAACCTCATTGTTCGTTCTGCGGAAAGCCTCAGACAATGGTCATGAAGCTTATCGCGGGACCGGACAACATATATATCTGTGATGAGTGTGTTGCGGTATGCGCATCGATGATTGACGATGAGCTTGATGAGATCGAACCCAGCCACTCCTCAAAGTCGAAAGACAGTGATATTAATCTCTTAAAACCTAAACAGATCAAGGAATTTCTTGATGAGTACGTAATAGGCCAGGAAGAAGCCAAGAAGGTTCTTTCGGTAGCGGTGTACAATCACTTTAAGCGTATTATGTACAAACCCGACGAAGAGGACGGGGTTGAACTTCAAAAGAGCAATATCATAATGGTAGGTCCTACCGGTTCCGGAAAAACATATCTTGCGCAGACTTTGGCCAAGATACTTAATGTTCCTTTCGCCATTGCCGATGCGACCACGCTTACAGAGGCCGGATATGTCGGTGAAGATGTCGAGAACATTCTTCTTAAGCTTATTCAGGCAGCAGATTACGATATTGAACGCGCTGAGCATGGTATTATCTATATCGATGAGATAGATAAGATCACAAAGAAGTCCGAAAATGTATCGATCACCAGAGATGTTTCGGGTGAAGGCGTTCAGCAGGCACTACTTAAGATAATTGAAGGAACCGATGCAAATGTTCCTCCTCAAGGCGGAAGAAAGCATCCCCATCAGGAACTTATTCCGATCAATACCACCAACATATTGTTCATATGCGGTGGTGCGTTTGACGGACTTGAGAAGATCGTTGATGCCCGTATGGACCAAAGTTCCATAGGATTTAACGCTACCGTTACATCTAAAGAAAATCGTGATATAAGCGAGGTACTTAAGTCGGTAACTCCTCAGGACCTTATAAAATACGGTCTCATTCCTGAATTTGTCGGCAGAGTTCCGATTCATGTATCGCTTGAAGGCCTTAAAAGAGAGGATATGGTCCGTATACTTACTGAGCCCAAGAATGCGCTTGTTAAGCAGTATCGTAAGCTTTTTGGTATGGACAATGTCGACCTTAACTTTGAGCCCGAAGCCATCGATGCCATAGCCGACAAGGCGATCAGCCAGAAGACCGGTGCAAGAGGACTTCGCTCCATACTTGAAGATATAATGATGGACGTAATGTATCGCATCCCTTCAGACGAGACCATCACAAGCTGCACCATCACAAAAGAATGCGTGGAGAACAATACTCCTCCGCTTACCGTTCACACAAAAAACGGAAAGCTTAAAAAGGCTGAATAAAGATTTAAGATCATTTCCGGGTAGGCGAAATATAATTCTCCTACCCGATTATACTATGAGGACCAAAAGTAAAGTGTTATGATTATTAAAAGCGTATCTTTGGAAACGGTTTGTGGAATTACAAGCAAACTGCCCGACAATGAACATCCCGAGATAGCCTTTGCCGGAAAGAGCAATGTCGGAAAATCGTCACTTATAAATACGATCCTGAACAGAAAGAATTTAGCCCGTACAAGTTCGCAGCCCGGAAAGACTCAGACCATAAATTTTTACAATTTAAACGAAGAACTTTACTTAGTGGATCTTCCGGGATACGGTTATGCAAAAGTAAGTGCCGAAACAAAGGAAAAATGGGGCAAGATGGTTGAAAGATATCTTGTTACCAGCAAACAGTTGAAAGCAGTATTTCTTTTGATAGACATACGTCATGAGCCTTCCGCAAACGATGTGGGAATGTATAACTGGATACTCG
>JAEEGJ010027707.1_pt1 | contig 11349 bp, 10 predicted proteins | sample 8958761 | NCBI WGS metagenome assembly JAEEGJ01 (sample SAMN16246546, study PRJNA631951) | gut metagenome | biome: gut microbiome; feature: rumen; material: RS-attached | host: Bos | place: Iran: Karaj | collected 2018-10
GCGAAGGGGAGGGGCACATGCAGGCGGCCTGCCTGGCTTCCGATGAGCGGCAGTATCTCGGGGGCGGGGTCGAGCGTCACCCCATAGCGGCGGTGATAGAAACCGGCCATGGCCGTGCGCAACTCCTGGGTGCCCATCGTGGGCTGGTAGCCGTGGGCGTCAGGGCGACGGGCCACCTCACAGAGGGTCTCCACGGTGGCAGGGGAGGGGGGCATGTCGGGACTGCCGATGGCAAGGCTGATGATGTCGCGGCCCTCGGCATTGAGGCGGGCCACTTCTTTCAACTTGCGGCTGAAGTAATATTCCTGCACCAGACTGAGCCGGGCGGCGGGGCGGATATCTGTTGGTTTGTTTGCCATCTTGTTTTCTGCTTTAATTGATTTTCCTCGGTTGATTTTTATTGATTTCTCTTGATTTCTCTTGATGAATGGTGTCCTTTTGTCGGTCTGCAACAAAAAACCCGTCTCATGGGTGAGGCGGGATGGGTATGTGGTGCTCGACCTTTTGTCCTTTGGTGGAAAACTACACGCGACTTCCCGCTTTGCAAGGGTTTGCAAAGTAAAAGTAATAATAGAAGTATGCGTTTTGTTCTCTCATGATGTGATTTTTTTACTTTCGGATGCAAAATTATGATATTTTGGTCAACTGAAAAAACAATTTGCTATCTTTTTTTCAAAAAAAGTGATTTTTCTCTATTTTTTTTCCTTTTTGGCTTACATTCCCTTTGATATGCGTCATGGCCGTGCCTCACTTCATGGTGCTCAAATCCGCAGATTCCGTATAGCAGCCATTTCTTATTGGGTCTTTACGATGATTTTGTCTCCAGAAAGGTCCACTTCGAAGAGGTGGGGGATACGGACGGTTCTTCCTCTGGAGTCCTTGGCATGGCTGTGGACAGACATCATCCATTGGCCGTCGAATCGTTGGAAGAGCATGCTATGGCCGTAGTTGGGCGGTGTGATGGGATTCGCTTCCTGGATCCATGGTCCGTCGAGGGTGCCGCTTTCAGAATAGGCCACGCCTTGCGTGTAGTCGCTGTACACCCATGATGTCCAGAGCATGCCGAGCCGTCCTGTACTGGTGCGGAACAGCCAGGGGCCATCCGTCACCTTGTTCCATGTCACTTGGCCGTTCTCGTCCTTCTCGCGGCTCCAGGGAGAGTCGCTGGCACGGAAGAGCACATGTGGGTCACCGATGGTGCCGCTGAAGTCTGACTTCAGTTCAATCTTCTCTATCGTCCCATTCCAGTTTTGCAGCCATTCGCCGCAAAACACCATGTAGGGCTTGCCGTCTGTGTCACGCCAAAAAGTACCATCGAGCGTGGGGCGGTTGGCGGGCAGATAGATGCTGTCGCCAAAGGCACGATAGGGTCCCATGGGGTTGTCTGCTTGCAGCACCTGGCATGCGCGCCGCTCGATGACGTTGCCGCGAACGGTGTCTATCTTCACCTCACGGTTGGTAAACGTGGCGAAATAGTAGTATTTCTCGTCTATCTGGTGCAGTTCTGCCGCCCATATCATCGGACGGGCTCCCATCCATGAGTTGCTGTCGAATTCCGTCACGCGGTAAGGACCGTCCCACATCCTCAGGTCTTTGCTGCGCCACAGCATGCCGCCAGTACCGGTCATATAATACATCTGTGTCTTTTTGTCTGCCAGTATGGCGGGATCACTCAGGCGGATGGATTCCAGGGGTTTGTCAAACGCTCCGGATGGTCTTGCAAACTGGTCTTCTTCTGGCTGTTCAGGCAGGGTACTCACACCTGTCGTTGCCATGGCAAACGATGAGAAGGCCATGATGAGTGTGCTGATAATGAGTGAGCTGATAATCAATAGTGCTTTGTTCATGCTGTGAAATCTCTATATCTTGTCAAAATCTCTATATTGTTCAAAATCCCATAGTCTTAAAATATTTGTCCTACAAGATCTCTTGGTTGTTCAAAATCCCATTTGTTTTTGCAAAAATAAGAAAAAATCGAAAACATCTCATCAAATAGCGTCAGAAAAATGATTGTTGAGATATGGTATTCTTTATTATTCTGATCAATGATCATCAGGAACTCAAATTATTGGGGGCTCACGGTCCGTGCACATTGCCCCGACAGGGCAACAGACCATAGGGAGGGGTGGAGCGTAGCGGAACCCCAATACCCCAATACCCCATTCAGAAAGTGGATCATTGAGAACCGTCCCCGTGATTCATGAAGATGAAAAATGAAAAATGAAAGATGAAAAATTAAAATGAAAAGATGACAAAATGAAAATGGAAAAGCGCAAAAGAATGTTGGGAACGCTCATACAACCAAACTTTTTTACCTTTTTGTGAGTGCCTTGGCACTTTTTCTACTTTGATATCCTATTTTTTCAGCCTTTTTTATTTTTCTTCTTTTTTGAGACATGCATAGGAGGGGCATAGAAAAATAAAATAATAAAATAAAAAAGGAAGAAAAAAGTAAATAATTGACATTCAAGGCGTTAAGAAAAAGAAGCAAAAAAACGCAAGCGTTTCACAAAAAGGGAGAAAAAAGGAAAGAATGATGTTTTAAAACTGCGACCAATGGCTGAATTTTGAATAATTTTTGTAACTAATTTTTGATTAATTTCTCGGCGTAGCCGACTTCTGTACCAGGCACGCAAAGCGTGCTGAGTAAGGATCAGCCTGCGCCCAATACCTGTTCGGCGATGTTTTAATGTTAAAGTTGCTTAAAGTATAAAATAAATCGTATGCGATATAAAATAATTGTCGTACATTTGTATCGCAAACGATATAAATAGGCGGTCATAATTTGTGAAAGATCATTTTGATAGCCTAACTTACAGATGAGTATAAACATAAATAAAATAATAAAAATGGAAAAGATTTATGATTTCAAGGCTCTCACGAGCAAAGGCAAAGAGATAGATTTCAAGGAGTTTGAGGGCAAGGTGCTGCTGATTGTAAACATAGCGAGCAAATGTGGATTTACCCCTCAGTTTGCAGGATTGGAGGAGTTGAATCAGAAATATAAGGACAAGGGGCTGGTTGTCATCGGCTTCCCCTGCAACCAGTTCAAGGAGCAGGATCCGGGCACAGACGGACAGATCGAAGAGTTCTGCCAATTGAATTATGGGGTGACTTTCCAGATCATGAAGAAGGGTGATGTGAACGGCCCTGCCGCACAGCCCATCTTCGAATATCTGAAGGCACAGGCTCCCACCGAAGAGTACAAGGGTCTGAAGGCCAAGGCTGCCAAAGCCCTCTTCAAGACCATCAGCAAGAGTGTGGAGAAGGATAGCGACATCAAGTGGAATTTCACCAAATTCCTGATCTCAAAGGACGGCGAGACCATCAAGCGATATGCTCCCACCGCAGAACCGAAGGACTTCGTGAAGGATGTCGAAGCCATGCTGGCATAATCATTATAGAGTATCATGCACACAGAATTACAACTAGACCATCAGATTTGCTTCCGCCTCTATACAGCCACAAGATTGGTGGTGCAGGCCTATACACCGATGCTTTCCGAACTGGGCATCACCTATCCGCAGTATCTGGTGCTGATGGTGCTCTGGGAGAAGGACAACCAGCCGGTGAACGACATCGCCCACCGGTTGCTGCTGGAGACCAACACTGTCACCCCGTTGCTTCAGCGAATGGAGAAACTCGGACTTGTCAACCGCAAGAAAGGTGAAAGGGACAAGCGTCAGCAGATTGTCAGCCTGACGGAGAAAGGGAAGAACATGGAGGAGAGAGCCTACGAACTCGTTCCGGCTGGCATGGGCAAGCGACTCTCTGCCTGTCCGCTGAAATTCGATGATTATCAACGGCTTGCACAAGATTTGGACAAGATAATTGACACTTTAAAGAAATAGATATGATTTACGGTATTACTAAAGGAACAGATTTTGAGAAACTGTGTGAAGGAGCCGCCAAGGCAGAAGCCGCAGGAGTGATGATGTATTATGCCCTTGCACGGATGGCCAAGGAACAAGGCTATCCGGAAGAGGTCTCAGAGAAGTTTGTCGAGATGGCCAACCAGGAAGCCGTCCACGCTGGTTTCTATGCCACGCTCAACGGCAAGTTCAATGCCGACATCTGGCATCTGGCAGAAGCTTTTGCCGCCAGAGAGGAACAGGGTGAGCAACAGGTGAGCCAGTTTGCCCAGGCTTTCCGTGCAGCCGGTATGAATGAGGCTGCCGATGAAATGGAGGTCTTTGCCAAAGAGGAAGGCCATCATGGGGCAACCCTGCGGGCCATGGTAGAGAAATATGGGAAATAAAGTGAAAAAAATAAAGGAGTGGCTGCAATCTCTTTCTTTCAGGACAGGCGTTATTGTCCTGTTGTGCTGCATACCCTTTTATGTCCTGTCCTTCGCCCAGATGCTGCTTCCTATCAGTACCGCTGCCAAGGGCATATTATGGACCGTCCTGTTCGGAATGGCGAAGACTTGCCAATATGGGGGACTTACCATCCTTGGTGTCGAGGGATATAACCGGTTGAAAAACCGGATGAAGAGAAAGAATCATGATCATGCTCCGGAAACCAGCAAAAATGATTGATACGCCATTAGGTACTATACGTATGCACGCTGCTGCCTTGTGCTGACGGCAAATAATTGATGCCCCACCAAAGCCGCTTGGCTCATTCATACATCTGGTAGAAGCCGCCCATGTCGAACTTGACGAACTTCGAGTTCTTCTGCCTCATCAGCATGTAGTTGGCGGTCTCGTCGGTAGACATGTGCGTGCAATAGATGTCGAGGCCGTTCTTTCCCTTGACCACGGCGATGACACCCGGCTCCATATACTCATCGGGGTCGTAGTTCGACCAATATACGCGGTGCTCTTCCTCCATCACCTCACAGGTGTCGGTCCAGATGGTGATGTCGTTGCCCTTGGCGAGCACCCATGCTGCGATGCCATATTTGTCGTTGGGCTGCGTTCTCATGACTCCGAATTTATACTCCTCGTCGCCGATGATGTGGCTGATGCGGTTTTTCTCCACTTTCGCATTCAGTGCTTTCTCCACCTTGGCTATCACCTCCTTGCTGAACTGCGGTTCGGTGGGGTCTTCTGTCGTGGTGGAGTAGAACGATATGATGCTGCGGTCTTTCAGATAGTCGGCGCCCACGATGATGCCATAGGTGTATTCCATCGGGATGAGGTCGCCCTCGGGCATCACATCGCCATGAGACGTCATATACTGCTCTATGCTCTTGGGGTCGGCAAAGCTGAAGAGTTGGCCCTTCATGCCGTCGGCCGACTTGTATAAATATTGGTTCAGGTAGCTGGTGTCGTTTTCCAGATTTTTGTTTTTCTCCTCCTGATAGGCGATGTCGTAAGCTTCCTCGCCCATGATGAATTGGGTGTATTGGTTGGGAGACTGTTTCAGCACCTTGCCCTCATTGATGATGTCGCCCTCATTGAATGGGGCGAAGAGTGGCAATCCTTTCACGTAGACGGCGAGGACTGGAGGCACTTCGTTGCTTTCCCAATCCCCTGCAGCCGACACGTTGCCGGTGCTGGTCGTGCTTGCAGGTTGGTCGGTGGTGTTGCTTGCTTCCTTGCCTTTTGCGCATCCTATGGCAATGATGGCGACAAAAACTATAAAGACACTGGTCAAAAATGATATTTTCTTCATGTCGGTAAGAAGTAGTATGTTATTGTTTAGCGTTTAACTCATGGCAAATTTAGCTATTTTTTCCCAATGGCCACTCTTTTTGGATGTATTTTTCATATCGGGAGCATGTGAGGCATGTATCTCATCATATAAACAACTTCAGAAACTTATGTTTTTATTATTTTACTTCCATGATTCCTTGCCCATGCCTTTCTCCCTGCAGCCCCTCCTCATCTCCATGCTTGCCCCTCCCATGCATGTTTCAAATAAGAAGAAAAATAAAAAAGGCTGAAAAAATAGGATATCAAAGTAGAAAAAGTGCCAAGGCACTCACAAAAAGGGTAAAAAAGTTTGGTTGAATGAGTGCTCTGTCCCGTACTGAATAAGTTGACACTTTTGAAATCAAAAAGTGTATCAGTATGCGAGACAATCGTGGAATGACAGATGAGAAAAGAATGGCGTTACTACATGAGTATCTGTCCTCAGACCTATCAAGAGCGTCATTCGAGCGAGAAAAAGGTCTTACTCATAGTACTATTTACAGATGGCTTCGTATCTTTGCAGTCGAAGACAAGCCTGCCTTGCATCCCCGAGAGATATCCGTTCAATCCCGGCAGGCAGTTGTATCGGACATGAAGAAAGACCCGGATAAGGAAGACCTTCTTCAAGAGATAGCCCGTTTGAAGGAGGAGCTGCGCTCCAAGTCACTTGACTTGAAGCGTGCTGAGATGGCCCGTGATGTCTACGAGCGTATGATCGTGGTGGCCGAGGAACGCTACGGCATCCCCATCAGAAAAAAATCAGGTGCCAAGTAATCACGGCCCTGGCAGTAGAGGAGCGAATCTACAAGAAAGCGCCTCTATGCGAATTACTTGGCATATCCCGATGGGGCTACTACAAGCATGAAGAGAGGGACAGCGAGGAAACCGTCCTCATCACGAGCGTGGTGCTTTACTGCAACTACATCCGTGCTCCGGGCAACCTTCCGAAGGCGGGCTGTCGGGAGCTTCTGGAGCTTTGCCGTCAGTACTTCGGGTTGAAGTTCACGCTTGGCCGCGACCGTTTCTTCGACGTCCTCCGCGCCAACGGGCTGATGCTGCGCAGGAAGCGCAGCAAGCCGAGGACGACGGACTCCAACCACAACAACCGCATCTATCCCGACCTGCTGAACACCACCCCCAGACTGGTGGCCAGGCGCGCGGGACACCTGGTGGTGGCCGACATCACCTATGTCTGTTGCAGCGATGGTTTCGGCTACCTTTCCCTGCTCACGGATGCCTTCACGCGCTACATTGTGGGGTGGTGCTTCCATGAGACGCTGGCGACGGACGGCCCGGCACGGGCCTTGACAATGGCCATCGGATGCTATGCTGACTTCGGCATAGATGTCACGGGGCTGATACACCACTCGGACCGGGGCGTGCAGTACACCTCCCAGGAGTATGTGGGGATGCTCGTGGCTATCAAGGCGCGGATCAGCATGACGCAGACGGGCGACCCGCTGCACAACGCGCTTGCCGAGAGGATGAACAACACGGTGAAGAACTCCTGGCTCTTCAACAACGGCGAGCTGGACTTCGTCACAGCCGGAGGCTCCATAGCCAATGCCATCCGCATGTACAACACTGCAAGGCCGCACCAGTCCCTTGACATGAGGACGCCGTACGAGATGATGGCGGGGCATCCCGACAACCCGCTCCTCAAACACCAGCTGCCACAACGATAAAACAGACGGATTGTTGCATGTTACAGGAGAAACATCTATCTTTGTACCGCCAAGAAGACGGACGTGCGACGGCTAATGCCTGTTGCCCATCCTAAGAAACGGTGGGGGCATTGAGCCCCCAGCCGTTTCTGCCAAGAAGAGCGGAACGTGCTCTGGCACTGCCTATTGCCTGCCATGCGGGACAAGTGCCAACCGTTTCAGGAATAGCGCAAGCAAAAAACTGTCAACTATGTCAGGAATTCTGTTTTGGAGTGACAACCATGTCAGGAATAGTGAAAAATGTCCATTGTCAACCGAATTAGGAATGAGATGTTGGAACGTCAACCATCTTAGGACTACGGTCAAAAGTGTCAACCAAAGAAGGAGTAAACCACAAACTGACAACCTGCATTAGGAATAAAGAAAATGAAGTGTAAACCTATTTAGTTTTAACAAACAAAACTGTCAACCAAAATCAGTACAGGGCACCCCATTTTAAACGATACCAAAAACAGTGCAAACAGAATGGAAAGTAAAAACGAAGTTTTTCTTTCCTGAGGTGCCGCCTGTTTTCATACGAAATATAACTTTTTATTACCCGATAATGGATTCTTTGGTGTCACTTTGTTGATTTTTTTGACAATCATGAAACAATCAAGAGGCAACAATGTTTAAGATTTGGTGATGATTGTTTAACTACCCAACAACATACACCTTTTACTTTCAAAAGTTAAAGAAACCCCTAATGTAAAACAAGAGGACATTGATTTTTTTAAGAGCCATGTAGCTTGGATTATGGAAAATTGCAAGAAGTATAACATTGATTACAAAACCATTGTACGAGAAAGACTCGGAGACGATAAAAAAGTAAATGATTTCCTTAAGTTCTACGAAATAGAATAATGGTACTATCGTGCAACTGCTCTACTCCAAGCTAAACAACCCCAAAAACACTTCAAAAATGCCATCTTGTACCATCATTGTACCTCAGACTTCCCAACTGTCTGAGAATCAATGGTGGTACAGAATTTAGGTACAACGTTGTTGCTACAAGCTATTCGCTGGAGAAGTGCCCTTTAGTTGAGTTTCAAATATCGTATTACCTCCAAACTCCCTGTAGTCCACATCTGTCAAGGTTAACGTAATCGGTGACATGGTAACCTTTTCCAATACCATTTTGATATCTGACAACTCGACATCATACGACATAACCCTGCCCAGAGTGACATGTAACATGAAATCGGAAAGAATCACACAACCAGCATCTTTCATATCTGAATAGATGGATTCCGTCAACAAAAGAAAACTCTCCGGAACATGGCTTGTAGCAAGATGAATGATATGCCTCCCTGAATTGATCGAAAAAGCATCCAATCGGTCAAAAATAATTACTGGAGCCTGTGCAGTGGACAGATGCTTCTCCAACAGTGAGTGCATGTCGACACCCTTTGGCATGTCATTGATGAACACCATCGTGATATGATAAAAATCCTTCTGCCACCTGACAGGTATGCCGGAGAAATGATTGCGCAGCCCTACAAACCAGGGGTCATCATACTTGATGGGAACTTTTATTTCCAAATAGGTCTTCATAGGAGATTTGTTTCTGTGAGCCGAGAGTACTGACATGATTTTCGTCACAAAAATACAAAATAAAATGAATAATATGAAAGGTTGAACGAAGAGAAAGCAAAAATGTGCCCTTTCTGCTCCATACTGTGATAGAATGATGGATTCTTTGGAAGATATGGTGGAATCAGCAAAGGAGACCATCGGAGCCGTGGAGTAAACCAACAAAGAAAAAAGTCATCCTGACCTTTATGTAAAATTTACGCAAATATATTTGGAGGTTGATGATTAAAGCACTAACTTTGCGTAAAATTTACACAACTAATAAAGACTGACAAATCATGGAAACGACAAAAGGTTCATATACATATGAGTATCCCCGTCCTTCAGTGACGACGGACTGTGTGATATTTGGCTATGATGTCAAGGATGGGCTTTCGGTGCTGCTGATAGAGCGCGGCAGCGAACCTTACAAGGGGTGCTGGGCGTTCCCTGGAGGATTCCTTAATATGGACGAGACCGCAGAGACGGGAGCCCTTCGAGAACTGAAGGAGGAAACCGAGTTTGACGTGGAAAAAGGTTTTTTGGAACAACTGGGATGCTTCTCCGACGTGAACCGCGACCCACGCGGTCGGGTCATCACCATCGCCTATTATGCCTTGGTACAGAAAGGAACCGTCAGGGGCGGAGACGATGCAAGAAACGCGCAATGGTATCCCATCCACGAGATACCGTCTCTGGCTTTCGACCATGAGAAGATTTTAAGGATGGCACTCGAACGCCTAAAAGAGCGGATTCACTTTCAGCCCATCGGTTTTGAGTTGCTGCCGGAGGTTTTCACGATGTCGCAGTTGCAGGCACTCTATGAGGCTATTCTGGAAGTTCACTTTGACCGTAGGAACTTCGCCAACAAGATGTTGAAACTGGGCGTTCTGGAAGAAACCGGTGACCGTCCGAAAAACGCAGCAAGGTCTGTCCCCATCCAATACAGGTTCAATCCCGACAAGTATATGGAGATGAAGTCAAAAGGTTTCAGGTTGGAATTTTGAACAAACAGGAATATTTGCTGAAGTTTCCCACCCTATTCAAATGCACTAATCTTTTATTAATCGAGAATTTAGCCAAAAAGACATTTTGATGGAAAATCGGCAGCCTGAATGCTAAGTTGCTGATTTTCGGTAATGTGTTTATTACCAAAAAAGTAGGTTAAAGAATCCAAAAGCAAGGAGGAGATCAGGCAATAAATTGCCAAAATCATTGTCTATTATATATCTTGGAATGAGGCGATACTCGATGATATGGAACAGAAATTCGGTGTAAATAGCATTGACTTGCAAGAGTTGTATGACTTCTGCGAGCGGGAGGGTGAGACCGTCAGTTATCAGAAAGGCGAGCGGATGGAGTGTGAAGGCGAACCATCGCGGTGGTTCGGCTTTGTGACCAAAGGATGTTTCAAGTATGTGACACGAGGCATCAGTGACGGCAAGGAACACATCACTTGGTTCTCTTTCGAAGGCGAGTATGTGGGCGACTATCCCTCCTGTCTCAATGGAAGTCCGTCGCAGACTACGATAGAGGCGATGATGCCCAGCAGCGTGTTAAGGGTGAGTGGTGAACAAATGATGCAGTTGTTCAACCAAAACATAAGTTCAATGGAACTGCGCAGTATCATCGGGGAACATCTGCTCTGTCAGGCCCGTGCCCGCTATCTGGACTTTCACCGTGCCACGCCTCGCGAACGCTATGACCTGTTGCTGCACCGTTGTCCCGGCATCGTGGAACACCTTCCCCTGCATGCCATCGCCTCTTTCCTGAACTTAACTCCACAACAATTGTCGCGAATCAGAAGAGCCGTCACATTCGAAGATTGACAGCACAACGAAATGAAAGCCTGAACAGTTCAGGCTTTATCCAAACCGCCCCACTCAGCCTTTTGCAAGCAAGCCCACTCGTCTCTCTAGGATATGTTATGCTTTGAAAAACATTAATGTTTGTTAATAACCGCAAGGATGGCGTGACATTTTGCCATCCACAGTCTATATAGAATAGAATGACAAACGACAAACAGATGTATAAAACGCAAATACATAGCAGGAGGGTCGAGGACTTTGAACCGATGGTAAATCAGTATGGTCCTGCGCTCATGGCATTTGTTGGTCGCATTGTCACTATCCAGGAGGATGCAGAGGACGTGGTGCAGGAGGCTTTTGTGACAGCCTACGAACATCTGAATGACTATGCTCCGGAAAAGGCTTCACTGAAGACCTGGCTTTACCGCATAGCATATCACAAGGCTTTGCATCATTTGCGACGACGAAAACGACTGCTGGAGATGCCCATCGTGGTGGGCGAGGATGTCCCAGACGAATTGCCGGATACGACGACAGTCGAACAGTTGGATGAAGCCAACCAGGAACTACCTCCCGAAGACCAGATCCCCTTGCAACTTTACTACTTCGACCAGCGCCCCCGCAAAG
>JAEEGJ010027709.1_pt1 | contig 11349 bp, 11 predicted proteins | sample 8958761 | NCBI WGS metagenome assembly JAEEGJ01 (sample SAMN16246546, study PRJNA631951) | gut metagenome | biome: gut microbiome; feature: rumen; material: RS-attached | host: Bos | place: Iran: Karaj | collected 2018-10
CCGGCGCCGCGGGCTCGGCCGGGGTGGCGGGCGCCGCCGGCGCGGTCGGGGAGCCGCAGGAGAGCAGCACGAGCGGCAGCAGCAGTTTAATCCATGCTTTCATTTTTCAGGGAAATTTTGTTTCTGGCGATCAGTACGGCGGCCACCGTGCCGAGGCAGCTCACCATCACCAGGGTGAAGAATCCGACATAACCCAGCGCCTGCTGGAGGTATCCCGCCACCAGGGCGGGCAGTTTCATCGACAGCCACATAAAGGCCGTGCAGATGGCATAATGCGAGGTCTTGAGCGGGCCGTCCACGTACTGCATCATGAACAGGGTGTAGGCGGTGAAACCGAATCCGTAGCCGAACTGGTCCAGCACCACGAAGCCGCCGATGACCCAGACGCTCTCCGGGCGAAGGATGGCCATCAGCAGATAGACGGCGCAGGGGAGGGCCAGGGCGAGCGCCATCGGCCAGTACGATTTGCGCAGGCCGCGCTTAGCGGCATACAGCCCGCCCAGGATGCCGCCGAGCAGCAGGGCGATCACGCCGAATGTGCCATAGACCAGGCCGTACATACTGGTTCCCGCTCCCAGGCCGCCGACTTCGGCGCCGTCCTTGAAGAAGGGATACAACAGGTTGAGCGACAGCGCCTCGGGCAGGCGGTACAGCAGCAGGAAGGCGATGGCCCAGCCCACGGCGGGCTTGGCGAAGAAGGTCTTGAACGAAGCGGTGAACTCGGAGAACACCTGCTTCGCCGTCTTGGAGTCCCGCCGGTCGCGGTCTTCGTCGGGGCGGGGCAGGAAGAAGAAATGGTAGAGCGCGATCAGCGTCATCAGCACCGCGGAGATGCCGATGACCCAGGCCCAGGAACGCGGCACGTTGCCGCTGCGCTGCTGCAGGATGCCGGCGAGCATCACCAGCAGGCCCTGTCCCAGGACCAGTCCGCCCCGGTAGAAGGTGTTGCGGATGCCGACGAAGGAGGACTGCCGCTGGCGGTCCAGCGCCAGCATATAGTAGCCGTCAGCGGAGATGTCGTGGGTGGCCGACGCGAACGCGACGATGATGAACAGGATGATCAGCGCGGTCATTCCGCAGAAAGGCAGGCACAGGGCCGTGGCCAGGACGGTCACCGCCATCAGGATCTGCGTCAGGAGGATCCACCAGCGCTTGGAGCGGAAAATGTCCATGAAGGGGCTCCAGAGCGGCTTGATCAGCCAGGGCAGGCTGATCAGGGTCGTCAGCGGACCGAGGGTGCCGTTGTCGATGCCCAGGTCCTTGAAGACGGCCAGCGCGACCGTGTTGACGATCGCGTACGGGAGGCCCTCGAACAGATAGAGGGTAGGCACCCAGGCCCAGGCGTTCTTGCTATTGTTCGACATCGGTTCCGGGGTAATAATGTTTGAGAATGGTCTTGTAATCGTAGCCGCGGGCGGCCATCACGGCGGCGCCGATCTGGCAGAGACCGACGCCGTGGCCCCAGCCGCGGCCGCGGAGGATGAAGGCCCCGGCGGGGTCGCGCTCCACCTCGAAGGCGGAGCTCTTGAGGTGCGAGGTGCTCAGGGCGCGGCGGATGCCGAGCTCCTTGCCGATCACCTCCTGGCGCTTCGTGCCAATGATGCGCAGGTATTTGATGCGCCCGGAAGCACCGCGCTCGACGGGTTCCAGCGCCTCGATTTCGCCGAAGTCCATCCCGGTACGGCTGCGCACCAGCTCGGAGATCTCGTCGCGCCCGTAGCGGACCGTCCAGTCGTGGAAGTCGTGGGTCTTCTGGTCGTAGTCGTTGAGGACCTGGGAGAGGATCTCGTCGTTCTCGCAGTCGCAGAAAGGATCCTCGACGCTCTGCAGGTAGGGGAAGTCGATATCCTCCCAACAGGTGCTGAACAGTTCCGTCCTGCCGCCGCAGCATTTGGAATAGCGGGTGTCGCAGAGCTCGCCCTTGTAGCGGAGCACCTGCCCCCAGGTCTCGTCGATGACCGTGCGGACCGTCTCGCCCGCGGCCATCGTAAGTCCTTGATATCGTTGACAGTGGTCATCCGCGCATACATCGAAGTTGTCGTGTGCGGAGTGGTCCGTCATACGTGCTAAAAGCCAGCTTCGGGAGATCACGGCGTGCGCCTTGAGCAGCTCCGGCGAGGCGCTGGACTTCATTTCGGAGGAGATGACGCTGAGCAGGTAATCCTCCATTCCCACGAGGTTGACCGCGCGGATCTTGTCCCCTTCGACGATGAATTTCAGCCCGCCGGCGAACTGGAGCGTGCGCTTCTGCTCCCAGTGGAAATCGATGCCGATGACCACGTCGTGGAGGATGAAGGAAGGCTGCGCGAAGAGGGTCGAGCGCGTGATGGAATCGAAATGGAGTTCGTCGTAGAGCACGCCGTTGTAGGCGATGCGTCCGTCCTGCCAGCGCACCCGCTGGGGACCGGCGCCGTCGGAGATGATCTCGAAGCAGATCTCCTCGGCGGCGAGGATGCCCACCGCCACCAGGGGTTGGGTGCGCGTGAGGCGCCACTGGATCATCTCCTGCTCGTGCTGCGGGATGGTCACCTCGTCCAGGACCTCTTCGAGGATCCTGCCGCCGGCCTTGTCGAAATCTTCGCGGAACGGGGCCACGAACATTCCGGCCATGTCGGCCGCGCCGGGACTGATGGTGAGATGGTCCGCGCCCTCGGCGCTGAAATGGTGGGAGCGCTTGGCGGAGCGCATCACCACGAAGGCGCGCAGTTCGGCGCCCTTGACATAGGCGTAGAGGTTGAACAGCGGCTCCGTCTCGCCCTCCGGACGTGCGGTGCAGTCCAGCAGGCGGTAGAAGAGCTTCGTCAGCGACTTGGAGGTCGTGGCCTTGAGCGCGAAGACGCCCCGGCAGTAGCCGGGAAAGCGGTACAGCGTGGCGTCCTTGACGGAGGCGAGCGCCTCGCCCGGGGCGTCGAGAAAGGCGTCCACCGCCTCCTCGAGCGGCATCCCGTGGCGCGGGGCGGCCTGGAAATGCAGGTGGTCCGGTGCGGACGCCCCGCTGGCCGGGCCGTTGTAGAAGACCAGCCAGTCGGGATACTTGACGGCGAAGTCCAGCATATCCGGGAGGTGGTGCCAGATGGCCTGCGGGAGGTGCTGGTCACGGACGATCACGAGGTGGTCCCGGAAAATGGGGTAGGGGTTGATCTGGATATTGTAGGTGCGGCCCTTGCGGCCCTCGAACTTGAGGTGCCGCTGCTCCGGCGGGCGGTGCTCCTCGCAGAGGAAGCAGGGCCGGGCGGCGATGGCCTCCGGGGAGGTGTCGGCCGTCGATGAGATGGCGCGCTCGGGGTTGAACTGCACCCGGCAGGGCAGCCCGAAGACGGTCACGTCCTTGGTCTCCACGGTCTTGAGCGCCCGGAAATTGGCCGCGGCGAGCGGCCACACGGAGAGTTGGTCCTTGATGAATTTGCGGAGTTCCTGCATTACAATAGAGCTAAAAGCGCATCCTTGACGCGTCGGTATTCGCCTTCGAAATTGGGGGTGAGGACCCCCTTGCCGATGGCCTGTTCGATTTCTTCCGGCGTCCAGAAGCGGCCGCCCGCGAGTTCGTCCCGGTCGGGACGGATTTCGTATTCGCCGACGGCGGCGAACACGTTCACGAGCTCCCGCTCGCGGTCGGATTCGAAAACATAGGAGCAGAGCTCCTGGGGGAGGAAATCGTGGAGGCCGAGCTCTTCCGCCGATTCGCGGTAGAGGGCTTCGAGGATGTATTCACCGTAAGAAATATGTCCGCCCACGGCGGTGTCCCAGTACAGCGGGAGCAGGTCTTTGTGGGCGCCGCGCCGCTGGAGGTAGATCTGTCCGGAACGGTTGATGATGTGCAGGTGGACGACGGGATGCAGCGGCTTCTGCGGGTTGGTATGGCAGAATTCGCGGGAGGCCTGGGCCCTGACGTTGCCGATCTCGTCCACGACGGGGACCATCTCGGCGGCCCGGGCCCGCCTGCAGCCCTTGAGGAGCGGCGCGGGGGAAACGGGATAGATCAGGTCAACCACGGTCTAGTAATTAATGATCTGAAGTTCTTCGGGGGTATAGAGCAACGAATCGATGAAGTCCGGCGCCACCTGGGCGAGGATGATGAAGGTCGCCAGGGCGATCACCGCCAGGGTCAGCACGACGAGCAGCAGCACCAGCCACCACTTCGACTTCTTCCGTACCGGCACTTCCTCCTCCGGCTCCGGCTCTATTTCTTCCACGGGCTCAATCTCCGTTTCGTCATTCGCCGGTTCGACCGGCGCATCTCCGGCTTCTTCCGGAAGCTCCTCGTGCGGCTCTTCCTCCGGAATCTCCTCCGGCTCCTCCTCCAGGTCGATGGTCGGCTGCGGAATCGGCTCCACCTCCCGGCCGCTGACCGGCGGCGGCACGTCGATGACGACCGGCTCCTCCTCGAGGATGTGGCTCTTCAGGGACACGGGCCGCAGGCCCACCCCGGCGGGGAAGATGTCCAGCCCCTCGTCCGCGACGAAGAACAGGGCGTTCTCCTTCGTGGCGCGCAGGCGGCCCAGTCCGGGCAGGATGATGCTCTTGCGCTCCTGCAGGACGGACTTCAACTCGGCGAGATACTGGGTGATATAGGTGCGGGCCGTCTCCTGGTCGAGCTGGTTGGAGGCGGCGTAGAAATCGATCAGCAGCGTGTCCTCCAGCCGGCTGGGATAGAACGAGAGCCGGCGGTAGGGGGGATTGATGGTGTAGCCTTTGTCAGAGAAGGAAGCGGGGACCATCTCGGCGACGAAAGTGCCGACACCGGGCAGGCCCACCTGATCATGCTCGATGATCAGTTCCTTCACCATCCGTGACAGAAGATCGATATCCATATTCGTACAAATATAATCATTCTTTGTGATTTTTGTATCTTTGTACTTGAATCAAACCGGGAAGACAATGAAAAAGTTCGTGTTCACGACCACCATCCTTTTCCTTGCGCTGGGCGCCGCCGCATCGGCGCAGAACGATACCGATGTCGTCAAGGAAGTCCGCGCCGCCTATGCGGCCGCCAAGGAGAAGATCCAGCAGCGGCAGGAGGAGACGGGCGAGCCGCGCAACGACGCCGTCGTCACGCTCCATTACAACGTCCCCGCCACGGGCCCGCGCACCACGGTGGCGCACTGCTATTTCGACCTGGACACCGACGAGGACGGCGCCCATTATTATCCGTATTTCATTACGCTGAAATACAATGTCGCCGCCCGCGAATTCTATGAGGAATACCTCTTCCATCCGGAAAGCGGACGCCTGCAGTTCGTTTTCATTCAGCAGGACACCTACGAGGGCACCAAGAACGAAGAGCGCTACTACTACGACGACCTCGGCAAACTGGCCTCGGTGAATATCAAGGGCGAACGTACCATTGCGGACGCCGCCCTGGTCAGCTATGCGGAGGATCTCCGCGCCATCATCCCTCGGTTCCTGGATTTCTCCTATTAAAAAAACGCCGAAAATATTTGCTCATTCGATAAATTGCCGTATATTTGCAATCCCAAAACGCAAGTGGCGGGCAACAATCCTCCTTAGCTCAGTTGGTTAGAGCACCTGACTGTTAATCAGGGGGTCCTGGGTTCAAGTCCCCGAGGGGGAGCAAGAAAGTGCCGTAGAGTTTATCTACGGCACTTTTTTGTTAATACACGAAAACCGCCAACGGTCTCTACTTCTTGAACAGTTTCCTGATCAGGTTCCAGATGCACAGAAGGACGACGGCGCCGATCACGGCGCTGACGATTTGGCCGTACCACTGGGCCCAGAAGGATCCGGCGGCGCCGACGAGGCGAAGCAGCCAGCCGCCGACGAAGCCGCCGAGAAGACCGATGATGATGTTCCAGATGAGTCCGGACTTGGCTTTGATCACAAAGAACCCGGCGAGCCAGCCTGCGATGGCGCCGAAGAGCAGCGTAAGGAGGATGTTCATGGTTTTAATACATTAATTGGTTATCAATGCAAATATACGAAATACTTTTTTGCACTGCTTATCTCCGCTGGGCGTTCATCCATTCGAAGATGTTTGCGTGCCCCTGTGGGGCCACGGTGCCGCCTCCATTGTTTGTTGGCTGCAATGTGCCGGTAGTCTGCTTCTGAGAGCGGGTTACTGCATCATTGAAGAGGTAGCACCAGGAGAAGTGTCCCATAAGACGTTGTCCCGGGTTGTCCATCCCCTGGACGTTCTCGAACAGGGACATCCAGACATTTTTGGCGCCGGCTTTGATCAGACGCTGGTAAGTGGGGATGCAGAACTGCTTGGGATCGACGGTTGTGTCATCATTGGACTGGACGATCCAGATGTTCTCCTCGGCCAGAGCCTTGATCTCCTTGTCCGAGATGTAGGCGTCGGCATAGGCCTCGCAGGTCGGATATGCCGCCGCAAAGAATTTGGGATTGCGGATCAGCATATGCATAGTCATGAATCCACCATTGGAACACCCTCCGATGAAGATACGGTGGCGGTCCACGTCGGGATGCCGCTCGAGATAGTCGTCGATGCAAGCCTTGAGTACGTCGGCATAGATGGAAGGGGTATCGCCCATTGTCTGGGAACCGTTGGCTGCGCGCATCCAGATTTGCTGACACTGAATGGAAAGGACGTATGCGCCTCCTGCTCCGCCTTCGGTAGTGAAGTGTGACTGGATTTCCGGGCGGATCAAAGAAACGACTTCGTTTCCGAGCAGGGTGAGGGACACGTCGATGCCGCCTTCTCCGGCGCCGTGGAGCCAGATGATCAGCGGGTTAGGCTTTCCGTCGCCCCGAAGGGACCAAGGCTCGTATGCAGCGTAGGTAAGTGTTTCGTTCCCAGGCTTACCCGTTGATTTCCCCGTAAAAGAACCCTTGCTGAAATAGTCCGCTTCAGACACAAAGTCCTTCACGGCCCGCTCCGTCTCGCATTCGATGGCCGTATATTTCTTCATGCCGGCCGTTATGGTCTTGCCCGGTTTCAGAGCAACTTTGACGCTGTACTCCTGTCTCCAGGTGCCGCCTCCCTTGGACAGGCCAATGCCACGGCCGGAAGCTTTCTCAAGGCCCAGTGCGAGGTATTGGCCTTCCGGGTTGAATGCACCCCTGGAGTCGGAAGGATAGACGGTCATGACATTGCGGTCGATTCCGTTCGTGCTGACCGCAAACACAGAGGGGTCTAGGATGTCAAGTTTAACCTCAGGCTTGACCACCACGAGATTCACGGCCGTGGAGGCCTCATAAGTGGTAACGCCAACGACCTGGTGCGTCATTTTCAGCGTCTGGGCGCTGCAGGAAAAGGCTGCCAGGCCTGCGGTCATCGCCACTGCGAAGAGTTTGATTTTGTTCATGGCTGAATGTGGTTGATTGGATTATGCGTATTTCTTTCCCGGGAAGAAGCGGGGGACGCTCTGGCAATACTTCTCGTACTGCGGGTACTTGCCGCCGCTGATCTCTTCGGCCAGCGAAGAGCTGCCCTGGAACAGGACGATCAGCAGCAGGGCGCCGATGACGCTCCAGTTGAGAATGCCCGCACCCGCGCCGATGGAGAAGACGTAGAAACTCGCCCAGATCGCCTGTTCGGCGAAATAGTTGGGGTGGCGGCTCCGGCCCCACAGGCCCGTGGTGTTGAACCCCCGGTCGTAGGGGGCGGGCAGCTCCTCCAGTTTCTTCCCCTCCTTGATCATCGCCCACTTCCGGGTCTGGAAGGCCCACTGCTGCTCGTCGGCGATGGTCTCCCAAAGGATGAATCCCAGCATAAGGCCGGCGGCGATGCCGTCGACCAGGCCGAAGGGGGCGTCGGACCGCATGGCCACCAGGGCGGGGAAGGTGGTCATAAGCACCAGGGCGTTCTGGTAGATGGAGATGAAACCCAGATCGAAGAGCGTCCAGGCCCAGCGCTTCTTGAAAGCGGGTCCGGAGCGGACGATCGCCCAGCGATAATCCTCCGTGCCTTCCCAAAATTTGAGGCTGTAGGCTCCCTTGCGGGCGAAGTTCATCGTGAGGCGGATGCCCCAGAGCGTGGCCAGGACGGCCATCACCACCAGGCGGGGCTGCATGCCGCCCTTGGCGGCGATCACCCAGGTGTAGGCGATGGGGAGCAGGCTCCAGAGCTTGTCCATCTGGCTGTTGTTGCCGGTCGCCTCACCGACGATGAAGCAGAACGCCGCGCTGCCCGCCGCGATGAAGCCCAGGATCTTGAGCGTGTCCAGCTGGACCCCGTCCAGCGTGGGACCGACCGTGAAATACAGGATGGGACATACGATGACGGACAGCACCAGCAGCGCGCCCATCAGGGGGATATTCATCTTTTTCATGGGTGTAAATATAGCCAATACTCGTCGAAAATGGCTACATTTGGCGGAAAAATGGGTTCGAAAGAAAACAGGACGCTGATCATCCTCCACACGGCCGTGTTCCTGGCCGGGTGGACGGGCATCTTCGGCCGGCTGATCTCGCTGGGGGGCCTGCCGCTGGTGTGGTACCGGATGATGGTGAGCGTGGCGACGCTGGCCCTCGTGCTCGCGCTGACGGGCCGCCTGCACAGGCTGTCGTGGAGGGCCTTCGCGAAGATAGCCGGCTGCGGGGGGATCCTCGCCCTGCACTGGGTGGCCTTCTATGCCAGCATCCAGGCCTCAAACGTCTCCATCGGCGTCGCCTGCATCGCGACTTCCTGCTTCTTCACCACGATTCTGGATCCGCTGATCAACCGGAAACGGATGTGCTGGATCGAGGTGCTCATCAGTTTCATCGCGATTACGGGCGTCCTGCTCATCTTCAGCCTGGACGTGCGCTACCGCCTGGGAATCGCCCTCGGGCTGCTGTCCGCAGCCTTTTATTCGCTGTTCGCCCTGCTCAATGTCAACGTGGCCCGGGAGACCGGCGAGGACAGCGCGACGATGCTCCTGTACGAGATCGTCGGGGGCATCCTCCTCCTGTCCCTGCTCGTCCCGCTCTATCTGCGGGTCGATCCGGGCGCGACCATCACCCCGCAGGGGAAGGATCTCCTGTGGCTTCTGCTGCTGGGTTCTATATTCACGATTCTCCCGTTCCTGTTCCAGTTGCAGGCGCTCCGGACGCTTTCCGCATTCACGGTGAACCTGGCCTACAACCTGGAGCCGGTCTACAGCATCGCTTTCGCGGCGCTGCTCTTCGGCGAACTTCGGGAGGTCGGCGTCTCCTTCTGGCTGGGCGTGGCCCTCATCGTCATCTCCGTCCTCATCCAGACCCGCCGCGTCAGCCGGAAGGCTTAATCCGCCGCGGAGAAATCTTCTTTCCCTACACCGCACAGCGGGCAGGCCCAGTCATCGGGCAGGTCCTCGAAAGCCGTGCCGGGCGCAATGCCGTTGTCGGGATCTCCCAGGGCCGGGTCGTATTCATACCCGCAGATGTTGCAAACGTACTTTTTCATACTGATTTGAAAATAAAAAGTTCTGTACAGGCGAAGATACGCATTATTTCGGTGAAATCAGACCCTCCGGATCGAACGGAGGAGATAAAAGACGGGAAATATCTCCAGACGCCCGATCAGCATCTCGATTATCCCGGTCGTCTTGAGCAGGGAAGGCAGGGCGGCATAGTTGTCCATGGAGCCCACATCCCCGAAACCCGGTCCGACGTTGCCGATGCAGGCCACGGAGGCCGTCAGGCCCGTCGTGAAATCCAGCCCCGCCGCCATGTTCACGGCGGCGAAGAGCACCACGATGAGCAGATAGCAGAAGATGTACCCGTAGGCATCGTTCACCTGCTCGTCCGGCCGGGTGCGGCCGTCGATGCGGACGAGCTGGATGGCGTTCGGCCTCACGGTCAGGGCCACCTTGCGGTGAATGCCCTTGGCGGCCAGGATGGCCCGGTCTATCTTGATGCCGCCCGAAGTGGAGCCCGAGCAGCCGCATATGAGCGAGCAGATGATGAGGACGGCCATGCTGAGCGGCGGCCACAGGGTCGTGTCCTGCGTGGCGAAGCCCGTGGTCGTCGAGATGGACACCACCTGGAAACTGGCATCCCGCAGGGCCGTCCCCAGCGAGGAGGCGTGTCCGTTGATCAGCAGGTCGAGCGTGACGATGACGATGGCGAGGCCGACCAGGGAGAGGAAGACCTTGATGGTCTCGGATTTCCAGATATATTTGGGCTTGCCCCGGAGGAAGGCCAGGAACAGGATGCCGAAATGGATGCCGGCGGCGAGCATGGCGAAGGTCAGGACGATCTCGGCGGCCGGGTTGGCGTAGAAGGCGATGCTGGTGTTGCGGGTGCAGAATCCGCAGGTGCTGCAGGCGGACATCGCGTTGGTCGCGGCATCGAACCATCCCATTCCCGTCAGTTTCAGGGCGAAGAAGGTCAGCAGGGTCAGGGCGACGTAAGTGGCGAGCATCCGGTTGGCGTAGCTGTCCTTCCGCTCTCCGGCAAAAGGCTGCAGCGCGATGCTGGAGATCTCGGCGCCGGAGAGCGCCGACCTGTAGGAGACGCCCGTCATCATGGAGAAGAGCGTCACGATTCCGATGCCGCCCACCCAGGCCGTGGAAATGCGCCAGAACTGGAGTCCGCGCGGGAGCGCCTCGATGTCATTGAGGATGGAAGCACCTGTGGTCGTGAAGCCGGACACGCTCTCGAAGATGGCGTTGACGGGGGTGAATTCGTGACCGTAGAACAGGAAGGGCAGCATTCCGAAAATGCAGGCCAGCACCCACGCCATCACGACGATGCAGTTTCCTTCCCGGAAGGTGAGTTTCTGGCGCCCGCGCCTGACATAGATGAGGGGGAATGCACCGACGATAAAGGTGAGTAACGCCGAGAGAAGCAGCGGCGTGCGGCTGATGTCGCCGGGCGTGAGGTAGGCGACGACGCCGGAGACGGCCATCAGCGCTGCGACGCAGAGCAGCGCGATGCCGACGAACCAGGTGATGATCTTCCAATTCATTTTTCACGAAAAACAGCGCAAAGATATTCTCAGGTATGTCATTTATCAATACAATTATTTTTATCTTTGCATTGATATAATCAATCATTCCGCGTATGACGCTTCAGCAACTGCGCTATATCGTCGCCATCGACGATCACCGGCACTTCGGTAAGGCCGCCGAGTCCTGCGGCCTTACCCAGTCCACTTTAAGCTTGATGGTCAAGAAGTTGGAGGAGGAACTGGATGTGCAGATCTTCGACCGGGATGCCCACCCCGTCGCCCCGACGGAGGTCGGCCGGAAGATCATCGACCGGGCGAAGGTCGTCCTCTACAATGTGGAGCAGATTTCCGAGATGATGCGTTCCGAGAAGGAAATTCTCTCCGGTCCGCTGCGGATCGCGCTCATCTCCACGGTGGCTCCGGTGCTGGTCCCGGGCCTTTTCAAATACCTGGGCCAGGCACATCCGTCCATCTCCCTGCATACGGAGGAGATGTTGAGCAGCACCGTCAAGGAA
>JAEEGJ010027713.1_pt1 | contig 11348 bp, 9 predicted proteins | sample 8958761 | NCBI WGS metagenome assembly JAEEGJ01 (sample SAMN16246546, study PRJNA631951) | gut metagenome | biome: gut microbiome; feature: rumen; material: RS-attached | host: Bos | place: Iran: Karaj | collected 2018-10
CTATCAGGGGACCTATGATGTCAGTGCTTTTTGATGTATCAGACTCTACCGGCATGGTTATTGAACTGGAAATTCCTTCAATATCCAAAGCACTTGTGATCGGAACGATCCTCGGCGCAATAGCCATAGAGTGCCTGATCCCTCTCAAGGCTGTTCTCAAGGCACTTAAGATGTCCATAAGAGATATCATATTTGATAACAGAGATACCGAATACAAATTCAACAGAAGCGGCATCATCACAGGATGCATAATGGCCATCGTGGCTCTTATAGCTGCTCTGATCCCGGGAGGACTTTTCAGTGCGGCAATATGTCTTATCGCAGCGGTAATGGCTGTTGCATTCCTGTTCCCCGTAATCTTAAAGGCTGTAACAAACGGAGTGTTCTCTTTATCCGAAAGATTCGGAAAAGAAAAGATGTCTCTTGCATCCAGAGAATCCATTTCAAGAAAGAGCACCGTGGGAAGCGGAGTGCTCTGCGCAACATCGGTCACCATGTGTGTTCTTGTCTACATCATCGCAACATCAATGAACGGAATGCTGGTCTCGGATCTGTATGACTGCGATGTTGTTGTGACCGTAGCCGAAACAGGTATGTCCAAGCACTTTTCCTTTGTGGAACATCTGGACGGAGTAACGGAAACGGAATATGTCTACCAGGAGCTGGACTATATATATCTTGAGGATGTGGAGTATGAGAAGACCGCTCAGTTCTTCGGTATCCCGGAGGGCGGCTATGATATGTTCCGTGCATTGTACGATCTTCCGGATGTCATAGAGGACGGAACGATATATATAGAAAAAAACTGGGCTAAGAACAACGGTTATTCCATCGGTGATCCTCTGACCATCACATTCCATCCTTCAGGAGTGTTCCCCGTAAGGGAGGTCTACACGGTTGCCGGATTCTTCAAGGTTGAGAACTATGAAGCAATGAAGAACAATTTCGCAATATCGGAAAGCGACTTTATCTCCATATATCATGATGAGCCCGGATATCTTATGGTAAGGAGCGATGATCCGGAGAAAACAAGGGATGAGATCAAGAGATACGCTATAAACTACTGTGCTGAAAGCAAAACCGTGCAGGATATAGTGGATGATTTCAATGATGACAATGCCCAGTCAGAAAGAGTCCTCGGAGTGATCATTGCCGTTGCCGTGATAATGACATGTATCGGTATGATCAGCAATCAGATCATCGGATTCGAAGGAAGGAAGAAGGAGTGCGCAGTTATGATCTCTACTTCAATGAGCAGAAAGACTCTTTCCGGAATTCTGTTCAGGGAGATGCTCATTACATCACTTGCTGCATCGACCTTTGGCGTGGCTGTCTCCACTCTGCTGATAGTGGTATTAAAGAGAGCCTTTGAGATGGCAGAGAATATCTATCTGATCATTGATATCAATCCGGGAGTGATATTAAAGCTCTGGGCACTGATGACGATAGTGTTTACACTGACAGTACTGTTCCCTATCAGAAATCTTAAGAAGATGAAACTTTCGGAGCAGCTTAAATACGAATAATGACGGTCGTGTCACAAATCCTACATCATAATAATTTTCAGGGAGATCAATATATGAATACCGTAATCGAAGTAAGCAATGTAAGCAAGACATTCGGAAAAGGAAGCAATATCAATAAGGTTCTTGACGAGGCGTGCATGTATGTGAGCGAGGGAGAGTTCGTATCTCTCATGGGCGCATCCGGATCCGGAAAGTCGACCCTTCTCTATCTTATAGGAGGACTCGACAGAAGCTTTGAAGGAAAGATAACGCTGTGCGGAGAGGATATAGCATCCCTCAAGGAGAATAAGCTCTCCAAACTCAGACTTTCCAACCTCGGATTTGTATTCCAGTTCTACAATCTGGTAATGAACCTTAATGTTGAAGACAACATTCTTCTTCCCGCCACCATAAACGGTAAGAAGAAAAGTGAGCTTAAGAAGGAGCTTGACGAGATCCTGGAGATCACAGGACTTACCGAAAAGAGAAAGGCAATGCCCGCAACACTTTCCGGAGGCCAGCAGCAGAGAGTCGCCATCGCAAGAGCAATCCTCGGAAGTCCCGCAGTCATCCTTGCCGATGAGCCCACAGGTAACCTTGATTCCAAGTCGTCACAGGAGATAATGGAGCTGTTCAAGAGGCTCAATGAATAAAAGAAGATGACCATCCTTCAGGTAACACACTCCGAAAAGTGCGCATCCTACGGAACCAGGACAATAGTCCTTGATAACGGCAAGACTGTGGGATGAATTAACCTCTTTTCACGTAAATATGATAAACTTATCAGGAACTGTTAATTTGCGGCAGATTCTGAAAATATGAGTAATTGGCAGCCGCAGGGGGAGTTATAAACCTATGGCTGCCAATTTCATGATGTGATATGGACATGTCAGATACCTTAAAGAGGATCTTGTCATGTTTGAACTTATGAGATCAACGATCAGCAGGGGAGTTACCATGCGCATCGCTATAGTCGATGATGAGAGCGTCTTCAGAAAACAGATAACGGATTCGATCCATTCGCTTTACGGAAAGGGAGATGTAAGCTGCTTCCACTATGCGGACGGAAAGGAACTCATCGCTGCCTTTGAGAACGGCTTTGAGCTTGATGCGGTTTTTCTCGATATAGAGATGAAGCAGATGGATGGAATGAAGACCGCAAGGATCATCCGTACATATTCGGATTCCATTCCCATAATCTTTATGACAAGCCATACCGAAATGGCAATGGACGGCTATGAGGTCAGTGCCTTCAGATTCCTGGGAAAGCCCGTGGAGATGGACAAGCTCAGGGAGACTCTGGCGGACCTTGAGAAGAAGATCAGGGTCGAAGAGAAGATCGCCCTTAAGGTGGATGGTGAGGAAGAGGTGTTTCCGGTTTCATCGCTCTGCTATGCGGAGGCCGCCAATAACTGTGTGCGTTTTGTTTTTTCCGGTGAGACCATAGAGACCAGGATGAAGTTTTCAGAAGCGATCTCTCTCGTAGACAGTGTCACGGAGGATTTCTTCAAGTGTCACAGATCCTATTATATAAGTCTCGGTCACGTTAAGAAGATGGGAACTTCGGAAGTGCTCATGGATAATACAGATATCATTCCCATTTCAAGAGGCCTTGGTCCTGCCGCCAAGCAGAAGCTCTTCGAGTATATAAGGAGGGCCGGAAGATGAATGAGCCCCTCGTTATGAACATACTGTACAGTCTGCTTATCGCACTGCCCACCATGCTGGCAGCTCCTTTGAATGTGTATTTCATATCGGATGTCCTCAGGTATGAGATAAAGAGAAAGAAGATAGCATATATCCTTTCGGTTATTCTCGGCGGATTTGCGGGGGTGGCCTTTGCAATGACCGGGACTTCGGAAGATGCGGGCGCCGGCATGATATCCGGAGTGGCGATGGTTTTCTCATCCTTTGCACTTCTCATATATCTGGGCTTCAACATGGTCGAGAAGAAGTGGAAGAGATTCCTGCTGGTCTTTTTTTCGATGGATATACTGTCCGATCTGAATACCATGATCGGCGGTCTTAGAACCATGATCTTCGGAAAATATGAATGGAACGGGAACTTACAGGTAATGATCACGGAGACGGTATATTCCCTTCCTGCCATACTCGTGGAATTTGTTCTGTTTTATCTCATAGCAAGAATGAGAAAGAAGAGGGATGATGTTCCTCTGCCTCTTTCCATCATCATGGGTATCTGCCTGCTTCTGAACATCTTTACCACCTTTATGCCCGAGCCTTTTTCCGATGATGATATCCTTCCTGTGGACAGACCTGTCCGTATCGTTCTCATGCTCTCAGCTCTTGCTTTTGTCACTCTTGTCTTCTACATAAGGGTTGCCAGGAAGGAGCGGGACGATCTTGCCGAGATGAACCGCATCAATGAAGAGCTGATCGAATCGGAGACAAGATATTTTGAGAGCACTGCCGAAGCCAATAATAAGATACGTGCCATGAAGCACGATATGAAGAACAACACCCAGGTGCTGCTCCTTCTCCTTGAAAACAGGGAATATGACAAGATGCATGAATACCTTGAGGAGATGGGACAGAATATCGTCAGTGCGGATATCAGCGCACACACCGGCAATACCGTTGCGGATGCCATCATCTCCGAGAAAAGAGAGAAGGCAGAGAAAAAGGGAATCACATTAAAGGTATCCGGCACCATCACCGGAGTGGATTTTACTCCCGTTGATATCTGCAAGATACTTGCCAACATGCTTGATAATGCCATCGAGGCTGTTTCCGACGATAGATTCTGTGATCTGGATCCATCCTACAAGGTGGTGGATCTTAAGTTCAAACGCACAGAGAAATTCTTCATGATCACCCAGACCAATCCCTGCGCCAACAAACCTGACATAAAAGAAGGGATCATACAGACAATAAAAGCTGATGTGCTGAACCACGGATTTGGATTAAAGAGTATCAGGGATGCTGCATCCGCCTATGACGGGGAGCTTTCTCTGGACTGCATACAGAAGCCCTACGGATATGAATTCCTCACAGAGATCCTGTTTCCCATAGAAGCCTGAGAGCGGTCCGGACCGGTTTTGAGAGCCCTGTTAAGCTTCAGTAATACAGTGAGTAGTCAATAAGTTTAGTAAATATATAAAGGCGGTACGAAAATGAAATATTCAATAGAAGGTGAACCTTTACCGGTAGTCATATGCACTCTGGATCCCGGCGAGACCATGATCACTGAGAGCGGTGCGATGAGCTGGATGACTCCCAACATGAAGATGGAGACAGCGGGAGGGGGTATAGGCAAAGTACTCGGAAGAGCATTTTCCGGAGAGAACCTGTTCCAGAACCGTTATACGGCTCAGGGCGGTGAAGGAATGATCGCACTTGCATCAAGCTTTCCCGGATCAATCCGTCCCTTCCAGATCGCACCGGGACAGGAGATCGTAGCACAGAAGAAAGCATTTCTTGCTTCAACTTCGGGCGTTGAGCTTTCCATCTTTTTCCAGAAGAGGATCGGTGCAGGACTTGTTGGTGGTGAAGGTTTCATCATGCAGAAACTTTCGGGTCAGGGAATGGCATTCCTTGAGTTCGACGGATTTGTTAAGGAATATGATCTGCAGCCCGGACAGCAGATGGTTATCGACACGGGATATCTTGCCGCAATGAGCAGCACCTGCAGCATCGACATACAGACCGTACCAGGCCTTAAGAATGTATTCCTGGGCGGTGAAGGAATCTTCAACACGATCGTTACGGGTCCCGGACACTTATGGCTTCAGACCATGCCTGTACCGCAGCTTGCAAATACTCTGATACCCTATATACCTGTTAGAAGAGGATAATAATCTTAGCCCCCTGTGGATCGATCACCACAGGAGGCTTTTTTCAGAAGTATTTAGCTGTATCTGAAATTAGAGAATACCGCGCTTCCGCCGGTTTCCTTTGTGCTGAAGATAAAGAGTCCCGCCCTTACTCCCGTGAAATGGTCAAGCTTGAAGACCAGCTTATGGGGAGCACCTATGGAGTGCCTTGGACCATCAGGTTCGCGGTATCCGAAGTATACGGTATCATTTGCTTCGGGAAGGCTTACAAGACTTACGGTTTTGTCGGGATCTGCCGATCTGTTCAGAAGTGTATGGTCGAAGCAGAATGCGGAGTGAAGTCTTATCTTGGGAGATGAGAGCCTGACCTTTTCGATGACCCTGGCGGGCTCTGCATCGTTTCTTTCTCCCCATAATCCGCCATCGATGGTCCTGGAACACATCACTGCATAATATTCTCCGTTTTCCTTTGTTACGGCAACGAAGGCGTAATTACTCTCCAGTGCGCACAGGCCGGCAAAGTCGCCGTCCTTAAGTCCCGATGCATCGATATCTGCGCTGCATGCACAGCCGGGAAAACGGGTGCGCTGGGTCAGTACGTTTTTAGCCTGTACAAGGTTCTTACATATCTTATCTGTCTTTACGGTAACTGTTCCCGCATCAGGATCTCTTGTGACGAGCTCGAGGTCAGGTTCGTGTGAGAACTGCCAGCAGCTCCTGAAGCCGAATGAATCATACAGTCCGTTCCCTTCACCCTTTCCCCTGAAATCATCGCTTGATACAAGGGGGATGTATCTGTATCCGGGATTAAGATCTTCTGTTTCTATCTCATACGGTATTTTCCCGTCGTCTCCGAAGAAGGGGAAAAATGTTTCATAGCTTTCTGTTAGGGGGACGACCATTTTATTTTCACCGGAATTCACACAGGTGCCGGGAATCTCTGAAAGGTCAGTCTCTCTCCATCTTACAGGCATTATGACAGGGATCCTTCCCACGGCACCGCTGTCCTGGAAGAGGATGGCATAGTCACTGCCCTCCGGATCGCAGACGATACCGCCCTGTGCCACACCGCTGTTTCTGTATCCCCTGTCATCATCCATGACATCCATTCCGTAATAAGGACCGTAGGGCGAGTCGGCAACATAGCAGCTTTCGGTGCGCTTTCCGGTGGACTTTGGTATATGGATGAAGAACAGATAATATTTTCCGCCGATCTTGTAGAAATGGGTTCCTTCGAATCCTAAGTAAACTTCATCTGTATCCCGGATGAGAAGCTCCTGCGGAGCTGCATCCTTATCGGAAAGGCGGAGTCTTCCGTCTTCTTCAGGTGTTCCGATAAGCTCTCTGATGTAGATCTCCTTGTTTCCGTATACTATGTATATCCTGCCGTCATCATCAAAGAGGATGGAATTGTCGTGATAGAAATCGTTAAGGGTATATTTTTCCCAGGGTCCCTCTATGGAGGGAGAGGAATAGACGTAAGTCTTGTGGGTATCGTTGGCTACAAAGCAGATATAGAAGAATCCTTCATGGAATCTGAGCGATGCGGCCCACATTCCCTGGCCGTAGATATTGCCGGCGCCCTCCATGCACTGTCTGGGGGTTGAGTCCAGTCTGTCATAGACGTATGCCGCATGTTCCCAGTTTATGAGGTCATAGGACCTTAGTATCTCGCACCCGGGCATGAAGTACATTGTGGTGCTGACCATATAGTAGGTACCATCCACGCGGATGATATCGGGATCGGGATAATCGAGCTTTAATAACGGATTGATGTTCATACTGCCTCCCTGCGGTCTTTAGGATGATCTAATTATATAATTCTCTTAATACAAGCACTGTGACCCCCTGGTTATCTCCGGGGATTATGCGCTTTACCTTTTCATTATACCTGAAACTGTCATATATCATATCACGAAGATTGGTGCCGCGGTTGAATCCATGTATCACCTGTATCTGATATGTTCCGGGACCTGCAGAGGCCACGGCTCTTTCCACCGCTTTCTCAGCTTCCCCGGTTCTCATGCCGTGAAGATCTATCTTTACAAATGGTTCATTCATTTTCTGTTCCTTATAAGATTTACCGGGATGCACAGTGCGGATCCAAGCAATGCATAAATACACATGTGAAGGAGTGACCTCTGTCCGTATACCGCATTTAAGTACTGCGCTGCAGGAAGGATCCTCCTGATGCTTTCAAACTGTCTGAGGTCTATGAAAACAGGACAGAGTATGATCATGACTATTATAACAAATGGTATCATGACTCCGGTGCTTTCCATGCTGTCTGCAAACAGTCCCAGCAGATTGCAGAATACGGAGACGCATATGATATAGAGTACCATGGACAGGATCTCCTGTAACGGCTCTGTGAATATGCCAAGGATCCCGAATGCGCACAGTCCCATCAGACCGCAGTTTGCAAGCACCACTGCCTGGAGTCCGAATGAATACCATATCCTTTTACGTGCGGGTACCGTATCATATAGACCGTTTTTTATATCGGACTTGTGGTAGAGCAGGGCGGCCATTCCGGCAAGTACCATCCAGACGGCGATGACGCCTCTCATGGGAGCAAGGAGATAACTGCCCTGCTCTGCAGCTTCCGCGCTGCTTCCGTCTCCGTGGAAAAGATTTCCTTTCCACAAAAGAGAATCATAAAGGCTCTTTAACTCTTCTTCGGACAGGGCATCCCTTCCCAGATTATCCCTGACAAATTCCGCATATGTATCATATATGAAATGCGGGAAGATACGGCTGCACAGAACCTCTCTTGTAAAAACAAGGGCTACGTCGTCCTCTCTTTCAATGACTCTTACAACAGGTCCTGTTCTTTCTTTTCCCGCAAGGGCAGAAAGTCTTTCTTCCATATCCGCGGGGAATATCCAGACAGCATCGATGCGGCTTTCCGAAAGAGCCTTTACAGCCTCTTCCTCCGAATCAAATCGGATGTATCTCAGTATGCTGTCTTCCTCAAGGAACCCTTCTGCCACTTTCCGGGACAGGTTGTTTTCCGGGCCTTCAGAGTATATCCCTATGCTGATGATACCGGCTTCTTCGTCTGCCTTATGGCTTAACCCTGCGATAAGGAGCGGCATCATGAGAAGTACGAGTATAAAGCTGATCTTTCTGAACAGTCTCTTTTCCGTGAGGAGGAGTCTTATAAACGCATGTCTCATATGCTTTTATCCCTCCTGATCTCCAGATTCCTTGCAGATACGGATACCGAGATAAATATCACGGTATAAGCTGTCAGCAGTATTGCAGGCCTTCCGTTTGATGTGTCAAAAACGCAGTTCGACAAAAGATCGAGGGCTGCGCCTGAAGGAAGGGTCTGTCCAAGCCGGGCGATGCTATCCGGGAATGAATCTGCAGGATAGATATAACCTGATATATAAGCCATTGCCAGTGTGCAGGTGAACTGGAGGATGATGTTGGATACGGGATTTCTGACCAGCTCACAGATGGTAAAATGCAGAGCTCCCACTGTGATCACAACCGGTATGAGGGAAAGGAACAGTCCGGGCATCCATATATCCTTATGGAGGAAGGACAGGCCCTTTGTCGTAAGCGCAAGGATTCCGAGGGCTGTAAACAGACATACCGTCATCATGAGGATATAGGCGAGATATTCGCACATCACCTGGGCAAACGGGCCGACTCTTTTTGTCATCATCCATCTGCTCATATCCGTATTCCTTCGGAAGAAAAAGGATGATCCGCTGATACCGAACATAAAGCAGAACAGAAGGAGAGTGGTGCAGAAATAGTACTGTCTTACAAGAAGCCCCTTGGATACCCCCAGCTCCTCAAGCTTTGCAAGATGGGTGCGGGTCACCAGATAACGGACAAGATCCATATTGTAATCGTCCGTAAGCGCCTTAGCATTATCCGTGTAATATGACGATACCGTCTTCTGTACGGAAAATACCGCGGCCTGGGAGCTGCCCACTATGTCTGACACCACCACCGCAAGCTCATCCATCAGGTATCCTTCGATCCCTTTATTGCCTCTCCAGAAGACATATCTGACAGGAATGTCATTTCTTCCGTGTACCACTGAATCCGCAAATCCGTCCGGGATCACCACATATGCCGTGATACGTCCTGCCTCGAATTCACGTATGGCTTCCTCCTCGGTCATGGATATGAGCTCTGCCATATCCCTTGACCTGTCAAAGGTGCGAAGGGCCTTGAATCCAAGCTCCATATAAGGATCGCTCATATCACCCACTACTCCGATGCGGTACCTGCTCTGTCGTTCCCTGAGGGGACCGGATACCAGATAATATGCCGTAAGACCCAGACAGGCAAACAGCAGCACTGCAACGGGGAGCACCGGGATAAGATGCATAAGGGCTCTTTTTAATTGTGCCTCCAGATATCTCAGGTATCTCACGTCATCATTCCGGCGAGCTTTCGCAGGTCTCCGTCGTAGGTGTATTCCGACAGTCTGCCGTCTTTCATGACATAGCATCTGTCGCACAGTTCGAATTCATGTACGTCATGGGTGACAAAGAGCACGATGCCTCCCTTTTTGCGGAAGTCATCTATGTATGCGTAGATGCTTTCCTTGCATACGATATCAAGAGCGGCAGTGGGTTCGTCCAGGAGCAGGATATCGGGATTTCCGTAGACGGCACATCCTATGGATAGTCTCTTCTTCATTCCCATGGACATCTTTCTGACAGGGACCTTAAGGAAGGTATCGATACCCAGCATCTTCAGCACTCCGCTTTCAAGCTCTCTTTTAAGCGCGTCCCGGGAGTACCACAGTCTGAGATTGTCCCATGCTGACAGTTCCTCCATAAGAGGGGTTCCCTGGGGTACATAACCTATGACTGCCTTACCGTTATCCTTTACCGCCGTCACACTGCCTGAATCGGCCCTGCTCAGTCCCGCGATTATGGAAAGGAGAGTGGACTTTCCGCATCCGTTACCGCCCAGTATCCCGACACAGGAGCCTGCCTCGGCTGAGAGACTTATACCGTCAAGAACGGTTTTTTTACCGTATTTTTTTCTGATATCATTTATTTCAAGTGTCATTGCTTTAGTCATCAAACTGATACACAAATTGTTTCCGGCACATTATAATGTGTATTATACTATTTGCATGAGTGAATATAAAAGCGTTGATAGAGGAGTGGTATTATGCGGAAGATAGTTCTGTGCAGCCTTTGCAAGGAGCCGGAGTACGAAGATCAGCTGCGGTCCTTTGGAGGGAGCGAACACTGCAGAGCATGTCACAAGAACATTTTTGAGGATATGGTGAGAGATCTTTATCGTGGGGACGATCTTGACGGACCGCGTCCCTCGTACAGGGAATATCTGGAGCAGCAGCCTCCGGTTTCCGGCAATATAAGGATAATGACCAACAGGATGGATCTGGGTTTTAAGATGCATCAGGAGGAGTATGAGGAAGCTGCAGTCAGGGTTCTCAGGAGCGGATGGTACATACTCGGAAAAGAAGTCGAAAACTTTGAGGATCTGTTCGCTGCATTTCACGGAGATGATTTCAGCTGCGCAGGCGTTGCCAACGGACTCGATGCACTGACCCTGGGCGTAAGAGCGCTGGGCATCGGAGAAGGTGATGAGGTCATAGTGCAGGGCAACACTTATATCGCGTCCGTAATGGGTATCTCCATAAACGGCGCGACTCCGGTATTTGTTGAGCCCGATGAGCATTACCAGATAGATGTGGACAAGATAGAGGCGGCGATCACTCCCAGGACAAAGGCTATCATGGTGGTACATCTCTACGGACTTATCTGTGATATGGATAAGGTGGCAGAGATATGTAAGAAGCATTCTCTTAAGCTTATAGAGGACTGTGCGCAGGCCCATGCGGCAGAGTGGAACGGAAAGCTTGCGGGAACCTTCGGAGACGTGGGATGCTTCTCCTTCTATCCCTCCAAGAATATGGGTGCATTCGGAGATGCGGGCGCATGCATATCAAGAGATCCCGAACTGATAAAGAAGATCAAGGTCCTGAGGAATTACGGCTCCGGCAGGAGATACTATAACGAGGTGGTGGGAGTCAACAGCAGAC
>JAEEGJ010027715.1_pt1 | contig 11346 bp, 11 predicted proteins | sample 8958761 | NCBI WGS metagenome assembly JAEEGJ01 (sample SAMN16246546, study PRJNA631951) | gut metagenome | biome: gut microbiome; feature: rumen; material: RS-attached | host: Bos | place: Iran: Karaj | collected 2018-10
ACATCACAAAAAGTAAAAACCCGTAAACAATACCGTTTACGGGTTTATATGATTCTGGCGGAGACGGAGAGATTCGAACTCTCGTGCCGGTTGCCCGACAAACGCATTTCGAGTGCGCCCCGTTATGACCACTTCGATACGTCTCCAAACGCGCCTTATTGTAAATGATTCGCTCTGAATATTCAACTAAAAGCACGGTGTAACAATGTTACAGCGCACCAAATCTGATGTTTTTCCTTAATTCTTCCTTGGCATCCTCACCAAAGAGATAAGCTACGACCGCAAGACCGAAATCAACGGAAGTGCCCATTGCCTGGCTCGTTATGACGTTGCCGTTTACTATGACTTTGGAGTCTTCAATGACATTTGCGCCGTTCTTACGGAGCTCACCCCAAACACCGGGATTGCTCGTTGCATCCTTGCCGTTAAGGATACCCTGGCCTGCAAATACGATAGGTGCGGCACAGATAGCGCCGATTCCCTTGCCCTGTTCATTGAACTTTACGACATTTTCCTTAAGGAGCTCGCAAGCATTTAAGTTATTTGTGCCTTTTACGCCGCCCGGAAGGATGAGGAAGTCATACTCGTCAAAATCGATATCGCCTATTAGCTTATCAGCCTTGATCTTTAAGCCTCTTGAAGCTTCGATCTCAAGCGTCGGCATTATGGATACGATATCTACTTCTGCTTTTGCTCTTCTTAAAAGGTCAACGGGCGTAATAGCCTCAACCTCTTCACTGCCGTCTGCGATAAATACTGCGACCTTTGCCATAGCTTCCTCCTTACAGGCCGAATACGCCCTTTACAAATATCTCGATTCCGATAACTATCAGGATGATGCCGCCGATAATAGTGGCGGTCCCCGATATCTTCTCACCGATCTTCCTGCCGAAGATCAACCCTATTAAGCATATCACAAGCGTGACAACGCCGATTATCAAAGATGCGGCAAATGCCCTCTTAAGAGAATAATCCGCAATGGTAAAACCTACTGACAGCGCATCTATCGAAGTTGCTATACCCTGAATTATCAATGTCCTGAATGTGAGCTTAGAGACCTGCTCTGTCTCCGGCTTTTTGCCGTTCTTCTTTTCGAGAATTGCCTCGACGATCATCTTGCCGCCGATAAAAAGAAGCAGTATCAGTGCTATCCACGGGATAAGGATGCTGAATTTTGTAAAGATCTCTTCAAGGGTAGTTACCAAAAGCCAGCCGAGCATCGGCATAATGAACTGGAATACAGCATATACGCCGGCTACTGCAAGCATCCTGCGCTTTCTCATGCCGGACTCAACTATGCCGTTGGCTATAGAGACTGAGAAAGCATCCATCGCAAGGCCGACACCAAGAAGCAAACTGTTGATTATGAGTTGAACCATTTATCTTCCTTCCTGCCCGGGCAAAAAAATAACCCAAGGCCCTTAATGCCTTGAGTCTCGCAATGGAAGATTAAGCCAGGTGTTGACCAGTATGTTGACTTAAACAACGCTCTTGACGGCGTCTGCTACTCCCTCAATGGAGCAAATACTAACAATCAGGGGCGAGGTTAGTCAACACTAACATTTTGGTGCATATATCTTAAACGCTATGTTTTTCGCGAAAAAAGACAGAAAAACACCGTTTTCTATCTCAAACCACAAAAAAATCGCCTGTTAAGACAGAAAAGTCTGTTTATCGTTTATATTATAAATAAGCATGTGCGCAAAAAATGTTGTATAATAAGCAACCGCACGAAAAGAAAAGCTACTTGAAACATCTGGAGGCCAATATGAACGAATACATTAAGCAGATATCCGACAGGATCAGAGAGCTTAGAGACATCCTTGACTTAACAGCCGAAGAAGTGGCACAGCAGACCGGCGTGAGCACGGAAGAGTATTTAGCATATGAGAACGGCGAGAAGGAGATCCCGATCAGCCTTCTTTACAAGGTGGCAAGCGTTTTCAAGGTCGACCCGACTGTCCTTATGACAGGCGATGTTCCGAGAATGGACGATTATACAGTGGTAAGAGGCGGCAACGGAATCAAGGTCGAGCGTTATCCCGGCTATTCCTTCAGCGCACTTGCTTTTAACTACAAGAACAGACAGATGGATCCTATGATCGTTACCCTGTCGAAGTCTGAGACAGCTGAGCTCGTACGCCACGGCGGCCAGGAGTTCAACTATGTCATCGAAGGCGCGATCAAGGTAGTCGTAGGCGACAGAGAATTTACTCTTGAGGCAGGCGATTCCATTTACTTCAATCCTGAGAAGCCTCACGGACAGCGCGCCGTGACGGAGACTGCTAAGTTCCTCACAATTATCAACGAGTGATTTAGCAGTTCTACCCCAAGGCAAAAAAATTGAAGTAGAAAAGGAATGATATACCCATGGATTTATTAAACAGATTTGTAAACAGAATTGATTTTGACAGTTACGAGGATTTTAAAGAGAATTTCAAGATAAATGTTCCGGAGGATTTCAACTTCGGTTTTGACGTTGTCGATGTTTATGCCAAGGAGGTTCCTGATCAGGAAGCTCTTATCTGGTGTGACGATGACGGCAACGAAAAGCATTTCACATTTAAGGATGTAAGCGAGAAGAGCAACCGCGTTGCAAACATGTTCAAGGATCTTGGCATCAAGAAGGGCGACAGAGTCCTCATGATGCTCCGTCAGCGTCCTGAAGTCTGGTTCACAATGGTAGGTCTTCACAAGCTCGGTGCTCTGGTCATCCCTGCTACGTTCCAGCTCCTTTATCACGACATCGTTTACCGCTGCAACGCTGCAGACGTTAAGATGATCGTATGCGCTGACGATCCGCAGATCATTGAGCACGTTAATAAGGCACGCCCTGACTGCAAGACTGTTCAGTACTGCAGCGTTATCGGTGAGGCACCTGAAGGCTGGAGATCTCTGACAGATGATATCGATAATGCATCCCCTGTTTTCGAGCGCCCCACAGGTGACGAGGCTACACATGCATACGATCCGATGCTGATCTACTTCTCATCCGGCACAACAGGTGAGCCTAAGATGATCCTTCACGACTACACCCTCCCTCTTGGCCACATCGTAACAGCCAAGTACTGGCAGCAGGTTTACGACGGATGCAGACACTTAACACAGGCTGACTCCGGCTGGGCAAAGTTTGCATGGGGCAAGATCTACGGACAGTGGATCTGCGGTGCGGTTAACGTTACTTACGATACACAGAAGTTCAAGGCTGCAAGAATGCTCGAGATCATGGAGAAGTTAAAGCTCAACTCATTCTGCGGACCTTCCACGATCTACAGATATCTCATTCAGGAAGACCTCACGAAGTATGACTTCTCTTCCATCAAGCACTGCTCCATGGCAGGCGAGCCTTTGAATCCTGAAGTATTCTACAAGTGGCAGAAGTATACAGGCCTTGAGATCCGCGAAGGATTCGGCCAGACAGAGGGAAGCGTTCTTTTCGCAAACTTCCCCTGGCTCGACGTAAAGCCCGGTTCCACAGGAAAGCCCACACCTATCTACGACATCCAGCTGGTTGACGACAACGGAGTTCCTGTAGAAGACGGTATCGTTGGAAATATCGTTATCAAGAACGCTTCTTCCAAGCCTACCGGTCTTTTCCGCGAATACTACAAGAACCCTGAAGCAATGGCTGACCAGTGGCCCGGCGCTGACTACAGCACAGGCGATACAGCATGGAGAGATCCTGAGGGTTATATCTGGTTCGTAGGAAGAAATGACGACGTTATCAAGTGCTCCGGTTACCGTATCGGACCTTTCGAAGTTGAGAGTGCCTTAATGACACACGATGCAGTTCTTGAGTGCGCTGTTACAGCTGTTCCTGATCCTATGAGAGGCCAGGTAGTTAAGGCAACTATCGTCCTCACAAAGGCATACAAGGAGAAGGCTTCACCCGAGCTCGTTAAGGAACTCCAGAATCACGTAAAGAACGCTACTGCTCCTTACAAGTATCCGAGAGTTATCGAGTTCGTTGATGAACTTCCCAAGACTACAAGCGGAAAGATCATGCGTACCGCTATCAGAAAGGCTGATGAAGCCAAGTACAGGGAAGCTCAGGAAACTGCTGCTAAGGCAAATCTTTAAAGGAAATCTTCGATCACAATATTAGCAAGATCAAGGCCGCTCCGTGTTAAACGGAGCGTTCTTTCTTTGCGCTCCAATAAACCTTTTTCTAAGTTGGTCTTTACCGCGTCTGCGAAAACATCTTCGAACTCTACGCCGAACACTTTTTTGAACTCGTCCAGAAGTATTCCGTCCGTCGTCCTGAGCCTTAAGAAAGGAACTTCGCGCATCTTATCTTCCCTTGTAAGTCTTTCTTCAACATAAAGCGACTTCAGAAAGCTCTCATTGCCCTCTAAAAAGGCTTTGTATGTATCGTACGTAACCGTGTTCATTTCTTCTATGTAAGCTCTTACATCGTCTCTGTGGCCGTATCTGAGATCATTTAAGAAACCATGTGCTCCCGCACCTATCGCGAAATATTCACACGAGTTCCAGTAAGACGAATTATGAATGCTCTTATATCCCGGAAGCGCGCTGTTGGATATCTCATAAGTCTCATAACCAAGCTTCTGAAGATATTCCCTCGTTCCGTGATACATACTGCGCTCAAGTTCCGGAGATACAAGGTCTTCAATATTCCCGCTGTATCTTCTGTAAAATTCCGTGCCTTCCTCAATACTGAGTGAGTAAGTACTGATATGTTTTACACCAAGTTCTTTAAACGTACCGATATCTCTTTTTATCCCGTCCAAAGTCTCTCCGGGAACGCCTGTGATAAGGTCTGATGAGATATTCGTAAAACCTGCTTCCGAGATCTTCTTCAGAGCTTCAATTGCACCCTTTGAATCGTGAAGCCTGCCTAAAGTCTTAAGGACTTCATCGTCTAATGACTGCACGCCTAAAGATATGCGGTTAAAACCCGCCTGGCGGTACTCTGTGAGCTTTTCCGGTGTTACCGAAGACGGATTAGCCTCTATCGTTATCTCTGCGTCAGAAGCGATATTAAAGGCCTTCCTGACCGCGCCAAGCAGTTCACATATATATCTGCTGTCAGGAACAGTAGGAGTGCCTCCTCCGAAATACACCGTATCCTTTCCGTCAGGATCAGTTAAAGGATTTGTTCCTGCATCTTCTGTAATGACAGAACCGATAAGTTCCGTTTCCTTTATTGCAGCTTTATAGAACTCTTCACAAAGAAAATTATCCGTAACCGAATAGAAATCGCAGTAAGGACATTTCCGGGCACAGAAAGGATTGTGGACGTAGATATGCCTTGCCATCAGAACTCACGCCTGCGGTAGATCGGAACAGGATTCTTGAGCGCAGTTATGAGCGCCATCTTAAATGTGTTGAAGCTCGGTGACACGTTCTTCTGCGGGAGCATGTATTTCGAGATATTATCGGCCCACAAAGCCTTATAGTGACCGATAGCGGGATAACCGATCTCGATAAGGTCTTCAGCATTCTCGCTTATTGCTCTGCATAAGATCTCCCATGTACCGCAGACTGAATCCTGTTCATAAGAATCGAGGATCTCTCTATTGCAGTCCGGATAAGCATCGCAGATCGCATTCTTATCGCCAAGCATCCATGCCTCTATCTCTTCTGTGCTTATACCGACAACGCTTCTTATATTAGGAGCAAATTTCGAAGCAACCGCATATATCTCCTGTCTTAATGCCTGCGGATCTTTGTCATCGGAATCTATGGCGATTACAAGGATCAGGTCCTTTCCGCCATAGACTTTGTTATAAGCGCGGAGCTCGGACGGCAAAAGGTCCAGGAGGGAGTTTGCAAACTTCTGAGGCTTTGCGGTCATATCCTTCGGAAGGCTCCCGCAGCCCCTGTGCGGATGGACGTTTACTTCCGCGTCCACTCCTTCGTTATCGATTATCCGTTCGACCAGACGTTCTACAACGACTGCTCCGGATTTATCTTCTGAAAGTATCTCAATCAACATAAATTAGCCTTAAATCAATCTTCTTCAGGTTTTGCATCAAGGTGTCCGCCATACCAGATGGCACCCATTCCCACACCCTGGTGGAACATTTCCATGACAAGCGGATCTGCACCTGCGCAGCGGATCTGGACATCTCCGGATTCTTTCTCGAAAGTGCGCTCGAAAACCCAGATCTCCTTAGGTGACAGTGTCTCTATAATGTACGGATTATGCGTAGAGAACATTATCTGACAATAGTGGTTCTTCATCGTATAATCGCGCATCTCATCGCTTAATACATCGACCATGTCGTGGTAGAGGTCCTTGTCGGGCGTCTCAATAAAGATTGTTGAACGCGGCCTTGAATCGCGGAGAAGGAGCAGATATAAGAAGAGCTTATTGGGGCTCTCTTTAAGCGCCAGAGGAAGGTTCTTCTTTTTCTTCATCGTGGGGATTTTCTCTTCGATCTCATTTACGATGCGCTCGTATTCTTCCTCGCTCTCCATACGGATATATTCAAGCACGTTGCCGACATTGGAACCCGTGCTGTTAAGGTGCTTATGTCCGCCAGGTGCGCCGCCGTCGTAGTAGTAAGTACTGTGTTCCTCTGAAGAGAAGCTGCAGAAGAACCAGTTATAGATCTCTTTGTAGAGCAGAACATAATCCCTGTATCCAGTGATCTTGCCATAAAGGCTTAATGCAGTAAGGTGCTCATCTTCAACACCTATGGCATTCCCGGATGAGCCGTCCTCAAGATTTACGATCGTGCCCTTGCCCTGCTCTATATCCAATATCGTAAGAGGCTTCTTGGTGCCGTCAACATCAGCCAGGATTATTACCTTCTCGCTGTCGATGATGGGACTCTTGAATCTGCTGGTTACGATGGAAAGTTCGTACTGGATGAACTTCGGCTTGCCGGCGCTCTTATCCTCAAGCTTAAAGAAGATCCTGAAAACAGAAGGATTTGTAATATCAGGAGTCATGTTTGCAAAGCCCGGTCTCCCGTAACTTATGGAAGCCACAGCGCAGCCCTGGATAATGGTATCCCTTAAGAAAGCCATGCAGCCCATGAAGGAAGTCTTTCCGGTGTTATTGCGTCCGATCAGGGCATTAAGGCCTCTGAAAGCATCGTGCGAAGTTCCGTTGGCTCTGTCAGCCAGATAGTCATCTATCAGTATTCCTGCTCTGTCCTTATCGAAAACATCGAAGTTCTCAATCTCAATACCCAATATCATGGCTGTCACCTCCTATTACACCATATAAATGCAACCCGGATTTCAGGATCATTTTCTTATAGAGCTATTATAAATCTAAAAAGGGATTATTATCACTTTACATTTCGCCGCTGCTCAGAGTCTCAGCAAGAGGCTCATGCTTGAGAGCTAAACGGTATATGATGGTCTTGATAAGGCCAACCATAAAACATCCAAGTGAAGTAAGAAGAAAACATATCCAGTATTCCTTATCTGACGGGATAATATGCATATCCAGATACCAGTATGTCTCGATATCTATAAGGCTTAAGCTTACATAAGCAAGGACGCCTCCAATGGCGGCCGCGGTGATGATATAGAACAATTCTTTTATCATGCTGATTGCGAAAAGGTCCTTTTCTTTCATGCCTATTACCTTTTGTATCTGCTCAAAGTTCTTCTCCTCGCAATACTCAAAATAAGCCATCATAAGATAAGCAGACAAAAGCGCCAGAGCTATTACAGCAACGATTACTACAAGCACTTTGATCAGGATGCGCTGGAAGAGATTCAATACGTTATATGCTTCCAGAACAGGGTTATACAACTCTTCTATGCCAAGGGATTTGAACATATCAAGGAGATGAGAGCTGTCCTCAAGTGTATCGGAATAGAACCTGTAATTCTCTGATCCGAAGCGTTCATCTTTAGGATCATCACACCCGATAACAATAAGAGAAATATCTCTGTTGCCGCTGAGACGGAAGAAATCTGCATCTATTATTCCTGCAAGTTTATAAGGACCTAATTCAATTGTTTCCCCTTCATGCGTTGTGTAGCTGAATTCAAATTCTTTGCCCATAAGATCCGGATAATCGTTTTCAGCAAACCCGTATAATCCGAGAATAAAATCTGCTATTAAGATCTCGTTCTTACCCAAAGTTCCCTTGCCCCGGATAATACAGTTCTGTTTGTTAAATCTGACATCAAGTTCTTTCAGATCAACCTTGGAATAGATACTGCTGCCCTCATATAATCTGGTCACGTCAAACCACAGCTCGTTATCGAACTCTTCCTGCAGTTCACTTCTCGAAAACTCAGCCGGTTTTGATCTGTATTCTTTGCCATCAATTTTAGCCGTCACCTTGGAAAACGGCACCGTATCACCAAAAAAATAATCAAAATGCTTATATTCCGTTACTTCGCGCATTATATCCCTGTCAGGCAAATACTGGGAATCAACATAGCAAAGGGATGCTCTCTCGTAAACCAGAGTATTTATTATCCTTGATGCAGCAATTGAAAAACTGCTTAAGAAAGCGATCATAAAAACTACAAGAGCAAGGCACACAACATTCTTGACCGCCCTGTTCTTTGCCTTCAAAATTTTCTGCCATGAAATCATGAATCTCGAACGTATGCTCATGCTCTGCTCCCCTCCAGTTCCTGATGGAGATTAGCTTTGCCAATCGTGCGCTTAAGCTTGAGAACACCACACAGATATATCACTATGCATGCAGCAAATATGATAAGGATGCTTTTGGCACTTCCGGAATTATTCATGCCGACAGAATAAAATTCCTTTATAAGACCTCCTATGTAATTCGAAAAAACCATTATCACACAATAGGAGATCAAGCTGCTTAAAAGTATCGTTGCTGCAGTGGTAATGCAAAAGATCTTGATAAGAGAAGACGTCCTTATACCTATCATTCTGAGTTTCAGAAGATAAAGAGTTCTGCGCCTGACCATTATTCCCAGAGCGTTATTAAACATCCAGACTCCAAAAAACGTAGTAATAGCAGACAACGCATATATGATCACGTCAGCAACCGCCATAACTTCGAAAACATCATCATACTCGCAGTATGCAATTATCAGTTTTTGTCTCAGTTCCCTTCTGATACGTATATAATTGCGGGCATCATCCAGCGTTCCGACCAGATAATTCTGACAGAATACACCTCTGTCGGCTAAGTTGTTTACATAAGTCTCAAGCGGGAAAACAATATCATAATATTTATGACCTTTGTGGAAAAATCCTGTCACCGTATAGACTACATCAGGTTGTTTGCTGACCTTCTGTACAAGCTTATCGCCCAATTCAATTCCGTATTCTTCCACAAGACTGTCACTTACCAGAACGTTATTTTTTCTTTCTGCAGAACCGGTCTCAAGATACTTGCTGAAATCAGATTCCTTTCTCGGATAATAAAGCTCTACATAATAATCATTGGTATCTATTTCTCTGTCACCCGCAAAAAGAACCGGGTTGTCCCAACCTTCTGCATATACTTCGCTGAAACCGGCATCATCAAGCAAATGCTTATGTTCTGTCTGAATCCCGTTGATCTCAACCCTGAATTCGTTCTTGCCCAGGTCATTGAAATAATCATAGAATGCATTAACAGCACGGTTGAACGTCTCAACCGTCATACCTATTGCAGACAATGCAAAAACAAGCAGGAGAGCCAAGCCCGCATAAAGCCACGGACAGGTTGCAAATTCCTTTTTGGAAAACCATAAAAGGTCACGAAGTTTCATTAATTATCCTTCCGTCTTTAAGCTCTATGATCCTTGATCCGCAGCGCGCTGCTTCCTTATCATGAGTAACGAGTATTACGCCTTTGCCTTCATCATTTATGTTCTTTAAAAGTTCCATTATCTTAAATGAGTTCTCGGAATCGAGATTGCCGCAGGGTTCATCTGCAAGGATCAAAGGCGGATCACATACGAGCGCTCTTGCTATTGCGCAGCGCTGCTTCTCACCGCCTGAGAGCTTGCTTGCCTTCGACTTGATCTTATCTTCCAGACCGACTTTTTTTAGTATCGATTCAATCCGTTCTTTATGTTCGTTATATGAGATATCGTTGATGAGCAATGGCAGTCTCACGTTGTCATAAACAGTGAACTGCGGCTCTAAGTGAAATGACTGAAATACGAAGCCGGTCTTCCTGCTCCTGTAATCAGACAACTCATTATCGGATACGGAAGTGATATCTACTTCATCAACTGTGACCTTGCCGGAGGTCGGTTTCTCTATACCTCCGATGATGTGCAGCAAAGTTGATTTGCCGCTTCCGGATTTGCCGACAATACTCAAGAACTCTCCGTCATTGATCTTAAGATCAACATTATCAAGAGCCGGGACATCCGCTGTGTCATATATCTTGCTGAGCTTTTCGATAACAATCATAATTCACTCCGTTAATGTAAAGATCTCATTAGTGCCTTTGTATGATTCATAGCCATAAGTCTTAAGTACCAGTTTGTTTCCAACGGGAAAGTATGTTAATGACCAATTTTCCTCATAGCCGTCATATTCTATTCCCAAGGGGAATTCGATCCAAACATATCCAATATTCTCAAACCATTCATCATCCATAACATACTGCACTTTGTGACCGGTAAAATCCCTGTTAAGATCGATCTTATCTCTTAATTCGCGTGCTTCTTTTTCATTGAGTTCCTGAACACTAATTATCTGTTCCTCAAGCTCAAGCTCCAGATCTGTCAGATCGAATCCGGTTATCATGAGAGTGTTGTCATCAAAAACTTCAATATAAGCATCGGAAGTCGCAGCTTTATACACCCCGCTTTTCAGTACAGGCATGGGCTTGGAATTGGAACATGATGTCAAGAGTAAAAGCGCTGCAGTAAGCAGGCACATCAGTTTCTTCATTTTGTTTCTCCTAAAATCCAACCAATTATTATTCTTTAGAAAATGATGCAATTTGTCAATAAATTTTTCTTTTTTGAAATATAACACCCATAAAAAACCATCCTGCTTTCTGAAAGCAGGATGGCTGAAAAATCTTTGGATTGTTACCGCAAAATATTACTCTGTCTCGTCAAGAGTTGAGTTGATCTCAGTAAGGTTTGTCTGGATCTTTGCGATGTTGTCAGTCAATGTCTCGTTAACGTTCTCGAGCAAGGACTTAACATAGATGTGAGCATTTCTTCTGAGTTCTTCTGCCTGAGCCTCAGCGTTAGCAATGATCTGGGCAGCTTCTTCACGGGCGCCTCTTGTGATCTCGTGATCGTTGACCTTCATGGCATACATGCGGTTAGCGTCGTCGATGATCTTCTTATTCTTCTCTCTTGCTGTGCTGATTATATCCTGAGCTCTTGCTACGATATCGTTGGACTGTGCAACTGAAGCAGGAAGATTGTTCTTAAGGATCTGGAGTGAATTGATCGTCTCTGTTCTCTCGA
>JAEEGJ010027722.1_pt1 | contig 11345 bp, 16 predicted proteins | sample 8958761 | NCBI WGS metagenome assembly JAEEGJ01 (sample SAMN16246546, study PRJNA631951) | gut metagenome | biome: gut microbiome; feature: rumen; material: RS-attached | host: Bos | place: Iran: Karaj | collected 2018-10
ACCAGTTGACTCACAAATCATACAGTGAAATGAAGAATGATTTGGGGTCTTATGGTGAGTATCTTACCTATGATAAACTTAGGCATTATGAATCACAGGGAGCGAAGTTTCTGTTTAATGTATATTTGCCTAAAGATAATGGAGAAACCACTGAAATTGATCTGATGATGGTACATCCTAAAGGGATAGTAGTATTTGAGAGTAAGAATTATAGCGGCTGGATTTTTGGCGAAGAGGAGCAGACATATTGGACTCAGACACTGCCAAAAGGAAGGAAAGCGTCCAAGGAAAAATTCTATAATCCTATTATGCAAAACAAGGGACATATTAAGTGGCTTAAGAATATCATTGGTGAAGAGATTCCTGTTAAATCGGTTATAGTATTCTCGGATAGATGCACAATGAAGCATGTTGCTTTCTCTGGTTCAGAGGTGAGGGTTATTCACAGATATGATGTTCTTGAAACGGTTGAATATCTTTTATCTACAATGCCAGGTGTTATTCCTCAGGCCAGTTTTGATAGCCTATATAAAACATTATATCCGTATACGCAGGCAACTGACGAACTTAAGGTTAAGCATGTAAGTACGATAAAAATGCAGCAGAATGATATACCACCAATTATGGGAAATGCAAATGAATTGATATGTCCTAAGTGTGGTGGTACATTACAATTAAGGGTTGCTAAGCGTGGTGCAAATGCAGGGAATCAATTCTATGGATGTTCTAATTATCCAAAGTGTAAATATGTTAGAAATATAAGCGGTTGAAAAAGAAGACCATATCCCATTGATTTCGGGTATGGGGATAAAGTGTTTAATATAATCGATAAAGCATATGAGGATTATTAAGTCTTTTAAACAATTTAATTGGAAATTATGGGGTGTCCTTGCGGTCACCCTTTTTGTTCCGGCGTTGTATCAGACTCTCCGGGTTTATTTCCTTGGGGATATGCCAAGTGACTGGGGTGTGAATATTGCGTCTCAGCTTACATGGGTTAACCTGATATATGAGATAGTTGAGGAGGCGATGATTTTGCCATTGTTTTATTTACTGGGTAAATCGTTGAAATCTAAGGATGAACTTGGGAATAAGACAAGGACAGGGCTTTTGGTAAGTGTTGGAGCGTATTTGGTTTTATCTGTGATTATAGTGGTATTGGCTAAGCCGTTATGTGTATGGATGGCCAGTGATTCCATGACGATAGATGCGACTGTGACATATATAAGGCTGGAGAGTGTGTCGCTGGCTATTGGTATTATATCCAAGTTTGTTACGGTGTTATTTGTGACATTAGGGCTTGATATATATATGTATATTCTGTTAGGAATCAGGACTGTACTTAGTATTGTATTTGATGTGGTTCTTATTTCCGGTCTTCCGATATCGATTAAGATGGGGGTTAATGGTATTGCGGTTAGTAATATTTTGGTGTCAGTTATTCTTGTGGCTGTATCATTTTATCTGCTTAAGAGAGAGGGGATTAAGGTATTTAGCAGGGAAAAACTTAGGTTTGGATGGCTTAAAGAATATGGGAAGATTGGGGCATTATCCGGGCTTGAGTCATTAGTCAGGAATGTGGCTTTTATTCTGATGGTATCAAGGCTTGTGAATGTTATATCTGAGCAGGGTACATACTGGGTGGCAAACAACTTTGTGTGGACGTGGCTGCTTTTGCCGGCGACTGCGCTTTATGATGTGGTTAAGAAGGAAACGGCGGAGGATGTTAATAATATTAAGACTAAGACTCCCGGATATTTGGTTGTGGCAACATTATTTAGTGTGCTTTGGTTTGTGTCGATTCCGCTTTGGAAATCTTTTATTCACTATGTGCTAAATAGTGATGGGTATGATAAAATATATACTGTAGTGCTGATTCAGTCGGTATTCTATATTATTTATATATATAATTGTATTTTTGACGGAACCATATATGGACGAGGTAAGACAGGGTATATGCTGATAGAGAGTATATGTACTAATGGCATATATTATGTGTTTATGTTTGTTGTATGGAAACTGGGTATATGGATTCCTACATTGAATGGGATAGCGCTTATGTTTGGAGTTGGGATGGCGTTTGATCTGATTCCGACTGTTGGGTGTTATTTGTATTTGAGGAAGAAGGAATTATCCTAATTGTAAATTCACAAGGAATATAAGTGGCTGATAGAGAGTTTTAGAGGGCGGGGATTTGGACCGATTCTTTTACAGGGGAATAAAGTATGAGTACTAAAATCTTATATGTAGATAAAAGGCCGGCGGCTTGTCCAATTTGTTGCTGTGCTATTACGGGTTCACCTTGGTCGACGACGATTTTCTGCAACATGTGTGGAACGAAGATTGTGGTAGGGGATGAGGATGATCAGGAAACTGGCGATGATAGGGCACAACTTGATGAAGAACTGGATTTAACAGATAGTAAGTATTCCTATAACAACAATAGTTTTAATAATGGCATGAAAATGATGATTTTGGAGTGCCCTAAATGTCATGCGTCTTTGGAAGAAACTTCTAATATGGGGACTTTTTACTGCAAGTACTGTGGACAGAAGATTGTTGTTGGGGAGATGCAGGATGCGGCAGTTCAAATAAAGCAACGCGAAATTGAACTTCAACATGAAACTAAAAGAATAGAAGCTATACAACAAATAAGATTATATGAGAAAAAAATAAAAAGACTGGAACAACAAAAAGCAGCAAGAAATACAATGACAATCGCATTAATATTTGTTGCTTTGGGTATTGCAGTAATGATGAGTTTTATGATTCCACAGGCTGTGAAACATAAAAAGCTGGTAGATAATCTTAGAGATGTGGAGTCTGAGGTTCAGACGGTCATAGCGGCGGGTAATTATGAATATGCTTTGATTAAAGTTAACGAGCTGAGGCTCGATGATGGTTATTCCACGACGGAAACTGAAGCGTGGGATGCCAAAAGAGAAGATTATATTAATACCATTAAAACTTTGATGGAGAATAAGGGACTGGAGCCGGCCTCGGAGCCGATTAGGGATGGTTCTGATAAGTATGATTATATACTTGAATAGAGAGATTAGGGGAATGATATGATAGCAGGTTTTGGGGGTGGTTAGTGCGACTCTGGGGCTGGTTATTGTGTATTATTTTGTGATGGCGAGGTTTTCGAAGTAGGAGGGAGATATTGACATTCTTTTTTTTATGCGCTACAATTTAGAAAACAGCCCACAAAAATATGAAAAATGTGGACAATAATCAAAAGGAGGTATAGTGATGAAAACACGTGCAGAATGCCTTAAGGAATATGGATCAGACTATTTTATAGAGAAAAAGATAGAAGAAGGGGAATTATATAAAGTTGGTAAAGGCGTATATTCAGAAGATAAGTATGTACCAGAGATTGCGATATTTTCATATAAGTATCCAAATGCTGTTTTAACTATGAATAGCGCATTTTATTTCCATGGGCTTACAGATGTGATTCCTGATGAGTGTGATTTGGCTACAAAGAGGGATTCGACCAAAATCAAGGATGAAAGGGTTAAGCAGTATTTTGTGCCGGATCCGTTTTTTGAAGAGGGGATAGAGTCGGCAAAATATAAAGGGTATGACATTTTGGTGTACAGCAAAGAACGTATGCTTATTGAACTTATTAGATATAAGAGCAAGATTCCGTTTGATTACTATAAGGAAATCATACTGAATTATCGTAAATTACTGCCTCAACTTGATATTCAAAAAATCCAGGATTATGCGTTGGCTGCACCAAAGAGTAATAAGGTGATTGAGACACTTAAGGCGGAGGTTTTTTGATTCAGAAATATATAATTATCCATTCGGCGATTAGACAATTGACAGTTTTAGCAACTATATGAAAGAGAGGGGAATTATGATAGAGAATATTAAGGTTTTTGTACAGAACAGTATACGTATTGAGAGTGAGATGGGTGTGATTTATGTGGATCCTTTTAAGATGGAGGGGGAGCCAAAAGATGCGGATTACATCTTTGTGACACATGATCATTATGATCATTTTTCGCCGGATGATATTAAGAAGGTGGCGTGTGAGAAGACTACTCTTGTGGTGCCGGCTAAGATGGAGAAGAAAGCAGTAAATGAGAACTTCGGAGTGAGCCGTATTATGACGGTGACGCCGGGGGCATCATATGAGGTTAATGGTCTTAAGTTTGAGACGGTGGCTATGTATAACATTATGAAGCCGTTTCATCCGAAGAGTTCGGAGTGGAGCGGATATGTTATTACTGCAAATGGCAAGAGAGTTTATATTGCAGGGGATATTGATCTGATTAAAGAGGCGAGAGAGGTTAAGTGTGATATAGCCATGGTGCCGGTAGGTGGATTCTATACAATGGATGCCAAAAAGGCGGCTGAGCTTATTAATGAAATTAAGCCTGAGGTTGCGATCCCGGTGCATTATGGTAGCGAGGTTGGCAGAATGTCTGACGGCGGGGATTTGGCAAAGATGGTGAAGGAACCGGTGAAGGTTGAGATTATGATAAAATAGAGGATGGATGATAAATGTCATTAATTGAAATACTATTAATAGGTGCAGGGTTAACCATTGTAGTAGGAATAATACTGGTTCTTATCGCTATAATAAGTCTGGTTGTTTATTTGATTGATTCTAAGTAAAGAGGTTTACAAATCGGAACTTGTGGAGGAATCACATGAATTTGAAAAATGATTTTAACGGTATATGGCAAAAAAACACGGAGTATTCCAGAACTGTTTGTTCGGGGATGCGACCTACTTTTGAGATTATAGAGAACTGTAGGACTTCGGGAAAGATAGAATGCAATGATCCATTGAATGACGGAGATTTGATTTCAATACAACTTGTTAGTCCAGAGTACTATCCTAATTCATTATGGACTGGTAAAAGAATAGAAGCTTTTGATGGTTCAAAAAAAATGGGAACAATAACAGTAAAAGAAATCTTTGATCCACTACTGGATGATAGTGATAGAAAATAGCTTAGCAAAAAGCTTTTTACAGGCAAATTCCAGTTTGTTGAGGTTAGACTATTTTCAAAGTAAGTATTTGGAGGAGAATATGATAACGCAAGCAGTACGTATCCAACAACCTATATCGGGAATGTTCCAAGAGAAGATATATGATATTGAGAGTTCGTGGAATTCAGATAAATGGACATGGATAAAGTTTACAGAAGATGCAGATTATTGGTGCGGAGAGTTTAGAGGGGAATATAGAGGTATCGAATATTCTGCATCCTTGGGAATATGTGTGGTTTTAACTTCAGATTATTTATATATTATAGATAATTATACTCACCAGATGATTTATTTTGAACAGCATCCTCAATATACAGATTTAATTTCGACTCCGGAAGGAGATATCTTTATTACGGATGATTATAGCATAGAAAAATTTGTCGATAATTCTATTAACAATAGAGAGATTGTTGTAATGCCTCTGAATGCTGATTATATTCGATTTAAAGGGTTAGACGGTAATGCAATAAGAATTACATGCTATGAATTTTTAAGGTGGGGAGAAGAGTTAGAACTTTGGTATGATTACAAGAATAACGAATGGATGAACTGAGATATTCACAAGGAATAATTTGAAAAAAGATTGACAAATTCAAGTTTGCAAAGCAAGCCTCTATCCCCTGTTTTGAAAGAATATGAAAAAATATAATGTTATCTCTTGTTTATCTGAATTAAAAGTGTTAGACTTGTAAATAAGAAAGCACCCACTCCTTAGTGGATGCCTACCGAGTAGACTTTTTAGCTCTTAAAAAGAGCCAAGCCTCCCTCGTAGCGCAGACGAGAGAGGCTTATTTTTTTCGCTTTTTACTTCTTTTTTCAAGAAAGTTAAGCAATGATATTAGGAATATACCGGTTGTAATTGGTAATCCAACTACTTCCAGTATGATCATAATGATCTCATAATCCGTCATATTCATCACCTCCCTTCCTATGTATTCCGGCAAGCCGGTTTAATAGACTCGGGAGGCTACCACCTCGTCGCAGGTGCTTTCTATACGGTTCCCCGTACTCACTAACAATATCAAATATTGTTTATTATAACAATGGCTGCAAATGCTGATTTTGCTGTTCTATATACAATACCACCAAAAAGTTGGTCGGTTTGAAGAAATGCTGTAAAATAAGGGTTTGAGAGGTTTTGTGACTTGGAATTTTTACGTAATATTAGTGAAAAAACAGGTTATTTGATGCAAGTTTAAAAATCATTCGTGATTTTTCACAAAATTTTTGTCCTTTGTATAATTAATGAGTTTCCCTCTTGTTTATTAACTTAAGAAGTGATAGACTTGTGAATGAAATGATGAATATACCGGTTGTAATTGGTAATCTAACTACTTCCAGCAAGATCATAATGATCTCATAATTAGTTATAGTTACCATCTCCCTGTCTATGTATTCCGGCAAGCCGGAATAATAGACTCGGGAGTCTACCATCTCGAAGTTTATTTAGTTCTTAAAAGAGCCAGCCTCTCCCGTGTGCAGACGAGAGAGGCATTAATTTGAAGACAATAATTCATATAATTGAAATATAGGACATAATGTTGAAATGTAAAAATGGAAGCGTGAATAGTTAAGAATAAATAATAGCAGGAAAAAAGATATATAATCGAATTTCCCAAACGGTGTTTACTATATTAATGTGACTGTCGCTGTTAGTTTTGAGGTTCCAATTTGGAACTACAAAAAATGGAGGTAAGGGAGATAATCGTGAAATCACAAATTGTGACTTCACGGAAAACGGATTGTATGAGGTCACAAATTGTGACATCAAAGATGGATATGACGGCAGGAGGAGGTTTGTATGACTATAAGTGAAAGAATATTTGAACGATTATCGGAGCTTTCTATGACTCAGAAGGAGTTTTCTGAAAAGACGGGGATTCTGCCAAGTACTATTAGTGAGTGGAAGAAGAATAAGACGAATCCATCGTCAGAGAAGATTATGCCTATATGCGAGGCGCTTGATGTGACACCGTACTGGCTTTTGTCGGGGATTGATCCGGCAGGAAGCAGGGAAGATGGCAGAGATTATTATACGGTGAAAAAGGATACGGATATGGGTAAATTGATTTCATATTACAATATGTTAGAACCAGCATTTCGTGAACGTATGATGGGGTACGCTGAGGCGTTTGTGTCGATGCGGGAAGGAGGAAAATGAGGTTCTTATTTGATTCGTTTTTAATTCACCCAAAGGAGTATGCAAAAATATGTTCAGAAATTAATACAAATTACAGTAAATATGAGGGTAAAGCGTTTTCTATGCATTTTTCTTTTGGGATTGATGAAAAATCTTATATTTATTACTTTGAAAATCATGGCTATAACGATTATAATATTTATTATAGAAGTGAAATATCTGACGAAGAAAGGAGAGACTTATGAATGAATTAAAGGAATTATTAAATAGTGTTGAAGATACATATGATGATTTTGTTCTTGGAGTATGCCATTATGTAAGAATGAAGCCAGAAAGATTAGAAAAGGTTTTAAATTATATTAAGTCGAATCCGGAAGCGTTATCGTCTGATATTATTCTTTTTATTTCAATGCAATCGGATTTTATGGAAGATGCCTCATATGATATGTCTTTTATGTCAGTGGGTTAATAGTATATTGATTTGAAGCAAATATATTATTACAATAAGGACTGGCTGAAAGGTCTTTAGTCCACCGATTGGCGAGGAATAACCTCGCCTTTTCTTTGTGATAGGAGGATTGGTATGGGTTCAATTTTGATTAAAGATACAACAAGAGAAGAAAGAGAGAAGATAGTGGCTGAGTCTATTGGGAATATCAGTGGGTCATGTGACGGATGTATGGCAGGGCTTGCGGATATGTATCAGGATTATATTGAAGGTAAGAAGGAAATTCGTGAGATTAATATGGAGTTTAAGGCTAACTATGAATCCGGGATTGAAGGGCCGGAGAAGAAGAGTTGCGGATATTATTAAGGTTGTTTAGGAGGGAAATTGATTTATGAGTAAGACAATTAGAATTCTTTCGGTGGTGGCGCTTGCGCTGGATTTTATTTACTTATTGGTTGGAAGGATTATTGTTCCGGCGGTGGCATTTGTGCGGCAGATTTATAGTTTTTATTTGGGTTTAGACTACTGGAGCAAATGTATGCCGGCAGTATATGTGTATATTGGTGCTAGTGTGCTGAGCGGGCTGGGAATTCTTTTTATGTGGATATATGCCATTGTTATGATTGTAAAGGCGGGGACAGATAGTGACAAGATTGGATTTGAGATATCGGGGTATGTGCTTATGTTAGGGGTTGCGCCTCTTATTTCCGGAATTGTTGGGTTTCTTACCGCTTTTGTGGGCGTAGGACTATTCTTAAATAATGCATTTACTTCGGGAGTATATTCTGTAATGAATAGTGCAGCTGCTTCTTTAGGAATGATACACAGCGTGGCTTTTTCGCTGGTGATAATTGCGTTGACTTTGTCTCTTGCAAGGAAGAAGTATGAGAATGGGGTTGTTGAGGAGTAAGAAGGTTGTGGCGGTTACACTGGCGCAGGTTATAGTGTATTATTTTGTGATGGTGAAGTATTCGAAGTAGGGAGGAAGATAAGTGGAGAATAAGGGTAAAGTTTGGAAGATTGTGGCGATATGTGGTGCTGTTTTGGCATTATGTGCGATTATTATTGGAGTAATCTTTGCGGTGTCTAAGAGGCCGCAAAATAAGCCGCAGCAGCCGGCCATAACCACTTCTTCAGTGCAGGAAACTGAGGATGTGATTCCGGGTGTGACAGGTGAAGTTATAGAGGAGCCGAAGGATGAGCTTTCATGCTGGAATGATCTTGAAGCTAAGAAGGCGTTAATTGAGTATGTTGAGAATGTTACGGCGCCGAACAGCGAGGATTTTATTCCATTTGAAAACAGGGTGGCGGTTTTTGACATGGATGGTACTTTAGTGTGCGAGACGGATCCGTACTATTTTGATCATCTTTTGCTTGTGCACAGGGTTTTAGAGGATCCTGATTATAAGGATAAGGCTTCTGATTTTGAGAAGGATGTTGCTACAAGGCTTCAGGCGAAGTTCAATGGTGAGGATGTTGAGGTTTCAATGACTGAGCATGGACAGGCTGTGGCATCTGCATTCAAGGGGATGACCCTTGATGAGTTTGAGGAGTATGTTGAGGATTTCCGTAATCAGCCGGCTCCGGGTTATGAGGGCATGACGAGAGGCCAGTCTTTCTATCTTCCGATGATTCAGGTTGTTAATTATCTTCAGCAAAATGGGTTTGAAGTGTACATTGTAAGTGGTACAGACCGTTTTATTATGCGAGGCCTGTGTGAGGGAATGATTGAGGTTCCGCGTGATCACCTTATTGGCTCTGATATGTCATTAGTGGCTGAGGAACAGGGTGATACAGATGGTCTTGAGTATACGTTTGATGATGATGATAAGCTGGTACTGGGCGGGGATTTTATCATTAAGGATTTAAATATGAATAAGGTTACGGTTATTGCGCAGGAGATTGGGGTGCAGCCGGTGCTTTCCTTTGGAAACAGTTCGGGGGATGCGGCCATGGCGGAATATGCCACAAGCAATAATCCGTATAAGAGCCTTGCGTTTATGATTTGCTGTGATGATACCACTCGTGAAAATGGTAATGTTGAGAAGGCTGAGAAGATGAAGGCTATGTGCGAGGAGTTTGGATGGATTCCGGTGTCCATGAAGGATGACTGGGGTACCATTTATGGGGAAGGTGTTGAGAAGAAGTAGGTTAAATAGATGCTCGTAGGGGGATAATGCAGATGGGTTTTTTCAACGTTCAGGAAATCACCGGAGTAAATAAGACAAAACTACTTAATTTCAGGAATTCCATAGGCGAGGCCGTTCGTCATGGAACTGAGATTTCGTTCGCCGACAGGGATATCAATTATTCGCTGAAGCTTCAGAATGAGCGACTGGCAGAGAAAGGGATTGATTTAGAGACAAAAATCTACAACCGCGACGAGGACGGAAACAAATTTATGTCCGGCAGAAAATGGAAGGACAGCCACTACGAGAGCACTATGTGCTTCAGCTGGTGTGGTATTAAAAGAACGGTTAAAAAAGACGGCAAATGGCGTTATACCGATAACAAAAAGACCGTAATATACGAGACGGTAACGGATGTGGTTTCGGGCGCGCACCCGGACGACGATGCGTTCAACTGTCCGAACTGCGGTACGGTATCGACTGTCGCAGGTCTTCAGGATGGCTGCGCCTACTGCGGAACCAAGTTCCAGATGGATGATTTGTTCCCGAAGGTAAGCTCCTATTATTTCCTTGATGACGTCGGAATGAGCAAAAAAGAATTCTTGCTTGGATATCTGCCGTTTTACTTTATTACTGCAATTGCATTATATGTTTTTGCATGCTGTCTTCGTGGAGAAGTCTACCTGCCGCATAATCTGATTCATTATAAAGGGTACCTGATTGGCACTCTGATTGGTATACCTCTTGGCAGTATCCCATTAGGATATGTGTTTTATGCTTATTTCCTGGTTATTCGTATGATTGTCAAGGCTATTTTATCCGTTGGCAAAATGGGCACCGCGGGTTCAAGACGGGCTTTCGAATCCAGAATGAGAAAAATAAGCCCCGAGTTTTCTTATGAGTATTTTACAAGTAAGGCTATTTCCTTAATTAAGACAGCAATCTATTCGAAAAATCCGCAGGATTTATTATTCTATACCGGTGGTGAACTCGATCCGAAGATGAATGACATCATTGATTTAAACTACGGTGGTGCGCTTGGGTGTAAAAAGTTTAAGGATGAAGGGAATATGGTGCGCGTTGTGACAAAGGCGTATTTTGATGTTCTTTATGCGAAGGGAAATCACATTTATTCCAAAAGCCAGGTCTTTGCTGCAACATTCGTAAGAAGGACTGATTTACCGGTTAACTTAAATTTCTCCATGACGAGAATCCAGTGTCCGACATGCGGTGCAAGTTTTGATGCGACAAAAAATAAAAACTGTCCGTATTGTGGTAATGAGTACGAAATCACCACGGATGACTGGGCACTTGTGGAGCTTAAGTATAATTAAACGTGCGAGAGAAAGGAGATATTTCTTATGAGAGATGAATTATTGAAGGGTTTAAGTGAAGAGCAAAAGAAGAAGGTAGCTGAGTGTAAGAGTCCTGAAGATGTGCTGGCGCTGGCGAAGGCTGAGGGTGTGGAACTTAATGATGAGCAGCTTGAGGCAGTAAGTGGCGGATGTGGTGGTAGTGAAACAAAATGTCCAAAATGTGGAAGTTCAAATTTCAAAGTTGTTTCTTCAGTGAATATTAACCATGGTGGCAACAATGGTACTTCTAAAACTTTGTAT
>JAEEGJ010027723.1_pt1 | contig 11345 bp, 9 predicted proteins | sample 8958761 | NCBI WGS metagenome assembly JAEEGJ01 (sample SAMN16246546, study PRJNA631951) | gut metagenome | biome: gut microbiome; feature: rumen; material: RS-attached | host: Bos | place: Iran: Karaj | collected 2018-10
GCTCATCGGCGTCAGCGAGATTGAGAACCGCGCCGTGCTGGAAGACCTGCTGAAGCAACCCGCTCTGCGCGACCGTGGCTGGGAAATTGCCCACGTCGAGAGCCCCGACCAACGCGGCGTCGATTGTGCCTTCCTCTATAACCCCAAGCAATTCCATCTGGAGACCGTCGCCTATCCTCTTTATTATAATGAAGACGGCAGCCTCTACTACACGCGCGGCTTCCTCACCATCGGCGGCACGCTGGCAGGCGAACGTGTCCATGCCATCGTCTGCCATTGGCCCAGCCGTTTCTCCGAATCTCCTGCCCGCGAACGTGCCGGCGAACTAGTACGCGCCATCAAGGACTCCATCATTGCACAATACCCTGGCTCGTCCGTCATCATCATGGGCGACCTCAACGACGACCCTGATGACAAAAGCCTCGTCAAAGGTCTCGGCGCCAAACGTACCAAGGAGGAGTGCAAGGGCGACGGCGACCTCTACAACCCCTGGTGGAAGACGCTGCGCGACGATGGCGTCGGCACGCTGAAGTACGATGGCAAATGGAATCTCTTTGACCAGATTATTGTTTCAGGACACCTTGTCGATGGAGACCGCAGTCACCTGCAATACTTCCGCAACGAAATTTTCGTCCGCGATTACCTCATCCAACAGGAGGGTAAATACAAGGGCAATCCCCTACGCACGCACGCCTCCGGCACCTGGCTCAACGGCTACAGCGACCACCTGCCCACCACCATCTACCTCGTCAAAGAGGCACAATAGCGTAAGCATCCACTGGATTATGAACAAACCATTGCAATGAGCAAAACACGTCATTGCAATAAACAGGTGTGTAGCGAAGATTTATTCCAACAAATAGAGGGGATTGCCGAAAGAATCGGTGCGTTGACCGGTGCCGAGAACGTCACGTACGGCTGGGAGTTCGTAATAGGGACGGAGGGAACCATTAACGGTAAGGCGACGGAAAAGGTTTTCAGGATGATCGACAAGGTTGACGTCATCGCGAATGCAGCCCTTAGAAAGTTGAACGACAAGGATTCTACCGAGGTTATCCTCCCCAAGGGAGTCGGCAAGTACCACATTGCCATTCGTTGTAATGTCGCTCACAGAGAGGGAGTCAGCAAATGTCACCTTTCCCTTGCCGGTGCAGACACCCACAATATAGCCCTTCACCCATTTTCGTTCGGAATATGCCTCAGTACCCTGCGCAGCAACACCCTCGGCTACGGATAGCGGATTTACAAGGCTTTCACCATGAATGGAATCTCCCACCTCACCCTGAGACTCTTCTCCTTCGGGATGATATGTAGCAACAATGGTTACATTGCGAATGCCAGGCACATTATAATAAGGAGAAACGATACCCTGAATACGCCGTATCTCATGAAAAGCATCAGGGTTCTCCACCAAATTGAGCGCATACTGATAGATGGAACCCGATGGGAGTTCTACGGGCATACAATGCCACCAGTCCGTAGGGAAAGTGTCAGCCAAGAGGACGTTCGTCTCCACACTGAATGGCGGCTCAAACTGACAGCCGCTTTTCATGCTGTTTTTAACGGTACCCACAACGTAGCCTTTTACCCAAACAGCCGTATCCGTACTACCAATAGCCTGAGCCTCTGTCACCGTATACTCGTCACGTGCGGTACCTGTGTGAACGATCTCTACCGTATCAGGGACGACAAGCAGCGTATCGCCCGATTGCTCCCCTCCTTTCTCTTCGTCAGGGATAAGGGGAGAGAGGCAGGCAGAGAGGAACGCCATAGCGAAAAAGCAAAGCAGTTCCCGAAGTGAAATTCGGAAAGCATAAACGGAACTATGATTATCGCGGGGTTTCATAGGGTTTTTGTCGAATTGATTTTGCAAAATAACTGCATCTGTCGCGGAAATGCAAGCGTTTTTCACATTCTTTATATCTCACACTGAAAAAAGTCTTACGAAACAGGCGAAATGTCCTATTTATTCCGTACCTTCGCGGACGGAAAAAAGCATGTATCACTAATAACAAAAACAAACATGGTTAGTTACAAAGAATTAGGCCTTGTGAACACCCGCGAGATGTTTGCCAAGGCAGTCAAGGGTGGCTATGCTATCCCCGCTTTCAACTTCAACAACATGGAACAGCTTCAGGCCATCATCATGGCTGCAGCCGAGACCAAGTCACCCGTCATCCTTCAGGTTTCCAAGGGTGCCCGCAACTATGCCAACCAGACGCTTCTGCGCTACATGGCTGAGGGTGCTGTAGCCTACGCAAAGGAACTCGGTTGGGAAAAGCCCGAAATCGTGCTCCATCTTGACCATGGCGACAGCTTCGAACTCTGCAAGAGCTGCGTTGACATGGGCTTTTCAAGCGTAATGATTGACGCTTCTTCCCTTCCCTATGAGGAGAACATCGCCCTCACGAAGAAGGTGGTCGACTATGCTCACCAGTACGACGTGACTGTGGAAGCTGAGCTCGGCGTTCTCGCCGGTGTTGAGGATGAGGTAGCCGCTGAGGAGTCTCATTACACGAAGCCTGAAGAGGTCATCGACTTCGCTACCCGCTCAGGTTGCGACAGCCTCGCTATCTCCATCGGCACCAGCCACGGCGCTTACAAGTTTACGCCCGAGCAGTGCACCGTTGACCCCGCCACGGGCCGTCTCGTTCCTCCTCCCCTCGCCTTCGACGTGCTCCACGAGATTGAGCAGAAGCTCCCCGGCTTCCCCATCGTACTCCACGGCTCGTCCAGCGTGCCCCAAGATGAGGTCGACACCATCAATCAGTTCGGCGGTGCCCTGAAGGCCGCCGTCGGCATCCCCGAGGAGCAGCTCCGCGAAGCCTCCAAGAGCGCTGTTTGCAAAATCAACATCGACTCTGACAGCCGTCTGGCCATGACCGCCGCCATCCGCAAGGTGTTCGCTGAGAAGCCCGCCGAGTTTGACCCGCGCAAGTACCTCGGCCCCGCCCGCGACAACATGAAGAAGCTCTACATCCACAAGATTGTGAATGTGCTGGGTTCTGACGGTAAGGCTTGCTAAACAGGTTAGCCCTTAAAAAAGCAATCGCCTCAGTTTGAAGCTGAGGCGATTGCTTTTTATGTCAACAATGATTACTCTTCGTCAAAGCCTTCTCTCACGAAGTCGGACACCTGTTCGGCATACTTCTGAGCAGCCTCTGATTCAGCCTTGGCAATCTCAAAAGCACGGATGCGAGCACGGGATGCGGCACTCTCATCGACTATGAAGTAGGTCTGCATCTCATACAGCATCTTGCCTGTGCTCTTATCCTTGCCGATTTCGCGGATAATGGTAAAGTCCTCGCTCATCTCTCCTTTGATTTCCTTTTCGACGGTAGATTCATAGGCAGCATAGAACTTGTCAAATTCCGTATCGATGTTCTCGGCATCGGCAGCGATGTCGCTGACAATACGTCCACGAACAGTACTCCCTGCCCGACGGGCATAGGTGTTGCATGCGTTGTTGACAGCAATCTGATGACCAATGTTCTTCGAATTGAAGTTTGTTGCAACACCAAGTACTTCTGATACACCCTCGCCGCCTGCGAGCAGCTTTTCGTAGTGACGTTGCAATGCAGTCTCAAGGCTGAAGGACGAGCCATAAATCTCCCACTTGCCCTTTTTGAGCTCCTTCTTTTTCATCTTAAGCTCTTTCTTCAACGCCTTGCTAAGCGCACGGTTATTTTGGGCGTCAGCCGATACGGGTGCCAACAGGCACAATGTCAGTAATGCAATTAATAACTTTTTCATACGATGGTTCTTTTTAATGTGTTTATTTGGTTTCTTCTTTTTTTGACGCTGCAAATATAGACGTTTTTTTATTAAAGCGCTACTTTATCAGCTTTTTTTTGTTTCCGACAATATAAATTCCCCTTTCTCCAGATACTACACGACGGCCTGAAAGGTCAAACATGTCCCTTTTTTCATCTATTTCTACAATAACCTCATCCACATTCGCAGGGATGAAGGCCGTTACTTCAATGAACCAACGAGAAGCATCGGTAGGAGATGCGGGAAGCACCTTGTCACGGTTTTCACTCAATGAAAGAAAGGCATGAGAACCTGTAGGGTTTTGACAGACGATAAATGACTGGCCACGCAGGTTACTGCTGATGGAATAGATGCCAGCATCAACTTTCTCGGCCACCAACGTCAACTGCTGGCTGTCACTACCAGTAGGAACCAGATAGGACATGTCCTTTGCACACTGAATGTAATAACGCCCATTGCCATCCGCACAGATAAAACGGAAATGCTGACCAGCCCCCGAGGAAATTAGGGAGGAGCTAGAAGTAAGCTTTGAAGAAATGTTCTTCATGTAGTACTTTCCCCGCCCCATGTTCCGAAAAGCATACCAGCAGTCTTCGGCCTGAAGCGGAACGATGGTTGCTTCCATCGCAGTAAAGACAGCCTCGTAGGTCTGTTCGTTAGGATCAGCCTTAAATCGGTCAATAGCAGCATCCACCTCTTCCCGTCTTAGGGGATCAGGTGCTCCGACCATGCGAACATTACCGTTATAAAAGGGCCTACCTCCTCGTCGATAAAACGACTTATAAAGGCATAACGTTGCGGATTAGTATCAAGCGAATAAAGCCCGCCCGTAATATCTTCCAACGTATAGGGTTTATAGATAATGGAAAAATCATAGACGCGTGTCTCTTCGTACATAAACGCGATTCGTCCGTCCGCCTGCATGCACATGGTACTGTAGGCCGAACGAAGATGGGTGGCTTGATGACGCCCATCCCAATTACTTGCAAAATCAGCGGGAGAGCCAAAATCGCTCTTATCGGATAACTCCTTGTAATAGATACCCACGTTGTCACGTCCATCGCTCGATTTTCCGTAACCAAAGGGAACGGATTGCAAAGCAATATAGAGTTTCTCTCCATCGGCCTTGCGAATGGCTGGGAGAATCATGATTTCACCATTACAAGAATTACCTACCGCCGAAGTACCATTGTTGGACGCATCGGACGTGGCGACTGTGCCCCACGAGCCTTCAGCTTTCACAGCATCCGTAAATGTGAAGATGTTGAACTTTCGCCCTCCTCTGATGCGGCTACTACAAATGACACTACCATCGGGCAATTCCTCTGTTTTCGGTTCATCGGCACCAGAAGGTATGGCGGGCGTGTCTGCATCGCCAAGCAAATTCCAAGAGCCTCCGAAATCATCGCTATAAAGCACATAGTTGCAATAGGTGTTGTTTACATCCTTTACCAACGCTGAACAATACAAGCGGTAAAATGCTCCCACCTTTACATAGCGACTCTGATGTATTTTGCCCGAACCAATAAACAACGAACGGACAGGGCCTCGGGAACTCTTATCAAACAGGGCATACACGGATTCCTGGATATATTCCGGTTCACTCCATGTCTCCCCTTCGTCCGTACTGTAGAAACGAGCAATGCCTTGATGTACCTCTCGTGTGCCGTATTGGAAGCCCGTGTTTCCCGAGCAGCTCATCACCAGAATGCTATCGCCTGTTCGGTCAGCCACAATACAGGGGTCACCATAAGCAGCATCGTACTTGGGCTGGGGAGAAGTGGCGTACTTTCCATGCGTAAATTCCAATTCATCGCCCCATGTAGCACCATTATCATGACTGATGCGACGGCGTAACTCAACGGAGCCATAGCCAATATCGGTACCGCCGTAGCGATAGTCAACCACAGCAATCAGATTGCCCTTACGCGTGCAGGCAACGGATGGAATACGATAGCAGGGCACTCCCGTACTAGGGAAAATTTCCTCCGCATACTCATCGTCCGAATCATCAGCTTGCAACGGAGTGGTTAGCGAAAGGAAAAAGCCCAACGCCACCAACAAAGGAAGATAAAAAATGTCTTTTTTCATGGTAAGTACTATAAAATGAATATTAGAAGGGCATCATTCCCGGGCCTCCACGCATCATTCCGCCGCGCATGCCACCACCTTCTGAAACGGAGGTATTGACCCCCTTGAAGGACCGCAGATTATAGACAATCGTCAACATGGCATAGCGAGGCATTACGTTATAATAGCTGGTGGTGATGGCCATATCGCTGACACTACGGGTATAGGAGCGTTGTGTACCGAGGATGTCGTAGCCGGAGATTTTCACTTCAAGGGCATTGTTCAAGAACTTTTTGCCCAAAGATGCGTTCCAGAGGAAGGTTGAAATATCCTCTCCCTCCATAGCGCTACCAGTATAATAAGTATAGTTGGCGCTATGTTCCATGGTGATACCCTTCCAGATAACCCATTGGAACGTGCCGCTAGCGCTATGAGTAAGGTAGTTGCGCGGATTGGTGTTGCTCTGCACATCGCTGAATGCCAAGTCGTAGTGGAGCGAGAAGTCCAGATTCTGGCTGATGTTCGAGGTGATTTCCAAGCCCGGCGCGATGCTACGGCTGATGCTCTTTGTCTTGAGTGCATCACACTTCAGCTTACCGTTCTCATCGGCCGTCACGACCTCCTGTACGCCAGTATAGACATTGTATCCTCCATCGAGATTAATGTTTACGTTACTCATGATAAGGTCAAAGGGCAAGCCGTAGGTCAGTCCTGCAAACAGGTTGTAGGTATTGTCGCTGAGGTTCATCGGGCGGGTAATCTGCGCACCTCTCACCAGCTCAAGGCCCTTGAACTGGTCGCCGCCCTGCTGGTAGAAGGCGATGGGAAGTGCGTCCACCGTAGTGCGCGTGTTGACAATGGTAGTCACCGTACCGATGGGGTTGTTCACCATTCCGCCACCCAGATGGAACTGCAGGTTGGTAGCTTTTTCCATATTGCTATGAATGAAACGGGCATTGATGTTGTGGCTCTGTTGCTGGCCGAGGTCGGGATTACCCGTAGAAAGCGCCAGAGGATTGGTGTTGTTTACGCTTTGCTGCAACTGGTTGATGCCTGGAGCCGATGAACTGCTGCGATAGAATATGTTCAGGCTGTTACCGCTATTGACCGTCCATTCGAACATGGCCATCGGCATAACATTGTAGTAAATCTTCGAGTCGATAACGTACGAAGGGTCACTCCCGGGAGCCCCACGATAGTAATCGTAGGTCTGACGGCCGGAAAGGTCGGCACGCTGCAGTTCCATGCGGGCCATCACATTCAGCTTATCGTTGTGGAAGCGATAACCGACGTTAGCGCCCTGCGTCTTATAGTCGCTGATGAACGTGTTGGAGAGGTTGGCGTCGATGGAGTCGCGGACGATGGGGTCAAGTCTCCTGCCATTCACCATGTCGCCCATTTGGTCGTACGTCGTCACGCGTTCGCTTTCTGAATGGTTGTTGCGCATGTTCAACGAAGCCGTCAACTGCATATTCTCGTTGATGGGCTCCGTCCAAGTCACGTCGGCACCATAATTGTAGTTGTTCGTTTCGTTTGTGGCATTTTGGTCAACGTATGTGGCGTTGATGGTGCGCATGGCATCAGAATTACTGCCACTACCTGAAAGGGTGCCGTTGAATCCCAACGAAAGCACACGCCCTTTGTCATTCAGCTTGTGCAGCCACGTCAGGTTACCGCCTACGTTGTAGCCGTCACCTCGTGAAATCGTCTCGTTGGAGGTTGAAGCGGTATCGCGAGCCAACGGAGAGATGGTGTAGTTGCGGGAAGAATTCGTTGAGCTGTTGCGCTGGGCGCTGAAGCGGGGACGGAACACTATCTGGTCGTTATCGCCGGGCGTAAAGCGGATGAGCATGTTCATCGAGTGATTCAGGTTCTTCGTATCGCTGCGCGAGTAGGCCTCCGTACGGCGGTCGATAGTCAGGTAGTCGCTAAAGGTAGAATCCTCCTGATGGGTATCGGTAGAGTTGAAGAAATAGCTGCCCTGGATCTCCAGCCTGTCATCAAAAAGTGCATCGTTGTAGTTGACGCCCAGACCGTTGGACTTGGCTACGCCGTTTTGTGCGCCACGCATACGTCCGCCCATGCCGCCCATCATTCCGGCGCCCATCAGGTCATCGAACGAGAAATTACGCTGGTTGACGTTGTTTGAGAGTCCCATCAGCGTCACGCGGCGGTCGCCGTTGAAAATGTTCAGATTGAAGTTGAAGTTATAACGGGGCGTCAGGCTCTCCTCGGGGGTGTATTTCGTTGGCACGTCGGCACCACCCTGAGCGGTAATCTTTCCAAACACACCATTACGCTTATAGGAACGGGTGCGGACGTCAAGCGCCTTGAATCGCTCGCCGTCGTCGAAGCCTGTGAACTCGGCCTGATCGGATTTCTTGTCAAACACAGCCACGCTCTGCACCACCTCGGCGGGGAGGGTCTTCAGCGCCAGCTTCGGGTCATTCTCAAAGAATTCCTTGCCATCCACAAGCACCTTTTCGACGGTTTCGCCCTGGGCTTCCACACCACTCTCGGTAATGCGCATACCCGGCATCTTGGCAATGAGGTCCTCAGCCGAGGCTCCCTCCATCACCTTATAGCCATCGGCATTGATGATAGTGGTGTCGGCAGTCTGCTTCACACGCATATTCTTACCAATGACCTGCGCCTCCTTCAACGCCACGGCATCTTCCTCCATCTTGATCCGGCCAATGTTGTTCGCCTGGCCAGGACGGAAGTTGTAGTCTTTTGAAAACGTCTTATAGCCCAAATAAGAGAACTCCAATGTGTATTTGCCAGGACGGTTAACCGTAAGTTCAAACGTACCTTTCTCACTCGTAATGGCAAACGATCCCTCTTCGCCATTCGACGAGGTAGCTTTCACCACAGCCGCCACTAACGGCTCTGAGGTTTTGCTGTCCATAACGGTACCCGTCACTTTTATCTCAAATCGCGGCTGAGCCGACACACACACCACGCCCATCAACAACAGGGCAACCACTGAAAACAACCTGAGATTTTGTTTGGATTTCATCCGACCTTTTTTTGCCATGGCAGAACTGATGCGAGCATCGCTCTGCTCATTTGGCTTAACAAAAACGTTCATTTTCCTTCCTTTTATTATTTTCTTTACATACGATTGGAAAAACGGCGCAAAGTTACTTCGTTTTTTTCTTATTTAACATTTCTCCTTGTTAAGAAAAATAAAGAGGTTGAAAAAAATTATCGCTTCCTGCGATAAAGATGTTCATTTTTTCTCTATCTTTGCGCTCGGAAACAATAAAAACTCATTATTCACCCCTTAAAAGTAAATATCATGAACGAAAAGCCTTATGTAGTAGGAATGGACATCGGTGGTACGAACAGCGTTTTCGGCATTGTAGATTCTGATGGCCACATCCTGAAGACCGGCTCGGTCAAAACTCAGCAGTACACCATTTTTGAAGACTATGTGAACGCCATCTGTACGGCGCTCTTCCCCCTCATCCTCGAGGTAGGCGGCATCGACAAGATTCGCGGCTTCGGCATCGGCGCCCCCAATGGCAATTACTATAAGGGCACCATCGAGTTTGCCCCCAACCTTCCGTGGAAGGACGTCCTCCCCCTGGCCAGAGCTTTCAGCGAGCGTCTCGGCATCCCCGTTGCCGTTACCAACGACGCTAATGCTGCCGCTATCGGCGAAATGACCTACGGTGCTGCCCGCGGCATGAAGAACTTCATCGAAATCACCCTCGGCACGGGCGTCGGCTCGGGCATCGTCATCAACGGACAGCTCGTCTATGGCCACGATGGTTTTGCTGGCGAACTTGGCCATGTCATCGTTGAACGTAACGGACGTCTCTGCGGCTGCGGACGCAAGGGTTGCCTCGAAGCCTACTGCTCAGCTACGGGTGTAGCACGCACGGCTAAGGAACGTCTTGAGCAGAGCAAGGAGCCCAGCCTCCTGCGCGCCATTACCGACCGTCCCATCGAGTCGAAGGATGTCTATGATGCCGCTGTCAAGGGCGATAAGATTGCGCTCGAAATCTTCGAGTTCACCGGCAAACTGCTTGGCGAGGCTCTTGCAGACTTCGTCGCCTTCTCCGCCCCCGAGGCCATCATCCTCTTCGGCGGTCTTACCAAGTCCGGTGAATATATCATGAAGCCCGTCCGCGAAGCCCTCGACAACACCGTCCTCCGCATCTGGAAGGGCAAAGTCAAGGTGCTCGTCAGCGAGCTCAAGGACTCCGATGCAGCCGTCCTCGGCGCATCCGCCCTCGGATGGGAAGCCTGATTACGTTTGAAAACTGTTTTCAATTTTATTACTACCTTTTTAAAATTATTAAAGAAAGAATGAAGAAGTATCATTTTTTGTTGATTTTGGCTGTTGCCATGTTGGCCTTCACAAGTTGCACTACCCTCTCCCGCTCCATGCGTGAGCCGAACGTGCGTATTGAGCTTAATGCCGACGACATGATTCTTTCGGAGCCTGTTACTGGCACAGCTACTGTCATCCGTGTGTTTGGTATAGACTGGAAGCGTCTGTTCAAGGGCGAATATGCCACCGTTACCGCTCCCATTATGGGCCTTACCCCTGAGCTGCTACCCGAAGGCGCCAGCCATGCCATCTACGACATGCTGGAGAAGAACCCCGGCTGGGACTTCGTCATGTATCCGCAGGCCAAATCAGAGAGCTATCGCGTGCTGGGTCTTGGCCTCATCTATAGCGAGACGGAGACTACCGTCACAGCCCGCCTTGGCAAGCTGAAGGGCGGCCCGCGTCCTCCGCGTCACGAATAAGCTGAACAAGAAGCTAATCAAACGACTGGGCGGTACTTTGAAAGTACCGCCCAGTTGCTTATTATATTTCCTGCTTTTCTGCTATTCTATCTCTATCCCCATGATATAGTCATTCATGTAATAGCCATTTCCAATAGGAAAGTCCCCTTGGCGCATCCGGCGCATCCCCAGATGCTCATAGAAGCCCACAGCTTTATTGTTTTGGTTAACATTCAGCTCCACACGACAGGGTGCTCCCGTCTGCCGGCGCACATAGGATAGCGCATGATGGAATAGACGCTTCCCTACTCCGCCAGCCTGTAAGTCAGGTAGGACATAAATCTTCTGCAAATGCCACAGCGGCAGTCCGTCCTCAGCCTTCCCCTCCAGCTGCACGGACACATAGCCCACAGCTTTGCCGTCTGCCTCCGCAAGGAAATAGACATGCCCCTCCTCCGTCATCTGCTTGCGCAGGTTCTCTGCCGAGTACATCCAGTCCATCATGTACTCCAACTGCTCCGCGCTGAGTATATCGCGGTAGGTATGGCGGAAGCACACGTCAGCCAGCTGGCCTATAAGTGCTATGTCAGCTGTTGTGGCAGGACGAATTGATAGTTCCATAGTGAACGATGGCTATAGCGATAGCGATGGCGGTGGCGATAAATGAAATCAAAGAACGATAGCAATGGTCGCTTTCGCTACCGCCATCGCTATCGTTCTTTGTCTTCGCTATCGTTTTTAGAAGCAGAACTTCAGAC
>JAEEGJ010027724.1_pt1 | contig 11344 bp, 9 predicted proteins | sample 8958761 | NCBI WGS metagenome assembly JAEEGJ01 (sample SAMN16246546, study PRJNA631951) | gut metagenome | biome: gut microbiome; feature: rumen; material: RS-attached | host: Bos | place: Iran: Karaj | collected 2018-10
GAGGTCGATCGCCTCGCCCGATTCGCCGCACAGCCCCATGACGCCGTTTAAGAGCACTTCCTTTTCGGAAAGCGCGGGGTTCAGCGTGGTCATGGCGAGCTTCTGATATTCATTGATCGTCATAGTCCCATGTCCTCGTCGATCAGAATGATCCGGAACGCCTGATGGCGGCGCGACGGGTATTCCGTGATGGCGGTCACGTTGCACATGCGTACCGGCGGGCGGCAGTCGCGGCAGACGTTGTCGATCGAGCACGGCGTTTTGAAGCCCTGCCGGCGCGCGTTCGGACCGCAGGCGTCGCGCTTGATCCGCGCGATCGCTTCTTCATAGTCACTGACCAGCTTGTTTCTGCCGACAGCCAGGATGACGGTTTTCGGACCGTAGATGATGCCCGCGAGGCGGTTGCCCGTTCCGTCGATGTTGACAAGACGTCCGTCCTCGGTGATCGCGTTCGATGAGCACAGGTACACGTCCGCACCGATCGCGTTGAGCCGCGTTTGCTCGACCTGCGGTTTTTCGACCTTCCAGTGCCAGTAAACGGTGTTGCCGCGCGCGGTGAGCGCTTCGTAAAGCCCCAGATCGCGTACGGTCGCGGAGCCCGCGATGCCGACGGAACGGTCGCCGATGTAGTTCAAGATCAGTTCTTTCGCCTCTTCGGGCGTTTTGCAGACGTCGGCAAGAAAACCGCGTTCGTTGAGCCGCTTTGCGACGGCGTTGAGATCAAAATTCATGCGCTCACCTCCGAATCGATTGTATCACAATTCTTGCATTTTTGGCAACGGTAATGTATGATATTGTTACCCTTGGAGGTAGTTATGAATTTTGATCCGAACCTGATTCGCAATTTTTCGATCATTGCGCACATCGACCACGGCAAGAGCACGCTCGCGGACCGCATGATGGAGCTGACCGACACCGTCGCCAAGCGCGACATGGAGGAGCAGCTTCTGGATTCCATGGACATCGAGCGCGAGCGCGGCATCACGATCAAGGCGTCCGCCGTGCGCATGTTCTATCACCATACCGATGGAAAGACCTACATGTTCAACCTGATCGACACGCCGGGTCACGTCGACTTTAACTACGAAGTATCGAGAGCGCTTGCCGCATGCGAAGGCGCGGTGCTCGTCGTGGACGCAACGCAGGGCATCGAGGCACAGACGCTTGCAAACGTCTATCTCGCGGTCGACAACGGGCTGGAAGTACTCCCGGTCGTCAACAAGGTCGATTTGCCTTCCGCCGAGCCCGAGCGCGTCAAGAAGGAGATCGAGGACGTCATCGGCATTCCCGCCGAGGACGCGCCGTGCATTTCGGCAAAGACGGGGGAGAACGTCGGCGAAGTCCTCGCAAGGATCGTTGATGCCGTCCCTGCGCCGACCGGCGATCCGGACGCGCCCTTGAAAGCGCTGATCTTCGACTGCCTCTACGACAACTACAAGGGCGCGCTGTCCTATGTACGCGTGTTCGACGGCACGGTCAAGGCAGGAACGCGCATCCGCATGATGGCGAGCGGCAGCGAGTTCGACGTCACCGAGGTCGGCGTGTTCGCGCCGACGTGGAAGCCTGTGGACAGTTTGACCGCGGGCGAGGTCGGCTACATCGCCGCCTCGATCAAGAGCGTTGCGGAAACGAAGGTCGGCGACACGATTACCGAAGCGGCACGCCCCGCAAAGGAAGCGCTGCCCGGCTACAAGCAGGCGAACTCGATGGTCTTCTGCGGCGTGTACCCCGCGGACGGCGCGCACTACGACGATCTCAAGGAGGCACTCGATAAACTGAAGCTGAACGACGCGTCGCTTAGCTACGAACACGAGACCTCGGCGGCGCTGGGCTACGGCTTCCGCTGCGGGTTCCTGGGACTTCTGCACATGGAGATCATCACAGAACGGCTCGAGCGCGAGTTTGATCTCGACCTCGTCACCACCGCGCCGTCAGTCGTGTACCACGTCTATACGCTCGACGGACAGAAGATCATCATCGACAACCCGTCGAACCTGCCGAACGCGGCGGAGATCGACTACATGGAGGAGCCGATCGTCAAAGCCACGATCATGACCCCGTCCGAGTACGTCGGCACGATCATGGAGCTCTGCCAGAACAACCGCGGGACGTTCGTCGACATGCAGTACATCGAGGCGGACCGCGTGAACCTGCACTATATCCTGCCGCTCAACGAGATCATCTACGACTTCTTCGACAGCCTGAAATCGAGAAGCCGCGGCTACGCTTCGTTCGATTACGAGCTTTCGGGCTACGCAAAGAGCGACCTTGTCCGGCTCGACTTTTTGCTGAACGGCGAGATGTGCGACGCGCTGACCACGATCGTGCATAAGGACCGCGCGTACAGTAAGGGCCGCGCCGTTGCCGAAAAGCTCAAGGACGTCATTCCGCGTCAGCAGTTCGAGATTCCGATCCAAGCGGCGATCGGCAGCAAGATCATCGCCCGCGAGACGGTCAAGGCGGTCCGCAAGGACGTTCTGGCGAAGTGCTACGGCGGTGATATCACGCGCAAAAAGAAGCTGCTGGAGAAGCAGAAGGAAGGCAAGAAGCGCATGCGGCAGGTCGGTTCCGTCGCCGTGCCGAGCGACGCCTTCATGAGCGTGCTGCGCATCAACGGATGATCGGCGTCTATGTACATATCCCATATTGCGTGAAGAAATGCCGCTACTGCGATTTCTGTTCGATCCCGATCGACGAGACCGCGGGGCGGTATCGCTCTGCCGTGGAAAAAGAAAGCGCGCTGTCTCGGGCAAAGTACCCGGACGCGCGCGTGAAAACCGTATTCTTCGGCGGCGGCACGCCGACGATCCTGCCCGCCGAGGATCTTTGCGCGATCCTTGACGCGATCAAAACCGCCTTTCCGGTCGAACCGGACGCCGAGATCTCGATCGAATGCAACCCGAAAACGATCGGGTTCGACGGTCTGAAACGGCTGCGCGACGCGGGCTTCAACCGCCTTTCGATCGGGTTGCAGGCAACGCAGAACGACCTTTTGAAGCGCATCGGGCGCGTGCACAGCTTTGAGGAATTTCTTGCAACCTATTCTGCCGCGCGTGACGCCGGGTTTACGAACATCAACATCGACCTGATGCACGGACTCCCGGGGCAGGGGCAGGCGGATTATCTCGATGCGATCCGCACCGTTACGGCGCTCGAGCCCACGCACATCTCCGCATATTCGCTGATCCTGGAGGAGGACACGCCGCTTTACGACGACGTAATTGCCGGGCGCGAAACGCTGCCCGATCCGGACGCCGTTGCGGACATGGAGGACGCGGGGATGGCGCTTTTGGAATCGCTCGGCTATCGCCGCTATGAGGTTTCTAACTTTGCAAAGCCGGGGTACGAGTGCCGCCATAACCTCATCTACTGGCACAACGAGCCGTATCTGGGCTTGGGTGTCGCCGCGCATTCGTCGATGATCGAGGACGGCTTTTGGGTACGGTTTTCAAATGAAAGCAGCATTCCGGCGTATCTTAAAAAGCTCGACAAGGGCAAGCTCCCGCGCGCGGAGCGGATCATCACGAATACCTTTGAGCAAATGTTTGAGTCGGTCATGCTCGGGCTGCGCCTCGTGAAAGGTATCGACCGCGCGGCATTTTCCGATCGCTTCGGCTGCGACGTGATCGAGACCTACAAGGAAGCCTATGACAAGAACGACCGCTTCGGCTTCTGGGACCGTTCCGATCCCGCCTATCTGTGCCTCACTCCTTTGGGCATGGATCATCTCGATTCCATCCTTAAGGACTTTCGCGAACGGCGGCTGATCGATTTTTTGCGATAGCATTCTTTATGCGGCTTGCCGCAATTCATGACGTTTTGCGTCAATTCATTCCGTCAGGCAATTCATTCTCTCTGTAATCAAGCATGAGGTGTTTTATTGATCGAAAGATAAAAGCGTTATCGAAGGATCCTCATGCATGTAGTATACGGGGCAGATCTCCGTAGATATCACCTGACCGCCCAGATAGCCGTCGACAGGGCGAATGCGGCAGATCACGCTTTCATACATCACCTCAAACCCGCTTCTGTAACCATACAGGCAAATGGTTCCGTCCGGTTCCATAACCGCCTGCTGAACATGCCCTTTACAGACATAATCCGACGGAAGCAGCGGAATCATTCCTGCCGGTAAATCTTTCCATGTATCCTCATCATCCGCGTATTGCCCGTCGGGTATCATACACGGACGTCCGACCGTGCTTTGGAAGAAGTCTTCAAGCTCCTTTTGCGAGACAATGGCGCCTTTATCGCCGAATTGGTTCTGTATCGTCCCTTCTCCGTGCAGGTAGGGAGGAAGAGCGTCCCCATAGTTATAAAAGAGAGCGCCCAGTATACATTCTTGACACAGGCTTTCCCATTCATCCGGATCGGGTAACCTGTTTGCTTCTGCATAAACGCTCTCATAGTGATACCCGATCAAAAGCAGATCGTCGAACAGCCCACGCTGTTCTTCGCTTAGCTCCAGCCCGGCTTCCGTTGACAGGGGATATACCACCGTGTATTCGGGCGCACTGTGATCGGCGCAGATGATCCGCTCCGTTCCCGTGTTATCGAGATAACGGAGATACACAAATGCTTCTGCCCGATCCCCGTCGGACTTTGTTTCGATCCCGGTAAAAACGAGCTCGGTCAGTCCTTCGGTAAAAGGAAGACGCTGAAATCTGGAATACGTATGGCCCCAGCTTTGTGCTTCCGCACAAATGCCGGGTTGACCCAGACGGGAGGCATAATAGATTTTCAATCCGTCTCCCTCATACAGCGGCGTCGGCGAAACAGGATCAGCGTCCTGTCGGTCGACGGCTTCCGGCGTACAGTCAACTGCTTCGGATGACGGTTGTGTTTGTACAGATGACTGCACACAGCCGAATCCTGCGGCAAGGAGCAGACACAGGCAATGAACAAAGCATAATCCGCGTTTTGCATTCATGGGATAAACCTCTCCGATTCTGACAGAACATGATTCTATCAACTATATATGCATATTATCAGATTATTGCAAAATAGTTATGTTATTTTGGTAAATATGTTTCGAATCGCGATTTGTTTCCCTGATACTATTTATGCGTTATACATTTTTACAGATAACAACAGCCGTCCGACCGGGCGGCTGTTATCATAAAGTAGCGCATTATCCGTCAATATCAATTTCGTCGTTTTCCTCGCTTTCGTCAGGTGAGACGCGGTAGAAGTATCTTGCCGAGTGGACCATGGCGTAGAAGCGCTCGGCGGTTTCCGCGTCCATTGCGGCTATATCCGTTTTTCCGAACTGGTATAGGATCGTGATCCCGTCGTTCTCGAAAAAGATCATGGAGGACCGTGTCCCGTCGGTCTGCGGGTCTCCGTATTGCACGACGCCGTAAGGCGTGTTTTTGAGGTATCCGCCGAAATAGGTGTTCGGCGCGACCTCGATAAGCAGCGTATCGTTCAATTCTTCGTTGTAATAGGTTGCCTTCAATACGCGATGCTTGGTGTGAAGCGCATCGGCGCCGTCGCTGTATAAATTGAAGCCGTCCTCAGTCAGAGCATACCCTTCTTCGATCTCGGTCGGGAACAGGTACCCGAACGCGGCGTCGAGTTCTTCATCCAGAATGGGGTTCGGCACTTTGCATTCCGTTTCGTTGACCGGCGCGCCCTCGCTTTCCGCTTCTATGGGTTCCCGGCTTGCGGTAAACCAATTCAGTCGGATCCCCGTAACGCCGACGACGGCAAGCAGCACCAGACAGACGGCGGGGATCAGCAGTTTTTTTGTATGCAGCATCCTTTTCTCCTTTCTCTTGTGTTCGGAACGGTTTGCCGAGAGGATCGCGGAAAGCATCCGCGCATCCTGCGCGCCGCTCGGTTCGATCGTGTTCCATGCAGCAACGATACAGTCATTTTTCATCGAAATCGTCACCTAACCTTTCTTTGAGAATTGCGCGCGCCTCGCGCAGATGATTGCGGACGGTCGATTGCGGCTTTTTGAGAATCCCTGCAATCTCCGCGCCGGTATAACCCTCGTAATAATACAGATACACGGCGGCCTTGTACCGGTTTGGGAGAGCCAGGACAGCTTCCAGAACATCGTTTGTTTCGATCCTTTCCCTGTCGGGAAGATCATAAAAACGCTCGATGTCCTCACGCCTTCGCCACCAATGCTTCAACTGGTTTTTGCACACGTTCGACGCGGTGCGGATGAGCCATGCCTTTTCGTGTTTTGCACTCTCGAACGCGGGAGCGCTCTTGATCAGCCGGATAAAGGTCTCCGAAACGGCGTCCTCGGTATCGGCGGGGTTTTTGAGGTAAGCAAAGCAGACGCGGTAGACCGTGCTTTTATGGCGCGCATAGAGCTCCGTAATCTCTTTGTCCGTACGCAACAAAGGATTCTTCATATTGCCTTGCCCTCCTTTCACTATACATACAATCGGGGACGCCGAATTGTCGGATGCATGCGGCAATTTTATCAAATGATGGAGGAAAAAATCAAGATACGCCCCCCTTATCAGTCAACTTCGTTGACAACTTCTCCACCCTAAAGGGGGAGAAGCCTCTTTGCACGCATCCAAAAGCCTTCCCATGCGTACAGCATGGGGAAGGGGGACCGCTTGCGGTGGATGAGGTTTCCTTGTGAAAAGCCGCAAAAGGTTGGTAGCGACAGTACGCCGTTGTGAATGCGTTTACAAATGAACAGGCGTACCGAGCGCGACCTTTTGCGGAGAGGAGGGGCGGCGAAACGGGTGAACGACAATGCTTTCGCGAAACGGATGATACGGATGCTGTCACAAGCATCGTCGTGAACAGAGTTGAGCACGCTCCGACGAGATTTCACTTTTGTTTCACATTGTTGCCCCGAAGTTCACTTGACGAATGCGCATGATAGTGGTATCTTATGCATAGTGATTAGCACTCGAACAAACGGAGTGCTAAAGGAAAGGAGGCGATCGCATGGAGCTGGATCAAAGAAAGCTGCAGATCCTGCGTGCGATCGTTGACGAGTACATTCTATCGGCAAGCCCGGTGGGCTCGAAGTCGTTGAGCCAGAACAGCAAATGGTCGTCCGCGACGATCCGCAACGAGATGGCGGACCTCGAAACGCTGGGCTATCTTGCACAGCCGCACACCAGCGCGGGGCGCATTCCGTCCGAGAAGGCATACCGCCTGTACGTCGATCAGATGATGCAGCGTGCGCATCTTTCGGATGAGGAGTCCAAGCTCCTGTACGGATACTTCCGCGAGCATGTCCACGGCGTCGACGCGGTGCTGCGCTCCACGGCAAAGGCGCTTTCGGAGATCACGCACTATACGGCGCTCGTCATGATGCCGGACATCGGCACAAACCGGCTCCGTCATCTGCAGCTGATCCCGCTGACGGTCGGCAAGGCGCTTGCGGTCGTCGTGACCGACGCGGGCGTGTCGCAGAACACAGTCATCGACGTTCCGGAGGACATCGGACCCGAGGAGCTGGACCGCATCTCTAAGGCGATCACCGCAAGGTTCAGTGATTGCCGGATGTCGACGGTCTCGTCGAAGCTTGTACGCGAGCTTGGCGGCGAGCTTTCCACAAGAGCCGATTTTGTCGAATCGCTGCTTGCCGCGCTCTGCGAAAACCAGTCGAGCGACCGGCGCATGGTCGAGCTTTCCGGCGCGACGAACATGCTGGAATATCCGGAGTACAGCGATGTATCGAAAGCAAAGACATTCCTTGCGACCGTCGAGCAGAAGGACGATATGTACCGGATGCTGAAAAAGGCGTCGAGCATGGAGTTCACGGTCACGATCGGCAGCGAGAACGAACAGGAAGGCTTTCAGGACTGCAGCGTGGTCACCGCGAGCTATCGCGTGAACGGGACGCCGGTCGGCAGCTTCGGCGTGATCGGACCGACCCGCATGGACTACGCCCGCGTGCTGAGTATTTTGAAAAATGTGCAGACCAACCTCGGTACGGTCCTGCAAACGTTTTTGAAGGAGGAGTAGGAACTTGGCTTCCAGGAAGAACAAGCCGCATGAAGCGGAACAAAAGCCCGAAGCGACCGACAAGATCGCGGAGGAGCAGCAGACCGAAGAGCAGACGCCGGACGTCGTCACGATGACGCAGGAGGAGCTTACTGCGGTCAAGAAACACATCGACGAGCTGCAGAAAAAGCTGGACGACACGATCGCGCTTTTGCAGCGCAACCAGGCGGATTTCGACAACTTCCGCAAACGGAACGCCTCAGTCCGTGCGGACAGCTATGACGAGGGCAAGCGCGACTGCATCAAAGCGCTGCTGCCGGTGCTGGACGATTTCGACCGGGTCGCGGAAAGCGATGAAAAGGCGGAAGGCTGGGCGGACGGCGTGAAGCTCGTGCATAAGAAGTTCGCCGAGCTCCTGAAAAAGGAAGGGCTCGAAGAGATCCCGTCGGACGGCGCGTTCGATCCCGAACTGCACAACGCGGTGATGACCGAAGCGGTCGAGGGACTCGAAAGCGGCAACATCGTGCAGACCTTCCAAAAGGGCTACAAGGTAAAAGAAAAGATCATTCGCCACAGCATGGTGAAGGTCAGCGAATAAGGCAAAAACAAGTATTTAGGACTTGCTTGCATAGAATAAAAAGTAAAATCTTCAAAGAACTCGGAGGTATAAAGATATGAGTAAGATTATCGGTATTGACTTGGGCACCACCAATTCCTGCGTCGCGATCCTCGAAGGCGGCGATCCCGTCGTCATCCCCAACGCGGAAGGCGCAAGAACCACCCCGTCCGTCGTTGCGTTCAAGGGCAGCGAGCGTCTCGTCGGCTCCATCGCAAAGCGTCAGGCGATCACGAATCCGGACCGGACCGTCTCCTCGATCAAGCGTGAGATGGGTTCGTCCTACAAAGTCCACATCGACGACAAGGATTACACGCCGCAGGAGATCTCCGCAATGATCCTGCAGAAGCTGAAGCAGGACGCGGAAGCGTACCTCGGCGAGACCGTCACGCAGGCGGTCATCACCGTGCCGGCGTACTTCACCGACAGCCAGCGTCAGGCAACGAAGGACGCGGGCAGAATCGCGGGTCTCGAAGTGCTCCGTATCATCAACGAACCGACGGCGGCATCTTTGGCGTACGGTCTCGATAAGGAGACCAACCAGAAGATCCTGGTCTACGACCTCGGCGGCGGCACGTTCGACGTCTCGATCCTTGAGATCGGCGACGGCGTCTTTGAAGTGCTTGCAACCGCGGGCAACAACCGTCTCGGCGGCGACGACTTCGACCAGCGTCTGATCGACTACATCGCATCCGACTTCCTGCGCAACAACGGCATCGACCTCAGAAAGGACAAGATGGCGCTGCAGAGACTGAAGGAAGCGGCGGAGAAGGCAAAGATCGAGCTTTCCGGCATGACGCAGAGCAACGTGAACATCCCGTTCATCACACAGGGTCCCGCCGGTCCGCTGCACCTCGACTGCACGATCACCCGCGCGAAGTTCAACGAGCTGACCGCGGACCTCGTCGACAAGACGCGCGTCTGCGTACAGAAGGCGATGTCGGACGCAGGGTTAAGCAACAGCGATATCAACAAGGTCATCCTCGTCGGCGGTTCGTCCCGTATCCCGGCGGTGCAGGAGATGGTCAAGAATATTACCGGCAAAGAGCCGTTCAAGGGCATCAACCCCGATGAATGCGTCGCGATCGGCGCAGCGATCCAGGGCGGCGTGCTCGGCGGCGAGGTCAAGGACATCCTGCTCCTCGACGTCACGCCTTTGTCGCTCGGCATCGAGACCGTCGGCGGCGTGTTCACCCGCCTCATCGAGCGCAACACCACCATCCCCGTAAAGAAGAGCCAGATATTCTCAACAGCGGCGGACAACCAGCCCTCGGTTGAGGTTCACGTTCTTCAGGGCGAAAGAGAATTCGCGAAGGATAACAAGACCCTCGGCGTGTTCCACCTCGACGGCATTCTTCCCGCGCGCAGAGGCGTTCCGCAGATTGAGGTAACCTTCGATATAGACGCAAACGGCATTGTTCACGTGTCGGCCAAGGATCTCGGCACAAACAAGGAGCAGTCAATCTCCATCACCGCTTCAAGCAATATGAGCAAAGAGGATATCGACAAGGCGGTAGCCGACGCCGAACGCTTCGCTCAGGAGGACAAAGCCCGTCTTGACGAGCAGAACACCCGCAATGAGGCGGATCAGATGGTTTACCAGTGCGAGCGCCTTATGAGCGAAAACGGCGACAAGTTTGACGAGGCGGACAAGTCCTCGGTAAACGAAAAAGTCGAAGCTCTCAAGGAAGCTCTCAAGGGTCAGGATATCAACCTTATTAAGAGCCGCAAGGACGAGCTCACTCAGAAATTCTATGAAATTTCCGAGAAACTCTATAAAGCAAACGCGCCTCAGGGCGATCCGAACGCCGCGGGCTTTGACCCGAACGCCGCGGGCTACGGCCCCGGTCCCGACCAGGGCTATACGGACGCGAGCTACACCGATGTTCCGCCCGAGGGCTGATAAAGTAAAATCATACTGTTGTATAACCGCTGGTAAAACAGCGGTTTTACGGGTATAAAAAGGAGCCGCAAATGGCAGATAACAAGAGAGATTACTACGAAGTGCTCGGCGTTCAGAAGGGCGCTTCGGACGATGAAATAAAAAAAGCATACAGGCAGACCGCGAAGAAATATCACCCCGATTTAAACCCCGGCGACGCCGAGGCGGAGCAGAAATTCAAAGAGGCGAACGAGGCGTATGAAGTGCTCTCCGACAAGGAGAAGCGCGCGAGATACGACCAGTACGGTCACGCGGGCGTGGACCCGAATTTCGGCGCGGGCGGTTTCGGCGGCGAGGGCTTTGACTTTGACCTCGGCGACCTGTTCGGCAGTTTCTTCGGCGGCGGTTTCGGCGGCTTCGGTCAGAGGCAGTCAAACCCCAACGCGCCCAGACGCGGTGAGGACAATCAGGCGAGAGTCACCGTCTCCTTTGAGGAGGCGGCAAAGGGCTGCAGGCGTGATGTTGAGGTTCAGAAAATCGAAACCTGCCCCGAATGCGGCGGCTCGGGAGCGCAGAGCGGCACAACCGCGTCAACCTGCCCGGACTGTAACGGCAGGGGTCAGGTCAATGTTCAGCAGCGCACGCCCTTCGGAGTGATACAGACCTCGAAAACCTGCTCAAAGTGCAACGGCAGAGGCAAGTTCATTGAGCATCCCTGCCAGAAATGCCGCGGCACCGGAAGAATCAGGCACGCCGTGAAGGTCAGCGTGAACATTCCCGCGGGTATTGACGACCGTCAGGTGTTCACCGTACCGGGAGCGGGCAACGCGGGCATCAACGGCGGACCGAGCGGAGACCTCAAGGTAGCCGTTTATGTGCGCCCTCATCCGTTCTTTGAGCGCGACGGCTACAAT
>JAEEGJ010027726.1_pt1 | contig 11344 bp, 8 predicted proteins | sample 8958761 | NCBI WGS metagenome assembly JAEEGJ01 (sample SAMN16246546, study PRJNA631951) | gut metagenome | biome: gut microbiome; feature: rumen; material: RS-attached | host: Bos | place: Iran: Karaj | collected 2018-10
TGCCCGTGCCTACCTGTCGCGCTTCAACTTTAGCGGCGTGGACCAGCAGAAGAAGTGCGGCGTGCTCTCGGGCGGTGAACGCAACCGCCTGCAACTGGCGCTGGCCTTGAAGGAGGAGGGCAACGTGTTGTTGCTTGATGAGCCCACCAACGATATCGACGTCAACACCCTGCGCGCCCTCGAGGAAGGTCTCGAGGACTTCGCTGGCTGTGCTGTGGTCATCAGCCACGACCGCTGGTTCCTGGACCGCATCTGCACCCACATCCTCGCCTTCGAGGGCAACAGCAACGTCTATTTCTACGAGGGCAGTTACAGCGAGTATGAGGAGCACAAACTCAAGCGCCTGGGCAAGGAAGAGCCCACCCGCGTGCGTTATCGTAAATTGGAAAGTTAGGATTAAAGGAAATTAGGAAATATGAGACATTTAGCAATCTTATTATTGGCGTTGGCTGTCGTGTCTTGCACTGGCAAGTGGCAGCCGGGTGACAGCATCAACAGCGGCAAGGACTTCCTGTGCCATGCAGGCATCTGTGAAGACTCGCTGGTGCTCAACGGTAATGACCTCCGCTACGATAACGATGGCGAGAAGTTCCCCTGCAGGATCCTCGACCAGGCCACCTGTGAGGCGATAGGCCTTGACAAAGTGATGTATGTGGACACTGTCTCGTCGATCGTGCGGGTGTGGGGCGTGAAGGACTATCCTGACAAGAACATCACCCTGCTGTTGGGACACACGTCTTACAGCGACATGCGCACCTGCTGGCTGGCAACATACGGCAAGGACGGCATGATCGACTTCATGCGGTTGGGCGAGTGCGGCGGTGCCGTGAACCTGTCCTACTGGGACGACGTCGACGAGCACACGCGCCACATGGGCATCGACTCGATGCGCATGGTCATGCCCGACAAGTGGGGCAAACCCATCAATGTGAGCCGCTGGATTTCCTATAACGAGCAACGTGATGGCGTGGACACCGACTCCACCCTGTGGTTTATCGACAACGAGGTGCCCGTGACCATCGGTGACGATGGACGCTTCACGCTGGGCAAAATCGGGACTGTCTACAGTGCCGACACCACCTTGCTGACTCCCTATTGGCGCTACAAACGCCAACTCGAGGTGCTGGGATGGACCCCGCTGAGCGACACGACCTTCTGCGACCAGGTGAACACCCTGCTCGACGAGGCTAAGGGGCACATCACCGATCCGGCCCAACTGATGGGCGACTTCTCGGTGCTGGTGATGAACCGCTTCTACTGCAAAACCAGTGAGGTGATGCAGTGGTGCTGTGACCACCCCGACAGCCAACTGACTCGTGGCCTGGTGAAGCACGTGAGTGAAATCAATCCGGAGTATGTCCTCGACGAACTCAAGAAAATCAAGGACCCCGCACTTGTGACGCGAAGCAAAAAACTTTTCGGCTTGAAATAAGGCTTGCTGGTCCCGGCAGCCGGCTACAGGCTGCAGAAGAAGGTGACCAGGAAGGGCACCGAGAAATCAACCAGGAACCCGTGGAACAGCGACAGGATGACAAAGTCCTGTCCGCTGGTGCGTGTGATGATGGGTAGGGTGGTGTCCATGGTCGTGGCGCCGCCGCATGAGATGGGCGTCAAGGGCCCGAAAAACCGTACCAGCAACGGCGCTCCCAGCAGCGTGACCACCTCGCGGATGATGTTGGCCAGCAGGGCGACCGTGCCCAATTCGGGACCGCGGTACTCGGTGATGAGAATGCTCGACAGCGAATAGTAGCCAAAGCCCGACCCCACGGCAAGGCAGTCGGTGAGCCCACGTTGCGGCAGCCCCCACGAGGCGATGGCCGTGGCTGCCAGTGTGCCCGTGATGGTCATCAGCGGCAGCAGCATCAGGCGCGGGTCCACCTGCCGAAAACTTTTCAGCAGTTCGGTGTTGTTGCCCACGGTGACACCGACGCAGAACAGCAGCGCGCACAGTGTCAGGAAACTCACGTTGCCCAGGGCGTTCAGGTCGGGCAGCCAGTGCATCAAGCCGCAGGCGATGCCCAGCACAAAGAATCCCACGATGATGAGGCTGCCTTTCATCGCTTGCCTCCTTTCCTGGCGATAACCCACTTCCACAATGCCCATGAGAACAGCACCGTTCCCGCGATGCCCGTGAGCGATAACCACAATGCCTCCAGCCCCAGGTCGCGGATGCCCCCGATGACCTGCGGATTCTGTCCCACCTCCACACCGAGGAAGAACAGCAACAGCCAGATGAGCACCGTCACCGCGTGAGGCACCACCCGCAAGCGCCGTTTCCTCAGCAGGAAACCGACGGCCATACCGCATAGCATGATGGCAACAATCTTGAACATATCCAGGCGCAAAGATAGCATAATTACTTGTTGGTTGTTAGATTTTAGACCATTGTTTTTGCCTATTGGTTTTTAGTTGTTAACTTTGCGGGTTATATTCCTTAATTGAAAATGATGAGAAAAGTAAAAAGTATTATTCTGTTGGCTGCTGTCGCCATGGTCGCGCTGGCTGCCTGCTCGTCGCGTGGCGCTGTTGCCAGTGACAACAAAGTCGAGGAAACCGACGCCGTATCGGACACCGCATCGTTGGAAAATCGTGTACAGGAAATCTATGGTGCCGTGTTCAAGGTGTATAACGAGGAGGACTCGCTGCGCAACCTGGACATCATGATGGAGAATGGCGTGTATCAGCACCGCGGTGACTTTGCCGCTAACTACTGCAGCCGCGAGTGGAACGAACTGGTGAATAAAATCGACGAGATTGACAGCCTCTATCATGCCGATGACATGGGCTTCTGGGATTTCGACTACTGGATTATGGGCCAGGACTGGCACAAGTTGTCGATCAGCGACGTGAAGGTTGTCGAGAGGATTGGCCCCTGGGCGTCCGTCGAGTTGAAACTGCACAATTTTGACAATGTCACGCCGCTGAGCCTGACGATGAAGCTGGAAGATGGCACATGGCGCATCGACGATTTTGTGGATCTTGAGACCGGTGCCGGCCTCAAAGAGGATATGAAGGAGTATATCGCCAACGAGACAGCCGAAGCCAAGAAAAAATGAAAAGGACACTACTGGCAATAGCCATAGCCGCCACTGCCTGCCTGATGGCAATGGCAGTCCCAGCCAAGCCTGGGCACGTTACCCACGTCCAGAGCGACGGCTCGACGGTGACACTGGTGATGCAGGGCGGCGAGTTGCAGCGCTCGATGATGACGATGGACGGCCTGACGGTCGCCCGCAACGAACACGGTGACTACTGCTATGTCGCCGGCAGTTCGTTGAGCCATGTGCTGGCCCATGACCAGGGTAGCCGTGGCTTGGAGGAAATCGCCTTTATCGCAGCCTACCGTGACCAGATGTCGCTCGATGCTGCCAGCCGGCGTGCGCCACAGCGCAGCGGCGAGAACGAGCATCCGCAGGTGCCCACCACGGGTTCCCCGCGCATTCCCATCATCCTGGCCAACTATACCGATATCCATTTCATTAATGCCAATCCCGTCGAGACCTTTGAGATCCAGTTCAACCAGATGAACAAGAGCTGTCTGCACTACTTTGAGTCGCAGTCGCGCGGACAGTTCACGCCGCAGTTCGACATCTTGGGCCCGGTGAACCTGCCGCATGACCGCGCCTTCTATGGCACCAACAAGCGCATCCATGGCACCGAGGTCGATACCCAGTTGGGCACGATGATCTATGATGCCTGCACGGCACTTGACGAGGTGGACTTCTCGCAGTATGACAACGATGGCGACGGCGTGGTCGATGTCGTCGTGGTACTCTATGCCGGTGTGGGCGAGGCTCAGGCCTACTACTCCGTCCCCGAGAGCGTGTGGCCCTGTCAGTGGGACATGCAGGAAGCCTTGGACTGGGAGTGCAGCACCACGGGCCCGTTTGAACTCGATGGCGTGACCATCAATCGGTTTGCCGTGTTCAACGAACTGGAGGGCAGCAACAATTCCACCACTTTTATCGACGGTATCGGTACCTTCTGCCACGAGTTTGGCCACTGTCTGGGTCTGCCCGACTTCTACTGCACTAGCAGCGGCAACGTCTATGGCATGAGCACCTGGTCGATTATGGACCACGGCTGCTATCTGGACAATGCCCACACTCCGGCGGGTTACACCTCCTATGAGCGCCACTTCATGGGCTGGCTCGACTACATCGAGCCCGAGGAGAATACCCAATACCTGCTGGCACCGCTCAGCAGCGATGAGGGCCGAGCCGTCAAGGTGACCAACGATGCCAACCCCGACGAATACTATCTGGTGGAATACCGCACCCGCACGGGGTGGGACGCTTATATTGCCGGCGAGGGCATCATGGTGCTGCACGTCGATTACAACCAGTCGATATGGGACGCCAACACGGTCAACAACATCAACAGCCGTCAACGCATGACCATCATCCCGGCCGACAATGTGTGGACAGGCTTCAGCAACTCTACCGACCCGTGGCCCCTGGGCGCGCGTGACTCGCTCACCAACAATTCCGTCCCCGCGGCCCAAGTCTATACCGGCGGCTTCATGAACAAGCCCATCACCGCTATGACCGTTGATGCCGAGGCCGGCCAGGCATCGTTCTGGTACATGAAGGCCCCTGAGTCACCCGCCACGGCTGCCGATGTCAACAGCGACGGCGAGGTGACCATTGCCGACATCAACATCATCATCGACGACATCCTTGCGGGCAAGGGCGAGGACCGCTGCGACGTGAACGGTGACGGCGAGGTCACCGTGGCCGACATCAATTTTGTTATCGACGTCATCCTGGGCCTCAAGTGAGAGCCCTCAGATAGAATAATCACCTAAAGAATAACCAAAACAGAAAAGTAAATGAACAAGTTCTTGATGTCTATACTGGTGGCTGCGTTGGCCTTGATAGCCGTCACTGCGGCGGGAGCCGATGTTAACCTCACTGCTGCCCAGGCCAGCGCATCGCGTTTTGTCAAGTCGCATGCCCGTGCCGGTGCTTTCATGGCCCCTGGGGCGGAGATGCGCCTGGCGCATATTGAGAAATCGGTGGCCCATGCCGACGCGGCCGACTACTATGTGTTCAACGCCAGCGACGGCAGCGCGTTTGTCATTGTTGCCGGCGACGACCGTGCCGAGGAAATCCTGGGCTTTGGCGAGGGCTCGATAGACGTGGACAACCTGCCTTGCAACCTGCAGTGGCTGCTCCGCACCTATCAGGAACAGATGGAGTACCTGCACGCCCATCCCACGGCCACGGTGCAGCGTGCAGCGCCGTACAACGACGTGACGATTGCCCCGATGGTGACCTGCAACTGGAACCAGAGGGCTCCCTATAACAACCAGTGCCCCGAGTATGAGGGCGAACGCTCGGTGACCGGATGCGTCGCCACGGCGATGGCCCAGGTGATGTACTACTGGCGCTTTCCTTCCAAGACGCCTGCTGTGGGCGCTTACACCACGCGCACCCACAAAATCTATCTCCACTCGCTGCCCTCCAAACCCCTGGACTGGGACAGCATGCTGGACATCTATTCCGGCGACTACACCGAGCAGCAGGCCGATGCCGTTGCCCTGCTGATGCGCTATTGCGGCCAGTCCAGCCAGATGGACTACAGCCCGACGGGCAGCGGCACCTATGTGCACAACCAGTTGCAGGGCATGCGGGCGTTCGGTTACAGTTACGATGCCTCGATGCTCGACTTCGCGGACTACAGCGTCAACGACTGGGATGCCTTGATGCAGCAGGACCTGCTGGATGGACGTCCCATCCTCTACTCGGGTGCCGACCCGCTTGCCGGCGGCCATGCCTTTGTCCTTGACGGCTACTACGACGGCAAGTACCACATCAACTGGGGTTGGGGCGGCACCGGCGACGGTTATTTCATGCTGGGCGCCTTCAGTGTGCGGGGCTATGCCTTCACTGCCCAGCAGCAGATGCTGCATAACGTCCATCCTCCCACGTCGACCGAGCCTGTGAACACCTACGACTTTGTGGCCGACGACATCTATTATAAGTATAACGACGCCGCGACGGGTGTGCTGGTAGCCAGCAAGAACTCCGAACATGCCACCTACAGCGGCAGCGTGGTCATCCCTGCCACGGTCACGCTTGGCGACGCCTCGCTGCCTGTCGTGGGCATCGGTGAGGGCGCTTTCATGGACTGCATCGACCTGATGAGTGTGACTCTTCCCGCGTCGGTGCGTGAAATCGGGCGTTATGCCTTCAGGAACTGCATCAACTTGCAGGAGGCTGTGGTGCCGTCGAGCGTGACCGCAATCGGTCCACAGGCTTTTGCCAACTGCTATAAGTTGGCTAGCGTACAACTTCCTGCCGGCCTTACCACCATCGGCGCACGCGCCTTTGTGGACTGCCTGGCCCTGAAGCGAGTGGACATCCCCTCGCTGGCTGCCTGGCTGGGCATCTCGTTTGCCGACGAACTGTCCAATCCCTTGAGCCAGGCCCACCACCTGTATGTGGATGGCACCGAGGTGACCGAACTCGAGATTCCCGCTACCTTGACCGAATCCATCAGCCGCTATGCCTTTGCCGGCTTCACGGCTTTGACCGGGCTGACGTTGGACGGCGTGAAGTACATTGGCACAGCCGCCTTTAAGGACTGCTCGGGTATTGCCCAACTCACGTTGCCCGAGTCGGTTCAGGAAATCGGCAGTGAGGCCTTCAGTGGCTGCACTGCGCTGACGGCAATCACGGTTCCGGCATCGGTCCAGCAGTTGGGCAGTTCGGCGTTTGCCTCTTGTACGGGACTGCAGTCGGCCGAGGTACTTGCATCGGTTACCGAGATTCCTGCACGCGTTTTCAGCGGCTGTACCAGCCTGAAGACGGTGCAGTTGTCACCGTCGCTCAAGACCATCGGTGCCAGTGCCTTCGATGGCTGCAGCAAACTTGACCAGTTGAATCTGCCCGCCTCGTTGACGGGTATCGGCAGCAGCGCCTTCAGCAACTGCACCGGATTGAAGGCAGTTACCTTGCCCGCCTCGGTGGCCTCGATAGGCGACCAAGCCTTCTCGGGTTGTACCGCACTGGTATCGCTGGTGCTGTCCGACTCCCTGTCGGTTATTGCCGACCAGACGTTCGCCGACTGCCAGGCCTTGAAATCGGTCGTTATCCCCGATAAGGTGGTTTCCATCGGCAACAAGGCCTTCTTCAGGTGCGTGTACCTCACCAGCGTGACGCTCGGCAGCGGCTTGCAGGAGATTGGTCCCAATGCCTTTGCCAACGATCCCCGCATCAAGACCATCACCAGCATGGCCCCTGTGCCACCCCAGATGAGTTCCCCCGACTGCGTTGAACGCAGCATCTACAAGAATGCCACGCTCAAGGTGCCCGTCCGCTATGTGCAGACCTACAAGCACACCGGTGTGTGGTCGTGGTTTGTCAATGTCGAGGGCATCGTCGGCATCACCGATGTCGATGTGAACGGTGACGGCGAAATCACCGTGGCCGATGTCAATGCCATCATCCAAGCCATCCTGTCACGGGACAGCAGCTGTGACGTGAACGGCGACGGCGAGGTCACCGTGGCCGACGTCAATACCGTCATCAATTTCATCCTCAAGAGATAACATCAAAACCGATAAACCAATAAAAACTGATAGAACTATGAGAAAATACATCCAATCCCTGGTAATGGCTGCCCTCGCACTGACGACGATGAGTGCTGTGGCAGCGAGTGTCGACGGTGCTGCGGCACGGTTGACGGCAGCGCGCTTCATGCAGTCGCGCGAGGCAGGCCGCCTCATGAGTGGCCAGACCGTCCTGCAGTTGACCAGCGTTCGCCAGTCGGCAGTGAACGACCGCCTGGCTGACTACTATGTGTTCAACACCAGTGGCGGCGGCTTTGTCGTGGTGGCCGGTGATGACCGTGCCAGCGAGGTGCTGGCCTATGGCGACCAGGCCTTTGACCCCGACGATGTGCCCTGCGGCCTGCAGTGGCTGCTCGACTTGTACAGCAAGGAGATAGACTACCTGCATGCCAATCCCGATGCCCGTGTCAAGGCGCCGGCAGTGACCTCGGGACAGGTCGTGTCGCCCCTGTTGCCCTGCAACTGGTCACAGCGGGAGCCCTATAACCTGCAGTGCCCCCTCTACAAGGGACAACGCACGGTGACGGGCTGTGTGGCAACGGCGATGGCCCAGGTGATGTATTACTGGCGCTGGCCTGCCGAGTTGCCCGACCTGATTGGTTATCACACCAACAGTTATGGCCTCTCTATCCCCGACCTGCCTCCCACGACGCTCGACTGGGACAATATGCTCGACGACTACCTGGACTACGCTCCCGTTCATGGCGACGCTGTGGCGACGCTGATGCGCTATTGCGGCCAGGCCTGCTATATGGACTACGGCACCGACGGCAGTGGCGCCAACTGCACCGACCAGGTGGTGGCCATGCGCATGTTCAAGTACAACCCGGCTTGTCTGCTCAAGTACCGTGACCAGTATGATGCTACTGAGTGGAATGGCATGATGCAGGCCGACCTGGCAGCCTACCATCCCATCCTGTATTCGGGATTTGGCGACGGGGGCGGCCATGCCTTTGTTGTCGACGGCTTTGACGGCAGCAAGTACCATATCAACTGGGGGTGGGCTGGCACCGCCAACGGCTACTTTGCGCTGGACGCCTTTGACCCCGGCAACATGTCGTTCTCTTCCGGACAGCAGATGATCAACCAACTGTATCCCTATGAATACGGCGTTTCGACGGCCCCCTACGACTTCGAGGTCGACGGTATCTGTTACAAGTGCCGTGACGGCGGCGTGACGGTGGTCAACCGCGAGGCCCGCTGCGGCGACTATAGCGGCCGCGTGGTCATCCCATCGACGGTGGACTACGAGGGCACGACCTATGAGGTCACGGCTATCGGCAACAACGCCTTCAGGAACTGCACCCGCATGGGCGCTGTCGTCATCCCCCCGACGGTGAAGCGCATCGGCAAGTATGCCTTCGCCAACTGCTACAACCTCGCCTCGGTGGTTGTTCCGTCGTCGGTCAAGGTGATTGACTATGGCGCTTTCAAGGACTGCATGAGGCTGTCGAGCGTAGCGTTGAGCAACGGTCTGGAGGAAATCGGCTACTATGCCTTTGAGAATTGCTACATGCTCAGTCGCCTCAACATCCCCTCCTCGGTGAAGTCGCTGGGTGTCGGTGCGATGTTTGCTTGCATCAGCATGTCGCAGGTCAACATCGGTGATGGCGTCGAGGCCGTGGGCAAGCACACCTTTACCCACTGTGAGTCGCTCACCGACGCTGTCATCGGCCACGGGGCCCATCTCATCGACGAGGAAGCCTTCTATGGCTGCAGCAGGCTCACGAATCTGACCATCGGCAGTTCGATGGATTCCATCGGTGCCAGGGCCTTCAAGGGCTGTAAAATGCTGAGGAAAATCGTTGCCTGGCCCGAACTGCCACCCCTCGCCACCGATGACGACTGCTTTGAGCAGGAAGCCTATGACAATGGCATCGTATATGTCATCGACGAGTTTGCGATGGAGGATTACCGTTGGGCCGAGCCTTGCTGGACCTGGTTCTCCGATTTCGGCCTCATCAGTGACCTGCAGGACCTTACGGGCGACGTGAACGGCGACGGCGAGATTACCGTGGCCGATGTCAACGCCATTGTCGAAGCCATTCTGGGACACGGCAGCACGCCTGCCTGTGACGTCAATGGCGATGGCGAAATTACCGTGGCCGACATCAACGTCGTCATCGACATCATCCTCGCCGGCTGATAAGGACGTATTGTCCTCCATAATGGTCAATAGTTAACAAGTAAGGCGACCCGCTATGGGCCGCCTTACTTGTTAATCGGTTTCGCTGAATGCTAGTGCTGGATTACTTGATCACTTTCGTGGTGCTTTTCGTGCCATCGTCGTAGGTGGTAACTACGATGGTCACATTGTCGGGTTCTGTCACTTCCTGGCCCTCCAGATTGAAGTAGCGCACGCTGGAAACGGTCTTTTCGTTGGCAATCTCGTCAATGCCGGTGGTCTGAGTGACGTAAAAGTAGAAATTACGATAGGCTTCGTATACCCATATCGTGTAATTGCCCCCAACTGGTAAATAATAGTAGCCGCTAGCTTTACGAATTAGAGGATTCTGAGAACCGTTAGTTTCTCCAAGCACGGTTTCTTGCATATCATCGCCGGCACCGTAACGAATGCCGTCAATGTAGAAATAAAAGGGCACATTAGGACGATTGGCCTCGTTTTCTTCGTCGCTCAAGTCGGGATTCCAGGTGAATTCACCCCAAGGTTCATGCACGAAAGAGCAGGTGATATTAAGGTCCCACGGATCTGATTCTGGACGGAGTAGTTTATACTCATGCTTTTGGCCATACTGATCAATTGCAATCATATAACCACCATGATAGCCGCTGTAATTGCTTGTGGCAAAAACATAGTATTGGCCATCCTTAAAGAATGCCCCAAGTGTGTAGCTGTACCCTACGGGCACACAGTAGTTCCCTTGACCATCTGCCACCAACGGGTTTAATAAAGGATAATCTTGGGTCACAGGCATGTCAACGTCGGCACCGTAACGAACGCCATCGATGATGAAATAGAAGGGCACATTGGGGCGGTTGGCCTCGTTCTCTTCGTCGCTCAAGCTGGGATCCCAGACAAATTCACCCCAAGGATAGTATTGGAAGGTAAAAGTGGTAGTGTACATATCATCGTCGTCAATCTCGAGTTTAACGGGAACCTCATTGCCGAACTGGTCGATAAGGACAATGTATAAACTATCTTCATTTACCGTTTCTTCGCTGATGGGTGCCGAAACGGTCGAGGGTCCGCTCGCGTTGGCTTGTGCCATCATGCCCATAGCGCACATCATGCACATCAATAGTGCAAACAATTTAGTGAGTAGTTGCTTATTCATGATTTGATATATTTTTTTATTATTAAAGTGTTATACTTAATTCCTCGCCCGCAAATGTATTGTATTTCCTCGTCAATTCCAAGTAATTGCGTGTTTTTTTTATGCGTTAAATAGAAATTTCGTCTTCGTGCATATTTTCTTAATAATAATAATGTGTATAGATATACATGAAAAATGAAAATGGAAGTCATTATTTTGGCGCAAAAAGGGAATGATAGAGGAGTTGACCCTGAGGGTATAGAGATCCTCTCCTCGCGTTGCAGGAGGCGATACCTTACCTGTAATCGACATTGGAGTCGCCTCCAGCGACATGGATTGTTGCATGATTGTCCCCTGGTGACGCAATCCACTTCGCTATCGCTCAGCGAATTGCCTTACCAGGTGTTACTCAGAGGTCACCCTCCGGGTGTTTAGCAACACATTTTGGTGCGGTTGCCCTGGGTTTTGGGTCAACAACTAAATCATTGTCCAA
>JAEEGJ010027728.1_pt1 | contig 11344 bp, 10 predicted proteins | sample 8958761 | NCBI WGS metagenome assembly JAEEGJ01 (sample SAMN16246546, study PRJNA631951) | gut metagenome | biome: gut microbiome; feature: rumen; material: RS-attached | host: Bos | place: Iran: Karaj | collected 2018-10
CCTCCATCTTACGCTCATGAGTGCGGTTCTCATTCTCTATCATTCGGTTGATGATTGCACGGCGGGGGTCGTTCTCGGCCAATTTTGCCAGCTCTGACTCTTGGTCTTGGATAAAACGCTCATGGCGTTTGGTCTCTTCCTCGTCCAGACGCTTATATTCATTCTCTATGTTGGCAATAATTTGGTCTTCCAACTGCCGCTGCAAGGTCAGCAGGTCGGCCACCTCATCTTTCGGCTCCTTCGTGCTTCCTGTCCTGGTTGGAGTCTCTTTTTTGGTGGCAAGGGGCTTGTAGTATCTATCCCACAACTGCTCCATCTCTTTCTGCGTCATGGTGGGTGTGGCATTCTGGATATAACGGAGCAATGCGTTTCTGGCATCATACAATTCCCTCTGATCACTATACGTAGCCATTCTCTTACGATACTTCTTCTGGTAGTCATCTCTCGCTTCCGTATAATCATTCCATATCTCCTCCAAGTTCTCAAACTCCTCGCTATCCGTAGACACACCAAGTATTTTAGCCAACTCGCTTGCACTTTGCGACTTCTCAGCCCTGTCTCGTTTGAACTGATTGTTGACACTCTCGGATATTTTCTCTACAACGAACTGGTTTTTCGCCAACTGCTCCGCCTGCTTGACGTATTCTGCCGTCACTTTGGCTATATCGTCCGGCATTGCCTTGGTAGCGTCGAGGGTATTGTTGGTTATCTCATTCACTCTTGCAACAATATTGTACCATTCCGTAGTGCCACGCGTTACACCGGCAAGGCGACGGTTTATCTCATCGAGTTCGACAACCGCCTTGGATCTTGCATCCTGAACTTTAATGTCAATCTCGTTGATAACCTCACGCATCCGAATAAGATTCCTTACTCCCTCCTGCACTCGGTTCGACATCTTCTTGAACCACTCCACTATCTTCGGCAGGAAGCGCAAGATAAGGGTGAACACCAGCACGGCACCCTGCAAAGAGAAAACAGCCGTAGCCAAACGCTTGAACACCGTGGTCTGCTGGGCGGCAATCTTGGTGTATTCGTCGCTGGTCTGCTTGCCCTGGGCGGCGAGGTCGGCCAGCGTCTGCTTGATTTCCTTCTGCTCGGTCTTGAAGCGGTCTATCTGGTCGAAGAACATCGGCAGGTTGTTCGAGATGGCGAGAAAGAACTGGTTAAGGTTCAACGCCGACGGGGCCTCGCGGGCTATCTGCATAAACGAGAAGCCCAGGCCGTCGAAAGCGGCCTTGTATTTGCCCACTTGCAGGGTGTAGTTGCCCGTGGCCTTTTGCAGCTCGTTCATCTTGTCGCGGATGGTCATCGCCGTGGTGGTCATCACCTTGCCGGCCTGACTGCTCTCGCGCTCGGCGGTGGTCATAGCGTTGAGGGTGTCCTTCAGGGCGTTGTAGGTGGCCTGCAACTCGTTGTACGACTTCACCTGCACGTCGATGGCCGACGCGGCCTTTATCTGCTCCTCGGCGGTGCCCTGCATAGCCTGCTGGAAGGCATCGACCGACCTCACCTGCTCGTCGGTGAGCTTCTTGTAGCGGCGGCTCACGGCCTCCAGCCGTTGCTCCTCGTCGGAGAGGTCTTTCATCCGCTTGTTCAACCTATCGACGGCGGCGGCATTGTCGCTGATGCTCTTCTGCTGGTCACGGGTGGCCGTGCCCATACCTTTGATGACAGAACCCAAACCGGTGGCCTCGGTCTTCAGCGCAGCCATCGTCTCCTTCAGTTCCTTCATCGTGTTGTTCAGCAATTCAAATCCAGCAGCGACATCCTCGCTTATCAAATCGCTATATTTAACTTGGTCGTCAGCCATATCTTTTTTGTGTTTTTAGTTCGTTTCTCAATCGGGGTGGTGGTCCGATTCTCAATCGGGCTGGTGGTCCGATTCAGTATTGCGGTGCCACCTCAATTCTGTATTGCCCTTTTTGCCCGTACCTCGTATCGGTTGCCAGCCCGTACCTCGTATCGACCCTATGCCCGTACCTCGTATCGACCGGCACCCTCTACGGGGGTCATTTTTTCTTCAGTTGTTTCTGTTGCTCCTCCAGCACCTCCAGGGCGCGGTAGTATTCCATCACGGTCATCTGTTTGGCGTCCATATTCAGGTTTTGCGCTATGGCGATGCAGCAGCCCACGAAATTCTTGTCGTACAGCACCTCGGCGTTCTTCTGCCCTTGGAAGGCTCGCGGCTTGTCGTGCCGCACCATCTGGCTCTCTATCTCGCGTATCTCGTCGCCGTGGTCGCTGCCCTGCGCTATCTCGTCGAGCTGCAACAGGGCGCGGCGACGCATCAGCTCGTAGTATTCCTTGCTCGACGCGCTCTCGCCGCCTTGGTTGAAGTAGGCTTTAAGCTCGTCCTCGATTTTTTTTTTCACCTCCGAGGCGGCACCCTCGTAGGCTTTCATCGTCACGTCCTTCAGTCGGTCGTAGACGGCCTGGATGTTCTCGTCGCTCAGGTCGGTCAGCGGCTCGCCGTCCACCTCGGCCATCAGCGGTATCAGGCTCATAAAGTGGGGCGTCAGGCCGTTCTGAACATTGAAGAGGGTCTGCCGCAGGTTGTCGATTTCGCCGGCGGCGTTGGTGAGGTCGCCGGCCTTGATGTACTCGCTGACCCGTGCCAGGTGGCCGTCCAACGCCGTGATGTCGCTCCCCAGCCCCGCGTCGAGCATCAGCATCTTGTTGTATTTCTGGAACCGCACAATCGGCAGCTCCTCGATGCTGTCAAACATCACCACCTTGTGCGTGCCTAAATTCATTTTTCTCATTTCCTTGCCGTGTTAAATTGTTAGTTATGCCGTGCGGAAGCGGATTCCCCTATTATTGCACCCCAAGCACACCTTGTCCATCCCCTGCGTCTCCACCTCCAGGGCGGCATACGCCTTGTCGAGCTCTATGCCCATACCTTTCTTGTTGGTGGCGGCACTGCCGTCCAGCTCGTAGCGCACGTCGGTGTGGCTGATGTTGCTCTGGAAGCGGCTCACCACCACGTCGGGGTTCATATCGGCGTTGCGCAGGATGTCGTAGGCGGTCTGCAACTTGATGACGGGGGCAAACTGCTGTTTGTTCTTGATGATGATGTCGGTCACGTCGCACATCACGCTGACCATCACGTTGAGGCCGTAGTTGCTGCCGGGGGTGTAGCAGTTGTTGGCGAGGTCCCAGCGGTGTGGGTCGCTCTTGTCCCAGCTGCCGGGGGTGGCGGCCTGCATCGGCGACATCCGCACGTACTGCAACAGCTCGCGCCAAGCCTGGGTGCTGCCCATATTGCAGCTGACGCAGGGGCCGACGTTCCAGTCCATACCGTAGCGCACGGCCTCCATCAGCACCCCGTCGTCGGGGATGCAGTCGCGCTGCACATAGACGAGGTACCACGTCCCGCCGGCACCCCACTCGTTGAGGTAGGGCAGATACCAGTCCTTCGGCTCGAACCATTGGAAGGTGCCGTTGCTACGAGTGTAGCCTACGGTCTGCTCGTAGACGGGTTCGCTCTTTCCGCTGTGGAAGACATAGACGGTCACCTGGCCGGGGCTGTTGAACTGCAAGCCCACCTTGTCAATCTTGACGGTCACGCCGAGGCCGTGGACGGCCTGCAGCTCGAAGCCTACAATCTTGTCCTGGTTGGGCACGGTGTCCTGAAGGCGGCCCGCTCCGTCGAAGAAGGCGCGGTGCTCCAGCAGGGTGCGGCTCTCCTTGTTGACCTTCTTGGTGCTCATCCACCGCTGCACGGCGTTCTGAATGCCACGGCGCGTCAGCTGCTCGGTCTTCTCGGTGAGGAGGTTGGTGGCAAGCCAGTATTCGTTGCCGAAGTCCTCGTTGAAGTCGCCGTTGAAGTCGTCGGCGGGCGGCTCCTGGCCGATGCTGTTCTTTTTGGCTTTCCAGTAGTAGCCGCCGTGCTTGCGGAGTTCACCCTTGCGAATTTTGTCCTCGCTCCGCCACGCCTTGATACTCCTGTCCCATTCGGGCGGCACCAGCGCATTGACCATCGCCAGCGTACACATCGGGTGCGCCGACTGAAACGTCAGGCCGCTCTCGCTCTGCGTCAAGCCACCGGCAATTTGCAGGTCGGGATTCACATCCTGCTCCCACCCCACAACGTGCAGCAAGGCATCTTCAACATCTTTTGCTCTATACATAATTGTCAGTTTTGTCAGTTAAAAATCATTCAGCCCATTCAACCCATTCAACCCATTCACCCCATTTTATAAAAGAAGGGCAGGCGTGTCACCGCCTGCCCCGCGGCAAGGAAGAAGTGGGAAAGTAGGACTTATGCAGAGGCCATTCCGTTTTCTACCTTTTTTCCTTGTTCTTAGGCCAGCGTCTTCACGGGGAAGGCAATGGTCGGGTTGGCACTCTCCTCGATGTCGGCGTGGATGATCGGGTTGGCGATGGTGCTCAGGCTGGCATTGTAGGCCGTGATGAAGGCCACGTCGAGCGAGAAGCCGAAGTGCTCCTTCTTGTCGCAGGTCATATCTGCGCTGGCGTTGCCGGCAATGGCACTCATATCGCCCACACTCTCGTAGTAGTGGAAGCCGAACTCCATACCCAGACCGGGCAGCACCTCGGTACCCCACTCGTGACCGAGACGGGTCTTGGTGTTGTTCAGCTCGGGACGGCTCACGCGGCTCAGGAAGCCCACCATACCGGGAGCGACGGCGTAGAATGCACCGCTGAAGCTGGTGCCGCCGGCAGTGGCGGCATTGGCCACATTGTTGGTGTAGTGCAGACGGTTGCCAGCGAACTCGCGGTCGAGGTTCTGGGCGTTCTGCGCACCGAAAATCTGAAGGTTGCGGACAACGGCCTCGCAACCGGCGTTGCCAACGATGTGGAGGCCGGCGGCGGGATAGCGGTTGGCACGCATCATACCCTTCACGTCGCCGAAGATGTTGACACGCTTGGTGTAGGGCACCTGAACCGAGTTGCCGGTGACGGTGTAGCCGAGCTGCTGGGCGAAGACCTGGGTCTGGCCAGCGGCAAGGGCGGCGACGGCAAGCACATCGAGGGCATCGCCCAGCTTGTCTTCCATCGTGCGGTACTTCATAATCCAGTCGTCCTCGTAGGAGAACTCGTTGTTGTGATAGAGGTTGGGCACCATCGTGAAGCCACTGCTCACGTTGGCGAAGGTGACGGTGTACAGCTTCGAGGTGTTCTCGGCATCGGCAATGGTGCAGCTGCGGCTCGTGGTCACAGCGATATTGCCGTTGGGGTCCCACACGGGAATCTGCAACGTGCGACCGATGGAACGGAACGCAGCGTCACGCAGTGAAGGGGTGATGATGCCACCGGCCATACGGCTCTGTTCGAGGAACAGTTCGAGGGCACCGTACTCGCCGATACGCAGCGAGTTTTTCGACATTGCAAGGTCTCTCTCGCGGAGATTCTGCAACATTGTTGCTACAATACTCATAATCTTTACGGTTTTAATTTGTTAAACTTACTTTTTTTGATTCAGCAAGTCCTACCCTCAGACCTGTTTTTGTTTGGTACGCCCACGTCCCCGTGGGCATTAATTTCAATTCAGCGGCAGCGTGTCATAGATGCCCTTGACGCTCGCACGCATATCACGCACCAGCTCTGTCCAGTTGGCATCGCTCTTGGCGTGGCCCTGCGCCATAAGCTGCTTCTCAATCATCTCGTCGGCTTCCACCTTGCTGCGGGCCGAGGAGATATTCACGTCGGCACCACCGCCGCCGCCATTGCCGCCGTTGCCACCGGCTCCGCCTTGCTGACGGCCCGTGTCAAGCACTCCCATAGTCTCCAGCTGCACTCTCAGCATATCGGCCACGGTGAGGTTGTTGAGGCTCTTATCCTTCAAGGGGTTGCCATCGGCATCCTGGAAGATGAACACACCGGCGGTCTCGTCGAAGACGTGCTTCGACGCCATAACATTCTGCTTGGCCAAAGTCAGCAGGGCCTGTTTGGTGGCTTCGGGCAGCTCTTTCTTCATCGCTATGCCCGTCATCGCGGCACCAATCTCGCTCTCCATACGGTAGCCTTCGAGTTTACCCTTGTACTCGGCTTCCTTCTTGGTCAGCGATTCCTGCAATTCGCCATTCACCTTCTTGGCGGAGGTGAGCTCGCCACGCAGTTTGTCAAGTTCTTTCTTGATTTCTTCGTTGCCCGCACCGCTGGCGATCTTCTGCTTCAAGCTCTCAATCTCGGCGGTCAGGCTCTCGTTGGCGGTCTTATAACCGGCACCCTCGTCGGCAGACGATTTCAAGGTGCGGATGACGCGGGCCATATACTCGCTGGTCTTCTCGCCCTCGTTCCTGCCGATAGCACCTTCCGATGCAATCACGGTGTCCATCTGGCCAAGGGTCTCGCCAAAACGACGGTTGAAAGTAGTCTCTTCGTCGCGCTCCGACAGCCCCACAAGGGCGGTCTTCTGCTCGTCGGTCAGTCCCGACAAGCCTTCCTGTGCATTAAGCAAATCTAATGTAAGTGCCATAACTGTCTCTTGTTATTTGGTTTTACCTTTAGTTTTACCTTCAGACGAGTTTTCGTTTTCGTCTTCGTTTTCGTCCAAGGCGGCGTTCAGCTTCGCCAGCTTCGCGGCTACATCGTCCTGCTCGATACCTTCTCTCGGATCGTGCAGCATCGTGATGGTCATTCCCTGACGTTTCCAAATCGGAGCGAAACGCTCGAAGTCGCCGGGGTTGTCGGCACGCACCTGGTTGGTGACGGCTATCTTCGCGCCGGTCTCGCGGTCAAACTCGTATTTCTCGAGCTTGCAATGCACTTTGTTTTCGGCACCAGGCTCACACACGAAGTTCTCCTTAGTCACTTCGTTCGGGTCGCTGGTCGGAACTACTTTTTTTCCTTTTTTAATGAAATACATAAGTCCTTATTTTTTAGAGTTAAACAATATTATTCTCGCCCATTAGACCCATTAGCCCCATCAGCAAGATAGCCTTTCATTGTCTCAGCAATCTTGGCTATCTTCTGGTCATACGGCATTCCCTCGCCGAACTCCAGCACGCTGATGTTCTCGCGCTCAAAGCGTTTCACCAAGTCGCTGAACAGGGTCTTCATCTTCAGTGTGGTCTCGTCAATCACACCCTCTTTGTAGAGGTTCAGCACCTCCTCGCGGGTGGAATGGAGGTATGGTTCAAGGTTGGCCAAAATACGCATCCTGCGCATCTGCTGGGGGTTGGTACGGTACTCGGTCACGATTATCTGGTCGTAGATGGCATCCAGCACGGCCTCGCTGGCTCCCTGCTTCTTGGCATTCTCGTAATTCTTCCACAAGTCGGCCACCGATTGCAGGAAGAAGCGCGTGCCGTAGTTGATGTTGCAGCTGATGAAGCCGCCACCGTAGCGCAAGCGGCAGCAGGTCGAATCGGCCCAACGCTGTATCTTCTCGAAGCCTTTTTTCAGGCGGAAAAGGACATTGGTCTGACTCTCAAACCCTGCGTCTACCTGCTTTTCGTTGACGGCCTCTTCGTTGATTAGGCTCTCGTCGTTGCCGACAACACTGTTGATGATGAGGTCGCACAGCCTACGCTCCTCGGAGACGTTAAACTGCAAGCTCTTCACATCGGCACCCAACATCTGTATCGGGTTCCGCATATCGGGTATCTCGTTGCCAGCCCAGTCCTTTCCAGGCACGGGCACGGTGACGAAGTTGCCGGCACCTTCCAACGGTTTCTTGCCGCATTGCGGGCATTTCTCCCGATTGCCGTTGCTGTCGATAAGCCAATGGCCCTCTTTGTCCTTCAGGAAGCCGTGGTCGCACTTCACACCGCTGGTTGGGTCGGCATAGTCGCACTCTTCCTCATAGCCGCTGTAGATAGGATAGCTGCCATAGAGGTCGAGGTGTTTCTTCGACGTGGCAAAGAAGGCAAACCAGTCCAGATGCTCCAGCTGGCCCGTCAACGGGCTCTCCTTCACATCCGGCTCGGTGAGGTCGATGGCGTCGTTCCAAAACCAATGCGCCGGGCAATAACCCAGGTCGTGCTTGTTGTCAACGAGCAGTTTACCCAACTGCCCATTAGCCCCATTCGACCCATTGAACCCATCGCGCCCATCCTCGTACACCCGATAACTCTCGTCATCGAGCACCACGATGTTGCACTTCCTGCGGCCCTTGTCATCCTCGCCGGCATAGCTCTTGAAGATGACGTGTTTCATCTGGCCGTCGCTCTCGGCCTCGAAGTCGATCACGTCCTCAATCCTCACCCAATAGAAGTAAGGCTCAGGACTCTCACCCTTCTGCTCCGAGGGCAGGTCGCAGACGAGGATACTGTTGATTTCGGTCTTAAAGTATTTCCACGCCGTCTCCTCCCACACCTCCGGCTCGTTCAGCCGTTGGAAGCGGTACGCCTCCCAGTCGGCGGCATCGCTGCTGTCGTAGAAGAGGTAGTCGAAGGTCGGGTTCTGTCCGTCAAAGATGCGCGAGAGCTTTTTGAACACCAACTCGCACACCGGCGACGATACGATAGGATAACGAAACAGGGTACGGAAGGTCTCGAACTTCTGCTCCGTCAAGAGGTTCTTGACGAAAGCCATAAAGTCCGCCTCGGCAGCAGAGTATCGCATCTGCACCGTCTTATAGATATGGAACTTCAGCCGGTCCTGGTGGCGGATTGCCTTCACAATCACCCCAGCCTTCGGCCTGCGCTCCAATCTTTTCCGTATTTCCTGTTCCGTAATCGCCATCGCGTCTAACCAATAATATATGACAATTTGAACCCCTTATTCAGCATCAGGCCCATCAGACCCATTAGCCCCATTTTCAGCAGCCTTTCGCTTGCCCTTTTTCTCGAAGCCCCGCTCGGCACTCCACGTCCATTCCGAATCCTCCGGCAGCTTCCAGCCGCCGTTGAACTTCATCCGAAGCAAGCCGTCGGCCTGCTCCACGGGAAACGCCTTGCGCCCCTGCGGGATTTCAAGCTCTATCAATGTTGCTTTTGCCATCTCTTAAACCGTTAACCGTTAAAGAGCCAAAGCCGAAGCGTCGAGCACCAGCACGTCCAGCTTGTCGCTGTAGCCAGGAGCAAACGAGAACGAGAGGTTGTTGTAGTCGGGGCCGTCGAAGTTGCCGTGGAGCTTGTCGCCCACGAAGAGACGCTGCACAGGTATGGGATACCAGTTGCCGTTGTCCTTGATGCCCTCGATATTGCCGTTCTCGTTGACGAGGAACACGCCGAGGTTGTTGGCCAGGGCCTCGCACATCAGCTTCTTCAGCTCGGCGATGATGTCCTGCTTCTTGCCGTTCAGTCGGCAGGTGAAGTTCACGGGGTTGCTCCCGATGATGATCTCGATACCGTTCAGCGTGTCGTTGCCACCGCCAAAGGTGCGGGCGTCGCCGCCGTCGTCGGCAGGGGCCTCGATGAACGGGGTCACGGCAATCTTGGTGTCGTCGGTGGCGGCTTTCAGGGCCGTCCACGAAGCCAGCAGACCAGCGTTACCGGCGGAAGCGCCGTCGGCGATGCTGTTCTTGGCGTTGCCGTTCATAATACGCTGAAAGATGATTTTCTGGATTTGCCCGAAGTTCTGTGCGCAAGCCTCAGCCGGTATGGTGGGCAATGCGGTGGCAGCAGGGCAGCAGTTTGTAATCATAACTTTTACGTTTTAATTGTTAATATTCAAAAACTTACAGCCTTCGGCTACCCTCACCTCGGACTATTATTCACGCTGCAAAAATACAAATAATTCCATAATCTGTTGATATTTCCAAACACAAACTAAATAACTTTAACCATAAAATGAAAAAGCACAAAAAAAAAGCCAGCCGTCCCCGGCTGGCTCCTATCTATGAAAGTAAAAGAAATTATCTAACCAAATGATACCGCCACTTATAGCCTGCTGACTTAGTTATTCTCCTGCCATTAGACCCTTTACCCTTCACACAGCTCAAAATACTTTGTTTTGTTACTCCCACATCCAATGCCGCATCGGTAGCGGACGGATATGTGCAAATGTAATTTCCTTCAAGGTCTAATTTATCAACAGCAATCCTTCCGTGATCGTATTTAGCATTTCCCCGTTCCATTCCCGTACCATAATGGACATTATACATCTGCGTACACCACTCTAAATTATCAACACAATTATTGCTGGGGTTCTCATCTTTATGATTGATTATATTATATCCATTAGGGTTAGGAATAAAAACTGAAGCTACGATGCGATGTATTAACAAACTTTTTGTTTTACCTTCTTTAGATAAAGCAACAAACTGATATTTCAATTTATTTACATAAGGCCGTAATACTCTACCAAACGCTCTACGTTTACTTACACCAGAAGCCCTTACTATCCTATCCAAACTCCTCACTCTCCCCATATTGCTCACCTCGTACAAGCCCTCATAGCCGGGCACGGCTCTCCATTCCTCTTTCATACCATCGCCTCCTCTGCCACCCTACGGGCCTTGCTGCTGGCAATGTCGAGCATCGGCAGCAGCATACTTTCGTAGCCGTCCTCGGCGATGCCGCACGTCCGAATGTTGCAATTCTCGTCCAGATAAACCATAAATGCCGTACCGCTGTCCTTCAGCAGTTCAACCATAGCATTCTTGCGCTCTTCATAAGAGCCGACCATCATTTGTTCTCTTGCGGTCTCTCCCGCCGTCTTTGTGCTTGCGTTCATTGTTTCGGATTTTAGAACGTTAAACAAATAAGGCTTGTGGTGTTGTTCAGGACTCCGAAACTTGTCCTTGCGGGCATTACTGCTACCGCACACCACAAGCCTATTGACTTGATTGTTAGTGTTAGTTGGGTATAAAAAAAGCCGACAACTCTCGCCGACGGTATCTATACCGTTTCGGAAATTTGAACGCTGCAAAAGTACAACCTTTTTCCAAACTGGCAAAATATTTTTTCTCGCCAATCTGCTAACTCGCTTATATGTCGTACTTTGAGCGTTCATTTTCTGTCTATCTTCGCCTTATTCCCTTGCGTTTTCCATATATCATATCGCTGCCTATCGCCAATTCCCGCTCGAAAATTCCCGTGATCACATCCTCGGCATCATCGTGGGCATTGGACTTAAATACACTGACAAAATGCGTGATATGATTGTAAAATTCAGGCCACCTCTGCTCCCAGTTGAACGGCATTATCACCTGGCCGTTCACCATCGGCGCATTTGTTATGATGCGGCTCTCTTTGTTGGCATGCTGATGGAACAAATTGACGTGCGCCCTTATCTTTTTCGATATGTCTCGACCAAACTGCGCACCGCCGCTGTTACTCTCCACCCACACCAAACCCACCGGCGGCACCTGCCTATTGATCATCGCCGGAACGGTGACGCGAGTGGTGTCGGTGTTGGCAGGATTCATCTCTACATCCTTCACCAAAGCAAACAACAACGGCTCCATCCGTTTGGTCTGCTCATTATA
>JAEEGJ010027731.1_pt1 | contig 11343 bp, 10 predicted proteins | sample 8958761 | NCBI WGS metagenome assembly JAEEGJ01 (sample SAMN16246546, study PRJNA631951) | gut metagenome | biome: gut microbiome; feature: rumen; material: RS-attached | host: Bos | place: Iran: Karaj | collected 2018-10
CGCACCGATCACATACTCGATGTCTTTCTTGATTTCTCTGAGATTCATAGCGTACTGAATTAATTCGACTGCAAAGATAACACTTTTTTTGAATTCATTGATTATTCCCAGACCGCGCGGACCGGATAACCTTGGTAACGAAGGGCTGGGTAAGAACCCAGCGGACCATTTTCATTGTTGAAGACAAACGCCGTGGTCGAATCGGCACGGGTCGATGACATATAGCAGGAACGCAGACCGAGTTGGTGGAGTTCCTGTTCGGTCCGGAGACCGGCGGCAGGAAGGAAGATGCTCCTGTCCGTATAACCTTTCATCTTGCTCGTCACGATGGTTCCCGCAACACCGGTCCCATTGTAATCCTCCGTCCATGTCAAGGTGCAGTTGGCTTTCAATGTGTTCCATTCCTTGTGGGAAGGTGTGCGCCACTGGCCGCCCAGCGTCGCCCGGGCAGGGTCATCGACATAATCATAATCGCTGAACTCCTTCTTTTCGTCGGGATGGCCTCCGTCGGTCCAGAAGACAGTATTTATATCCGCCGAATAATACCTGGTGATCATCTGCTGCGCCGTCGACTCGATCCGCTCGCACCACTTGTAATTCTTCCAGTCGTAACCGTCTTTATTTCCACGCCAGCTGCTGCAGGGATTATCCTGACTGTGTCCTTCCTGATAATAGGGTACCGGATCGGCCCAGGCGTAATAGTCACCGTAGTCCTCGGGCTTGGCGCAAAGGCCGTGCTCGTTGAGATTGGTCGTTGCCCAGAAAAGATGATACTTTGAACCATCCTCGCGCTTGAACACAATGCCTAGGTCAACAGTTCCTTCCGGCACGACCGTCACTTTGCAGGAAGCGCTTTTCCCGCCGCAAGTCACGGAGACTGTCGCAGAACCGCCCTTGACGGCCTTGATGGTGGCCGAGGTGCCATTGGCGGTAACGGTTACGATGTCCGTTGCAGAGGAAGTCCAGCTGACGGCATTTTCCGTTGCCTCGGCGGGTTCAAGCGTTGCCGTCAGAGAACCGGTCTGGCCCTGGTCCAGCACCACGTCCGTCCGGTCGAGGGAGATGGAAGTCACGGGAATCTCCTTTTTGCAGGAGAAGAGGACAAGGCTTGCGCAGAGGATGCAAAACAGGCCAAACGAAGAATATCTTTTCATGGAATAATGCATTAAGTTTCAGTTTGGAAACACAAATATACAAAAATTTAATATCGATTAAATATTTTTATTTGGGCGGTTTTCGGATTATTGACTACTTTTGTATTTCGACCAAACATGCGTTTGCCATGAAACGATTTTTGTCTTTCCTCGCCATCCTGGGGCTCGTTCTGGCCCAGGCCTGTAAGCCGGATCAACCGGCTGAAGCGACGTTGTCCGTCAATCCGAAGAGTCTCTCCTTCGCGGAGGAAGGCGGTTCCCAGACCATCAGCGTTACCGCCGGCCAGGCCTGGACCGCCAGCGTGTCCGGTACCGGTTTCAGCATCTCCCCTTCTTCAGGAAAGGGTAATGGGACCGTGACGGTCACCGCGAAGGCGGCGGCATCGACAGAATCCGTTTCCGGGTCGGTCACCTTCAAGAGTGAGAGCCTGTCGGCCACCGTATCCCTGTCGCAGGCGGGTAAGACGCCCACGGAAAAGACCGTCCTGACGGTCGGAGAGCCGAACACGGTTCCCGCCGAAGGAGGCCCCGTCCTCCTTCCGGTCGAATACAACACGGACTATAAGGTCGAAGTGGAGGCTTCCGCGAAATCCTGGATCAGCGTCATCCGGACCAAGGCCGTCTTGAACGGACAGATCGAGCTGGCGATTGCCCGAAATGAAGGGAAAGAGCGGACGGGCAAGGTCACGGTGACGGAGAAGAACGGAGACATCGCTCCCATCGAACTGACGATCGTTCAGCAGCCAAGCAAGCTGGCGGTCGTCCAAGGCATCCTGGACAAGGTGTACGAAGCGCTCGACGGCCGGTATTGGAGGATCCCCTGGGTGCCGGGCGAAAGCTGGCCGGGATTCGAATACGATGAAGAAAAAGACAGAGTCTCCCTCCGTTTCGAGAATCTGGGACTGAAGGGCGAGATTCCGGAATGCATCGGCGAACTGGGTGAGCGCCTCTCCCGCCTTTCGATCGGCCAGGAACCGGGCCTGACGGGCTCTCTTCCGGATTCGTTCCGGAATCTGACCAGCCTGGAATCCCTGAGCATCCTCAGAACAGGCATGACGGGGCTTCCCGACGTTTTCTCCGGCATGACGGCGCTGAGTATTGTCACGATCATCAACAACGATTCCATGACCGGACCGCTGCCGGAAAGTCTCGGCAGTTCTCCGGCCCTGATGAGGATACATGTCGGTGACAACCGTTTCACGGGCGGGCTTCCCGAATCCTGGGCCAAGCATGCCGATATCCTGTACGCTTTTGACAATTGCCTGACCGGGAAAGTCACGCCTTTCTTCGCGGACAAGGAAAAGGCCAAGGTGTTTGTCAACGGCGGAAACCTCTGGCAGAAAGAAGGATATGGCTTCGACATCTCGGACGTGGAGATTCCGGGAGGGATGCTCTGGCCCGAGAACGAGCCCGGCGGGCAGAAGACCGTCGAGAACTTTGACGGGACCAAGTTCACCTTCGAAGACGTAATCGGCAAGAACGACTATACCCTCTATATTTCCTGGACTCCCTGGGATCCCTATTCCCGGTGGATGATGCCCAAGCTGAAAGACCTCTATGAGCAGTACCACCAGAGCGGCTTCGAGATCATCGCCACGGTCATGCTCGACCAGGACGGAAACGCTTGGTTGGACAAGGATGGCGTGGTCGGGACCGTTCAGGAAAAAGGGTTCGACCAGTGGTATAACTTCCATTGGTGGGCAGAAGCCAATACCCCGATGAGCGTTCCTTCGGCGGAGGTCTATGATTCGAAGGGGAATGTCCTGTTCAGCAGTTTCTCCAACTATCCGGATCCCGTCCGGAACCGTTTCGGCAAGACCGCATCGACAGACCTGATTCCGTTCCTGGAAAGCGTCCTGAAGCCGGAAACCTATGCATCGACCGATTACTCGAAGGACGGGGAGGTGCTGACCTTGCAGACGGCGTCGACGGGCAACGGCATCAATGTCGTATTCATGGGCGACGCTTACACTGACAAGGACATGGGCACTGACGGCCTCTACGAGACGGTCATGAAACAGGCGATGGAGGAATTCTTCGCCATTGCGCCCTACGACGCCTTCCGCGACCGTTTCAACGTCTATGCAGTGAAGGTGGTCTCCCAAAACGAGAAGGTCGGTTCCGGCTATAAGACCGCCCTGGGGACGCAGTTCGGAGATGGCACCGAGGTTTCCTGCAACACGGACAAATGCAACGAGTATGCGCTGAAGGTTCCGTCTATCAGCAGCACGGAAAACCTCCTGACCGTCGTCATGGTCCATGATTCCGGATACAAGGGAATGAGCCTGATGTCGCAGTCGATGCAGTCGGGCATCGCCTTTGTCACGACGGAAGGATACGACCCCAACTGGTTCGGCAACACGATCCGCCACGAATGCGGCCACGCCTTCGCTTTCCTGGGCGACGAATATGTTTCCTCCGACACCGCGATACCCGCCGCCAAGAAGGCCGAAATCATTGACCTGTACGACAGATACGGCTGGTACCCGAACATTGACTTCACAAACGATCCGGAGCAGGTGCACTGGAATTCCTTCCTGACCAACAGCGTTTACAGGAATGAGGTGGGCATCTATGAGGGAGGACTGTACTACGGCCAGGGCGTATTCCGTCCTTCGGAGAACAGCATGATGAGAGACAACCTCGAATACTTCAACGCGCCTTCCCGCCTGGCCATCTTCAAGCGGATCATGGAGCTGAGCGGCGAAGGGTACAGCCTGGAGAAATTCCTGGAATACGACGAGGCGCAGCACGTCATTAAAGCGCCGGCGCTGCACCCGCCCGTCAAGGCGACTGCAGCGTCGAAGCGTCATGCGTCGAAGCGCACCGCGTTGCCGAGGCTCCTTCCTTAGCAGCGCGGCCGCCCGTCGGTCTTCCTAGTCCTGGATGTATTCGAACGCCCCCTCGTCGGCGTTCCATTCCAGTTTGTGGATATCCCAGTTGGTCTTGCCGACCACCTTTTCCAGCTTCTGGGCGATGATGGCCTTTTCGCCGTCCGCGCGGACGTTGATCATGCCATAGACCGTCACCACCCGCTCGAGCTTCTTGTCGGAATCCTTGAGCTTGGCCACTTCCACGAACTCCTTGCCCGACCGGGCCAGTTCGGTGGAGAAGATGAGGGAGCGCTTGCCGCGGCTGTGCTTGCCGATGGTTCCCAGCGTATCGGGACGCGGATGCGCATACGGCTCGTCGTCGCCGCTGGAAATGATCGTCGCGATCGGATTGACCGCCCGCAGGAACTCGGTCGAGAAATCGGCGCTTCCATGGTGGCAGGATTTCGCGATATCCACCTCCAGGGCTTTCCTGGCCTTGACGATGGCATTCTCCAGCTTGGCTTCCAGTTCCTTCCGCTTTTCGTCGGTGAGCTTCTTGTCCTCCAGTTTCGCCACGAGGCTCTTCACGTCCACCCCGGAGTAATGCTGGAGCAGGTAATGCTCCGACTTGGTGTTCAGGTCGCCGCCCAGCAGGAGCCTCAGTTTGCCCATCGTCAGCTTGAGGATCACCGAATGGCCGTTCTTGGTTTCGCCGATGGAGCCGAAATACGGCAGGGCGTCCTTCCCGTTGACCTTCTCCGCCACAGGACCCAGGACCTCGATCTTCAGGCCGCAATTGTCATAGATGGGAGCCGAGCCTTTCCGCAAGGACTGCTTGGGGGCGTCGACCTTATTGAGCGTATTGATATATAATCCGTTCTTCTTATTTTCCTTGAGGCTCTTCGCGCGTTTCTCGTAATCGGCCGGCGTATCGCACAGGTCGGTGACATACTTGCGGCCATTGGCCTCGACGATCGTCCCCAACGAAGCGGAGTCCGAACCGGAGGCCTCCACGATTCCGTTGTGATAGATCTTTTCGATGGAAATCTGCTGGGCCTGCTCCTTCTTGGGAGTGAAGACTTCTCCGAATCCCTGGTAGTGATCCGTATCCGAATGCGAGACCACCACCGTGAAGGGCGGCGGGGCGACCGACGCGTCCTTCAGGTTGAAGCGCCACCGGAGGAAACGGAACATATTGTCGGATTTACCCGCGTCGATCAGGAAATGCCTGTCGTCCGGGGTGACGATGTGGCAGCCGTCTCCCTGGCCCACGTCGATGAAATTCACCTCGAGAGGCCGTTCTTCCTGGATTTCAGATTCCTTGATGACACCGCTGCACCGGCGGCTGCTGACACGGATGTACTCTACACCCTTGATGACGACTCTGCTGTAATCGCCGTCCTTTTTCACATAGGGAACGATACGGTCGCCAAAGATCAGTTCTTTTGCGAAGGCCAATTTCTTCTCCCCCGTTTTTTCATCGGTCTTGATCTTCTGGAGCTTAATGGAAGGATAGATCGCGTATCCCTCTTTCAAAACTTTACCAGCCATAGTTTTAGGAAATAATTATGTGATACCTATTTACAAAGTTAAGAAAATTTTTTTACTTTGTAATTGGATGCATGGAAAAATTTTATACAACTCCGCCAAAGAGCCAGGCTTGAAACTGGTTCTGGACGCCGGATTCTCCTGCCCGGGCCGGTGCTCGTTCTGTGACAACACGGCCTTCCACCCGGCCTATAGCACTCGTTCCAAGAGCATTACGCAACAGCTTGACGAAGGGATCGCATTCCACGCTGCGAGAGGCCGGACCGAGGGACCGTATCTCGCCTACTTCCAATCGTACTCCAACACTTACGCCCCTTTGGAACGCCTGAAAGAAGTGTACGGGGAAGCATTGGCGCATCCGGCCGTATCGGGAATCGTCATCGGCACGAGACCGGACTGCGTCGATGCGGAAAAGCTGGACTACATCGCTTCGCTGGGGTGCGCACGGATGGAATACGGAATCGAGTCCTGCCGGGATGAAACCTTGCTCCGGGTGCGGCGGGGGCACGATTTCGCGTGTTCGGAGCGGGCCGTCCGGGAGACGGCGGCGCGGGGCATACCGGTCTGCGGCCATTTCATCCTGGGCCTGCCGGGCGAGACGCGGGAAACCTTGCTGGAAGATGTGGCGCGCATCAACGCCCTCCCCCTGGACAGCGTCAAGTTCCACCAGTTGCAACTCCTGAAAGGAACGCCCTTGGCCGCGGAATTCGCCGAAAGCCCGGAGGAATTCGTCCGCTGGACGCTGAACGAGTATATCGACCTGCTCTGCGACATCCTGGAACGGCTGCGGCCCGACATCGCCGTCGGAAGGCTGGCCGCCAGCGTCCCGCCCCGATTCCTCGCCGCCCCCGGCTGGGGCGTCAAGGCTTCGGCCTTCTCCGCCCTTCTCCTCCGCCGCCTCGCAGACCGCGATACTTGGCAGGGAAAACTATTCTGACGGAAGCGGCCACCAGTCCGGGCGCGCGTAATCGTACATTCTGCGTTCAGCCTCCCAGGAAGAGGAGACGTAAACCGTATCGGCCCTGTCGATGTACAGGATGCCGTCCAGGTGGTCGCATTCGTGCTGGAAGATGACGGCGGTGTAGCCGTGAACGGTATCACGCTTTGGTTCAAGCGTTTCCGGATGGACATAGGAGACAATCACGGAGGTGTAGCGTGGGACGAGACCGCGCATCGGCGGGACGGAAAGGCATCCTTCCGGACCCTTGCCGATATCGCCGAAGAGGCTGTCGATGTGCACGTTCAGGTAGCATTCGAAGGGGCCGCCGTCCTTGTCAAAGCGCTGAAGCCAGATGATGCGCTTGCTGACGCCCACCTGCGGGGCGGCGATGCCCACGCCGTCCTGCTGCGGGGAGCGCAGCGTCTTGAGCATCTTGGCGGTGAGCGTCTTGAGGTCCTTGGACTTGAGTTCGGCCTTCGTGAGGTCCGCGCACGGGGTGCGCAGGACAGCGCTGTCCTCCGGCCAGGTGGTCACGTACATCACGGAATCGGACTGGCGGATGATGAGACGCTGCTCCTTGGTGAAGGGGCGGTGGTTGTTCCACAGGGCGGTCAGGGCACCTACGGCAAAGCACAGCAGCGCGACCAGCAGCCACTTGATCAGAGTAGTTTTCATCGGAAGAGGGATTTGACGAGGGCAGGGATGTCAGCGACCTTCACGACCTCGATGCCTTCCGGCTTACGGTCGAAGCGGGTGTAGGAGGAGACGAAGATGCGGCGGAAGCCGAGGCGGGCGGCCTCGACGGCGCGGCGTTCGGCCTGGGAAACCGGCCGGATCTCGCCGCTGAGGCCAACTTCCCCGGCGAAACAGACATCGCCCGGAATGGCATAGTCAAAGTTGGACGAGAGGACGGCCACGACGACCGCAAGGTCGCAGGCCGGGTCCGTGATACGGAGGCCGCCGGCCATGTTCAGGAACACGTCCTTCTGGCTGAGCTTGAAGCCCGCACGGCGTTCCAGGACGGCCAGGAGCATGTTCAGGCGCCGGACATCGAAGCCCGTCGCGCTGCGCTGGGCCGTGCCGTATACGGCGGAGGAGACCAGGGCCTGCACTTCGAACATGAAGGGCCGGTTGCCGTCCAGCATGGCGCTCACGGCCGTGCCGCTGAGGCCGTCTTCGTGCTGGGGAATCAGCAGTTCCGACGGGTTCGCCACCTGACGGAGGCCGGCGCCGGTCATCTCGAAGACGGCGAGCTCGGAGGTGGAGCCGAAGCGGTTCTTGATGCTGCGGAGGACACGGTAGGCGCCGCGGTTCTCGCCCTCGAACTGGAGGACCACATCGACAATGTGCTCCAGGACCTTCGGCCCGGCGATGGTCCCTTCCTTCGTAATATGGCCGATGAGGATGACGGGTATCCCGCTGCCTTTGGCAAACCTCAGCAGCGAGGCGGCGACTTCCTTCACCTGCGAAACGGAGCCAGCGGTGGATTCCACGTTCTGGCTGTACATCGTTTGGACCGAGTCCACGATAACGAGGTCCGGTGCCACGGATTCCGCCTCTGCGAGGATGTTATCCATCAGCGTTTCGCTGTAAATCAAACAGTTGGAAGCATCTCCTCCCAGACGGTCCGCCCGCATTTTCACCTGTTTGACGCTTTCTTCGCCCGTGACATACAGGACCTTGAGGTTCGGGCAGGAAAGCGGGATCTGCAGGGACAGGGTGGATTTGCCGATACCGGGTTCCCCCCCCATCAGGACAAGCGATCCCTTGACGATGCCGCCACCGAGGAGCCGGTCCACCTCGGGATTGCCCAGGGATACCCGGTCTTCCGCCGTCGTGGACACGTCCTTCAGGGGCATGGGCTTCCGTCCTGCACCCGGGACGGACACGGTCGCAGACAACGGCCGCTTCCCGGTGACCACTTCCTTTTCCACCATCGTATTCCACTCCCCGCAGGCGGGGCACTTGCCCATCCACTTGGAGTATTCGTTGCCGCAGTTCGAGCAGAACCAGACTGTCTTCGCTTTCGTCGCCATGTCGTTTCCTTTACTTATGCGAAGATACAAAAAAAAGATATTGTTCCAACCTGGGACAATATCCGATCCATAGGGAGGATATGAAGGGAGAATTACTCGCCCTTGACTTCCTCGACGACCTCCTGGGCAGCGGCAGCGACGGTGTCGGCAGCAGCGGCGACAGTGGAATCGACAGCCTCGGTGGTGGCCTCAACGGCCTCCTCGACAGCAGCCTCGGCCTCAGCGGCCTTCTTGGAATTGTTGTTGCCGCAAGCGCTGGCAGCAACCATCATCGCAACGATAGCGACGGACATAAATACCTTTTTCATAGTAGATAAGATATACACTGATTAAAAAAACACTTTTCCGGCCGCAAAATTACATCGCATTCGGGACATTTCAAAGATTTTTTTAAAAAAATTATAATCTTGGTATTTCCCGGCTATGCAACGAACCGTCAGCGTTTTAATTCGAAGACCTCCATGTCGTGGATATTTCCGCTATCAATATGAAAGCGGAGCGCCGTCCTGACTGCATGCCAGCCCTGTTTTCCGCAGGCTCCGGGATTGATATATAGCAAGTTAAAGGTTTTATCCCGCATCACCTTCAGGATATGGGAATGCCCGCATACGAACACGTCGGGCCGATATTGCCGGATCAGGGCACGCGCCTCGGGATAGTAATGCCCGGGCGACCCGCCGATGTGCGTCATCAGGATTTTCAGTCCTTCACACTCCCAGAAACGGTAAGCCGGACAGTCAAAAATGAGTTTCCGGTCATCGCAATTGCCGATGACCCCCTTCATAGGTTTGAACGCCGCAATCTCCGCCGCCGTATCCAGTCCCCCGCCGAAGTCCCCGGCATGCCAGACCTCGTCCACCGGCTGCAGGAACTCCTTGAATTCGGGGCTGAATACCCCGTGACTGTCCGATATGAGGCCGATATACATAGGTTATTATCCCCGCGCCAGATACACCGCCGTGGCGGCGACGACGGCGGCCGTTTCGGTACGGAGGCGGGAAGCACCAAGGTGTACGGGGATGTAGCCGTGTTCGATGGCAAGGCGCGCTTCTTCCGGGGAGAAATCCCCTTCCGGGCCGATGAGAATGGTAATGTCCGTCGCGGCGCTTGCGGCAAGGGCCTCCTGGATGGAAATGCGGCGGGTGTCGCCTTCGAAGCAGTAGGCGATAAGTTTGAGAGAATCCTTCACCTGCTCCGCAGGTTCGGAATGACAGATGAAGTCCTTGACGGACAGGGGTTCGGCGATTTCGGGAATGCGGGCCTTGAGGGACTGTTTGGTAGCGGAAAGGGCGATCCGGTAAGCCCGGTCCGTCTTATAGACTTTCCGCTCGGAACGTTCGCCGATGACGGGGACGATGCGGTCCACGCCCACCTCGGTGGCCTTTTCCACGAACCACTCGAAACGGTCGTTGTTCTTCGTGGGGCAGCAGGCCACGGTGAGCCGGTACGGATGGCCACCCCAACCGGGGAAGGCCTCCAGGACCGCCGCCTCGGCGGATTTCGGATTGTCATCCGTCAGCCGGCAGCGGAACATCGTCCCGCATCCGTCAATGACGTGGATTTCATCCCCCACCCGGTGGCGCAGCACCCGGACGCAGTGCCCGGATTCGTCACTGTCCAGCCGGCAGAAGCGGCCGTCGGAGTCGTATGCGTAAAAAAGTTCCACCTACATCCGGATAATCTGAACCTGGCCGTCCATGGCGACCTTGATGATCTGGGAGGCCTTGCCAGTGGAGCCGGCGTCGAAGGAGGGCGGAACGACGAAGTCCACGGCATCCTTGATTTCCTGTGGAATGTCGCTGAAGCGCTTGGGAGTAGGCTCGCCGGAGATATTGGCCGATGTGCTCACGAGGGGGCGTCCCAATTTGAAGATCAGGTCTTTGCAGAAATCGAACAACGGGATGCGGATGCCCACGGAGCCATCCTCGGCCACCGCGTTCCAGGCGAGGTGCCAGCGGTCGCCGGGTTCGCCTTCGGCGCCGGCCTGGGCCTCGGGATAGATGATGGTCATGGGACTGTCATTGACCTCCACCAGTTCCACGGCCATCGGCGGAATCTCCCGCACGTACTTCGCGACCATGTCCAGGTCATTGGCCAACAGGACCAGCGACTTGGCTTCGCTGCGCCGCTTGATTTCATAGATGCGCGCCACCGCGGAAGGGTTCGTGGCGTCGCAGCCCAGGCCCCACACGGTGTCGGTCGGATACAGGATCGTGCCGCCGGCGCGAAGGGTCTTCAGGGCTTCGGCAAGGACTTCATCTCTTTTCATAGAAAGTGGTTATGACGGGATAATGGTCGGAATACTTGACTTTCGGGACCTCGCAGCGGACGGCCTCCAAGTCTCTCGGATACAGGATATAGTCGATGCGGAGCAGCGGCCACAGCGTCCGGAACGTGGCGCCGAAGCCCTTCCCCGCCTTGACGAAAGCGTCGCTGCGGCCGCGGGACAGCCGGTACAGCGTGTAGGACAACGGATTGTCGTTGAAGTCCCCGAGCACGACCGAGCGGACCGGGCAGGCATCCACGTCCTGCATGACGGCATCGACCTGCCGGGGGCGCTGGACGATGGAACGGCGCATCTTGCGGCCGGTATCCTCCACCGCCTCGTCGTCCACCTTCTTCAGCGAACGGACCAGACCCGAGAGCGAAATGTTGTAACTCTCGAAATGGCAGTTGTAGAAGCGAAGGACGGTGGAATCCAACTGGACGTCCGTATGGAGCGCCATGTTCGTGGATTTCTCGAAATCGATCTTTCCCTTGTACAGGACGGGCCGACGGGTGAGCGTCACGTTGCCGGCGTGGCCCTTCTCTCCGGTAAGTACGTAGTAATCGGCATGATAGCCCGGGAAATG
>JAEEGJ010027734.1_pt1 | contig 11342 bp, 10 predicted proteins | sample 8958761 | NCBI WGS metagenome assembly JAEEGJ01 (sample SAMN16246546, study PRJNA631951) | gut metagenome | biome: gut microbiome; feature: rumen; material: RS-attached | host: Bos | place: Iran: Karaj | collected 2018-10
GCGCTGCAGGCGTTTGAAAAGGTGACAGCACAATGTTCTGAGCCGGGGAACAGAAAGTAATCTGAGTATCCTTGAATTGTTCCAAAATAACAATGCATTTGAAAATTCGGAAAATTTATTTTGAATTCAAAAAAATAAATTTGCTTATTTTCTAAACTCGTGGTAGTATAAAGTCAGTTGATTTTATAGTTATAAAATCAATCATATATCATTATATTTATTTTGGTTTCAGAGGGAGTGGATTTTTTGTCGCAAGAAGAATTGCGCAAAGAATGGGCTGAAAAATTTTATACTTATTTGTTGGTTGAAAAGAACGGTTCCAGGCTGACCGGCGAGAATTACCGGAGGGACATATCCAATTTCGAACACTTTATGTCTGCCAAAGCCGGAGCGGGCTTTAACTGGACCGAGGTTCAGGTCATTCATATCCGTTCCTATCTTGCCTGGCTGAATCATGAGAACTATGCCAGAAGGACCATTGCCAGGCGGATTTCGTCCCTGCGTTCTTTCTACAAGTTCTTATTGCGGGAAGAGTACGTGGGCCAAAATCCCTTCACCAAGGTCCGTACGCCGAAACTGGATAAAAGGCTGCCGGTTTTTCTGGAAGAAACGGAAATTGATTCCCTGTTGGACCTGCCTGACGCTACGCCTCTGGGGCTGCGTGACCAGGCGGTTCTGGAGATGCTTTACGCTACGGGTTGTCGTGTGTCAGAACTGGCCGGCCTGCGGTTGACAGATGTTGACCTGAGCGGGCTTTTTGTCCTGTTGCATGGTAAAGGCAACAAGGACCGTATCGTGCCTATCGGGCATACCTGTAAAGATGCGTTTCTCCGCTATTATGCGCAAAGCAGATCCCCCCTGATGGAAAAATACCATGTGGAAGAGCATCAGTATGTTTTTGTGAATAACCGGGGCGGCGTGCTGACGGACCGGAGCGTCCGCCGGATTCTGGATAAGTACGTACAGAAGCTGGCGCTTCAGAAAAACGTCAGTCCCCATACGATCCGGCATACGTTTGCCACCCATTTGCTGGAACACGGAGCTGATTTGCGTGCGGTACAGGAACTGTTAGGGCATGCAAGTCTGTCTACGACCCAGATATATACCCATATTACCAACGAGAGAATCAATAAAGTGTATCAGAAAAATTTCCCGAGAGCGTGAACCTAAACGTAAACGGTTTTAAATTTGGAGGTGTGTGAATGAAATTATTGGAAAAAGCCCGTATCCTGAACAGGCTGATGCAGAACGGGGAACGTGTCAAATACAAAGAGGTTGCGTTATTACTGCGGAACCTGATTTCCAGCAATGTTTATGTAATTGATGTAGAAGGAAAAATAATGGGCTACGGCTTGCTGGACGAGTTTGAATGCGATGTGATGCGCGATATGGTACTGGTGAACCAACGTTTCCCGGAAAAGTACATGGAGTTTGTAAAAGAGACAACGGAAACCAATTCCAATATCAGCCACAAAGAACAGAAGTGTTCTTTTATTGACACAAAGAAGTGCATGTATGGGGAGAAGCGTACTACGATCGTACCGGTCAACGGCAACGGCGAACGCATCGCAACCCTGATCCTTGCCCGTTACGACAGGGATTTTAATGACGATGACCTGTTGCTGGCAGAATACGCGGCAGCGGTGATCGGTGTGGAAATCCTGCGGGAACGCGAGGTTCAGGTAAAGGAAAACGCGCAAAAGAAAGCCGGCGTGCAGATTGCTTTCTCCACTCTTTCTTTCTCCGAATGGGAGGCCATCGTCAACATTCTTGCAGAACTGAACGGAACAGAAGGCATTCTGGTTGCGTCAAAAATTGCTGACAGGGTAGGCATTACCCGTTCTGTCATCGTGAACGCACTGCGCAAATTTGAAAGTGCGAATCTGATTGAGACCAAATCACTGGGAATGAAAGGCACTTACATTAAAGTTAAAAATGAATTTTTGCTGGAAGAGATCCGAAATCAGGAGAATTAACGGAATTTGCCTGTAAATCTTTGAGTTTTTTCAGAGGTGACACTCAGTAGACCATGAGAGGAATTTTCTGCTTTTGGTCAGTGATAGGGGTATTGCTGACCGGCCTTTATTGGCTGATGTACCGGCGTGGTTTTACATTTTTAAACCACGCTTTTGTTTTGTGCTGTTTTTTGCTTTTGCCGGTGCTGTTTTTTGTGGTCAATGTGTGGGGAACTTCTCTTTCTGTTGATCCCGGTATATTGAGGCCGTTTGCTTTTCTGGGCGGATATTGGCTGGCCTTTTTGCACTATTCTGCCTACGCGGGCATTTTGTATCTGGCATTGCGGATTACCGGTTTAGTTGCAGGAAACGGAGCTTCCTGGCAACAGGCATATGCCCTTTATGCAAAAGGTGCCTTTGCTGTTGTAATGGCAGTTCTTGTTTACGGTAGCTGGAATGCGCTGCATCCGGTTGTGCGGGTTGTGGAGCATGATACCGGGAAAAGGCTTTCTCAACCGGTGAAGATTGTGCTGGTGACAGATATCCATCTGGGTTCCCTGTTTGGGCGGCAGTATGCGGCAGAACTGACAGAACTTATTAACCGCCAGAAAGCAGACGTGGTTTTGTTTGGCGGAGATCAGGTGGACAACGACCTGGGTTACCTGTTGCGGGAAAAGAGTTATGAACCGTTGCAGGATATTAAAAGTAAATACGGTGTCTATGCTATTTTGGGAAACCACGATCATTTCAGCGGCCGGGTTCGGGAAGAACTGGCGCTGTTTAAGTCCATCGGCTTCCGCATGCTGGTGGACGAAGCCGTGGACTTACCCTGCGGTGTACATCTGGTCGGTTTGGAGGACTTTCGCAGCGAACCTCATAATCCGTATCTGGAAAAACTGGCGGGAGCAGATCCGGGCAAGGTCAATTTACTGTTGGAGCATCAGCCCCGGCGCTTTCCTGAAGCGGAGAGGGCCGGTTATGATTTATATATGGCAGGGCATACCCATGGGGGTCAGCAGGCTCCGCTTAATTTAGTAACGAAACGTATGTACCTGCTGGATTACGGCAGCAAAAAATTCGGCAGCATGCTTGGTGTTGTTTCCTGCGGGTATGGCCTGTGGGGTTCGCCGGTACGTATCGGCAGCAAGCCGGAAATCGTTGTGATCACATTAAAGTAGGGAACCCGATGAAGAATAAACAAGTGTTAGGCAATTTTTTGTTGTTGCTGACCGCGATAATCTGGGGCACGGCTTTTGTATTCCAGCGGGTGGGCATGGACAGCATAGAGCCGGTTACGTTTAATGCCGCGCGCATGGCGTTGGCGGCGGTGATGGTGGGCTCACTGGCATTTGGCTTGCGGCAAAGAAATTTGAAAGATGCTTCGAAGCAGGCTGAAGCAGGAACAGCAACACACGGAACGACAGAAAATGTAACACTGCAGGAAAAAGAACGTAAAACACAGTGGGCTCAGACATGGAAGGGCGGCGTCTGCTGTGGTCTGTTTTTAACGGCGGGCAGTGTTTTCCAGCAGATGGGCGTGGTGTATACGACCGCCGGCAAGGCTGGGTTTATTACGGCTATGTACATGCTGCTGGTGCCGGTCCTGAACTTTCTTTTGTTTAAAAAGAAGAATTCATGGCTGGTGTGGCTGGCTGTTTTTATGGGTATAAGCGGTATGTATCTGCTGTGCGTGAAAGAAGATTTCAGCCTGACCCTTGGCGATATGCTGGTATGCATCTGCGCGCTGATGTTCAGTGGGCACATTTTGTGCTGCGATTACTTTGTAAAACAGGCCGGCGCTGTTGATCTGGCTGCTATCCAGTTTGCTACGGCGGCAGTTGTTTCCGCTGTAATCGCGTTGTTTACCGAAAATCCGGACTGGGCGGGCATCGCTGCCGCTGCAGTTCCCATTTTATATTGCGGCATGGTCTCGGGCGGCATAGGTTATACCTTGCAGATCGTCGCCCAGAAATTTACTGACCCCACCGTTGCATCGCTGCTTATGAGCCTGGAATCTGTGTTTGCCGTCATTGCCGGGGCGGTTTTGCTGGGCGAGCAGATGAGCTCCCGGGAACTGCTGGGGTGCGTGGTAATGTTTGCGGCCACGATTCTTGTGCAAGTCCCGCTGCCGGGTGAAAAAAAGGCTTGAGCGGTTACTGTAATGTTTCATGAAGTCAGGGCTGGTTTATAAAGGAATTATATACAGGCAGTATAAGCCGGTATTTTGTGTACAATATACTTTTAAAGCCCTTGCCCGTATTTACAAATAGTGTAATATCTATTACACTATTTTTTTTGCGGCTTATCACCGTTTGCTTTATAATGTAAAAATATAAGGGTTTACATTTTTTGATGAAACAGAGTTAAACCCACTGTTTTAAAAGGGGGAAAGAGAATGAAAATTTCAGAACGCGCGCTGGGTATGACCGCTTCACCAATCCGCAAACTGGTGCCTTATGCAGATGCCGCCAAAAAGAAAGGTAAAAAGGTTTATCATCTGAATATCGGGCAGCCGGATATTGCTACTTCACCTAAATTCATGGAAGCGATCCGTAATTTTGACCAAAAAATAATAGCTTATGGAAATTCCCAGGGTGATATGAACCTGATCAAAGCAATCCAAAAATATTACGACTCCTGGGATATTCACTATGAAACCAAAAATATCTTCATTACCAATGGCGGCAGTGAAGCACTGGAAATGGCGATTTTCAGTCTGTGCGATCCCGGTGATGAAATTCTGGTGTTTGAACCCTATTATGCTAACTATACATCATTTGCCAAACTGGCCAGCGCTAAGGTAACGGCAGTGCCTACCAGCGCTGAGGATGGTTATCGTCTGCCGGATCAGGAAACGGTTGAAAAATACATTAATGACAGGACCCGGGCAATCCTGTTGACCAATCCGGGAAATCCGACCGGCGTGGTTTATACCAGACAGGAAATGGATATGATCGCGTCCATTGTAAAAAAATACAATATAGCCCTGATTGCCGATGAAGTGTATCGGGAATTCGTATACGACGGAACCTATACCAGTTTTGGCACTTACAAAGATCTGGACCAAAACCTGATTATGGTTGACTCTGTTTCCAAACGGTACAGCGCCTGCGGCGCCCGTATCGGCTGTGTCATAACCAAAAATAATGAACTGTGTGCCCAGTTTATGAAATTGTGCCAGACCCGCCTGTGTGCTCCCATGGTGGAACAAATCGGTGCGGCGGCCCTCTATGAAACACCGGCTTCTTATCTGGAAGAGGTGAACAAAGAGTATAAGAAACGCCGTGATACCATTGCGGCCGGTCTGGCGAAGATTCCGGGGCTGGTATCTTCCCAGCCCAAAGGAGCCTTCTATGTAATGGTTAAATTCCCGGTTGACGATGCGGAAAAATTCGCCATCTGGCTGTTGCAGGATTTTGATATAAACGGTGAAACGGTTATGATCGCTCCCGGCAACGGATTTTACGCAACACCGGGCAAGGGTGTGGACGAAGCCCGTCTGGCCTACGTGTTAAAGAGCGAGGATCTGGAAAAAGCGCTGGCATTACTGGCTGAAGCGGTAAAACAGTATCCGGGACGTACAATCTGAATCATATAAAAGAATAAAAGGCAGCCGGTTAATACCGGCTGCCTTTTAAATTTCTTCTTTTGCGGAAGGCATCCTTGTCTGTTTATTGCGGTTGCCAAACGAAAAAAACTGTATCAGGACCTGCTTCTTTGCCAGGCCAGATTCAGATCATCCGGCAATGTGGACGTGATTTCCAACGTCGTGTGTGTCCAGGGATGCACAAAGGATATTTTATACGCATGAAGTCCGTGCCGCAGGGGCGGACCCGGAATTTTTCCGTATAAATTGTCATGCCAGAGGGGACAGCCAATGCTGGCAAGATGTACCCGGATCTGATGGGTCCTTCCTGTAAAAAGACGGCATCGCACCAGGGAAAGAGGCGCTTCCGCCTTTACAGCGGAATTTACGGAGTTGGAAGCCGGATCCGCCGAATGCATATCCGACACAGCGGCTCCTGCTTTTTTTTCGAAAAGTCTGCCGGATGATGAAATTACCCAATACTCGGTTTTACAGGGTCTGCCCTCAGCGCTGATTTCCCGTTCAATGATACTGCCGGGCTTCCGGGCTATAGGGGAATCGATGATTCCGTGTCCGGAAGGGAGAACTCCGGTAACCAGGGCAAGGTATTCCTTTTGCATGCCCTGTTTGATCAGCTGTCCCTGGATTTCAGGCAGCTTGGCAAAAACCACAAGACCGGATGTGTTTCGGTCCAGACGGGAAACCGGATGTTGGTTCAGATTCCAGCCCTGTTGACGGAAGTACTGGCTGATCCGGGCGGACAGTGTATTCGCGTCTTCTTTTGTTGTGGGGTGGACAAGGACGCCGGGAGGTTTATTGACGACCAGGAGCGCTTCATCTTCATAACGGATGTCGAGCATATAAAGCACGCTTCTTTCAGGAAATTGATTACCAAATCGTTCTTTTGCTTATTTTTAATATACAATACAAAATAATAACGAAGCAAGGAATTTGTTTGATATTTATTGATTTAATAAAAATTTAAAAAACCTTACTTTATTATGAAGATTTCCTTAACTAAAATATTGTATCGAAACTGCAACTATGATATAATTCATTAATAGTCAGTTACAAATGAATAAGTCCGGGTAACTGTCTGTTTAAAAGGCAAGACGGTGAAATTCCGTCACGATCCCGTCGCTGTCAAACAGTATTTGATTTCTGTCTACAGTCAGCAACCTGCCCGGATCAACTGCACCGTAATCCACGAGCGATGGAATAGGCATAACGCAAAGGCGCGGAAGTTTGAAATCAGTTGCCGCGCCCTGGGTTAACTATGAAGATTTCCGCCAGTGGTAGCGGGAGTCTTTTTTGTTATTTTGGAGACCGCAGTTTTTTGCCGGCAATCAGCCGTACGCATGGAACCGGGTTTCCGTTAAGAAGGTGTTCAAATTACGATGGAACAGTCTGTTGTTGTTTCCCAGGGCAAACTTATGCGCCGGGGTTATACGACCGGAAGCTGCGCAGCGGCTGCTTCCAAGGCGGCTGCGGTGATGCTTCTTTCCGGGGAAGAAACGGATACAACTATATTGGATACGCCTAAAGGAATCACCCTGACGCTGGATGTGCTGGATATCCTGCGAGGTCCGGGGTTTGCCCGTTGCGCGATCCGCAAGGACAGCGGCGACGACCCGGATGACACGAACGGGACGCTGATTTATGCTACCGTATCTGAGTTACAGGCAAAGATCCCTGAAGAAGAACTTGTAATGCAGCCCCGTACAGCGTCGGTAGAGCAGTTAGACGGAAGGGTGGAAATCTGGGGCGGTGTCGGCGTAGGAAAGGTGACAAAGCCGGGGCTGGCCTGTAAAGTGGGCGGACCTGCGATCAATCCGGTTCCCCGGAAAATGATCACACAGGAAGTTCTGTCCGCCATGAAGCAATACGGTTATGAAAAACCGTTGCGTGTGGTGATATCCATTCCTGACGGTTCTGCGATTGCTCCCAAAACCTTTAACCCGCGGCTGGGCATCGAGGACGGTATTTCCGTGTTAGGTACCAGCGGCATCGTGGAACCCATGAGCGACCGTGCCCTGATTGATACGATGTATACGGAGATGGATTCCCGGAAGGCGAACGGGTATAAAGATTTATTAGTGTTCTTCGGCAATTACGGCGCAGATTTTACCCGGGATGAAATGAAGATCGATATCAGCACGGCGGTGACCTGCAGCAATTTTGTGGGCGAACTGCTGGATTATGCGGTGCTAAAAGGTTTTGAAAGCGTTCTGATCGTCGGTCATTCCGGAAAACTGATCAAGCTGGCCCAGGGTGTTATGAACACCCACTCCAAATACGCCGACTGCCGTTCGGAATTTCTGGCATTGCAGGCTATGTTCCACGGAGCAGGTCCTGCCGTCGGAAAAGAGATTTATCAGGCCCTGACTACAGACGAAATGACGAAAATCCTGAAACGGGAAGGACTGTTTGATGCCGTGATGGAAGAGGCGGCCCGGAAAATCGATTTCTACATGCAGAAAAGGGTGCACGGGAAACTGAAAACCGGCGCGATCCTGTTTTCCAATGTTTACGGAATCTTAGGAGAAACTGCCGGCGCGGGAGAGCTGTTGAAACTGCATCAGAAGAACATCTGATATAAAGCCCGGTGAAAATAAAAAGGTTATTAAAAATTGCAAGCGATAAAGGAGAAGCAAGGTATGAAAGGTAAATTGTACAGTGTTGGCGTAGGCCCCGGCGATCCGGAATTGATGACACTGAAAGCGGTCCGGCTGATCAAAGAGTGCGATGTGCTGGCGATTCCCCAGGGTGACAGCGATGTTCTGGTTGCCAAAAACATTGTGGAAGGGATTGTCGACCTGAACAACAAGGAACAGCTTCTGGTTTATATGCCCATGGTCAAGGATCATGACATTATATCCAAAGCCCACCAGAAAGGCGCGGATGATATTATTAAGTATCTGGATCAGGGTAAAAACGTAGTGTTCATCACGCTTGGCTGTCCTACCGTTTACGCCACCTGTATCTATGTTCATAAACTGGTATTGAAAGCCGGCTATGAAGCAGTGCTGGTTCCCGGCGTAACCAGTTTCTGCGCTGTTGCGGCCAAGTTAAATGTTTCCCTCTGTGAAAAAGCAGAACCGCTGACCATTCTGCCGGGAAGCTATAAAGAATCCAGCCGGTTCCTGGATATGCCCGGTAACAAAATCCTGATGAAATCGGCCAGTGAAATCGGCAGGGTCCGGGATGAACTGACCGGGCGCGGTCTTCTGAAGCATGCCCAGATGATTGAGAACTGCGGTCTGCCCGGAGAAAAAATTTATAAAGATCTGAGCAAGGTTAACGATAAGAGCAGTTATTTTTCAGTGATACTGGTAAAAGAAAAGGAGTTTGAACAGTAATGATCTATTTTATTGGAGCAGGTCCCGGAGCAGCGGATCTGATTACGGTCCGGGGCAAGGAACTGTTGGAAAAGGCAGATCTGATCATCTATGCCGGTTCTCTGGTAAATCCCGCTTTGCTGGATTATGCGAAACCTGAATGTGAAATTATGAACAGTGCTGTGATGACTCTGGAAGAAGTCATTGCGGCCATGGTTCCGGCTGCACAGGAAGGCAAGCTGGTGGTCCGTCTGCATACAGGAGATCCCAGCGTATACGGTGCTCACAGGGAACAGATGGATCTTTTAAGGAGTTATAATCTGGATTTTGAAATTGTGCCCGGTGTAAGTTCTTTCTGCGCTGCAGCGGCTTCCCTGAAAGCGGAATATACTCTTCCGGATGTAAGCCAGTCGGTTATCATTACCCGCATGGAAGGCCGTACCGGAGTTCCACCTAAACAAAAGATCAAAGATTACGCAAAACATCATGCCACCATGGTCATCTTCCTCAGCGCCGGCATGCTGGATAAGCTGCAGAAAGAACTGATCAGCGGCGGGTATGGCGCTGACGAACCGGCGGCTATCGTTTACAAGGCTTCCTGGCCGGATGAAAAGGTGCTGCACTGTACGGTTGGTACCATTGCGGAAACTGCAGCGGCCAATAATGTGAAGAATCTGGCTCTGATCACCGTAGGCGGTTTCCTGGGTTCTGTTTATGAACGCAGCGAACTGTATAACCCGACTTTTGAAACCGGATACCGTAAAGCCGATGCAAGCAAACTGCAGATTAAGCCGGTTACCAGGACGCATCATAAACCTGGCAAATAATTATGAATGCAATTGTTTTTTCTTTTACCCGTAACGGGGCGATGATCAGTCTAAAACTGCAAAAGTATCTGGATTCCTGTGGGTTCGCAACTGGGATATATACCACCCGGCGCTACAGGGATCTGGACCCGGCGTTAAAGGAAATCGGTCCTTCTCTGCAGTTAATGTGTAAGGAGGCTTTTTCCCGGTGCCGCCTGATGGTTTTTATCGGTGCGACGGGGATTGCCATCCGCAGCATCGCTCCTTATATCCGCAGCAAGACCAAGGATCCGGCGGTGATTTCCATTGATGAGCGGGGAAAATTCGTCATCCCCCTGCTTTCGGGTCATATTGGCGGCGCGAACGGGCTGGCGACGGGAATTGCGGCTTTTTTGAAAGCGGTTCCCGTGATTACTACGGCAACGGATGTCAATGACCTGTTTGCTGTAGATGAATGGGCAGCCCGGCACAACATGTCGATTTTTAACATGCAGAGCGCCAAAACCTTTGCATCTTATCTGGTAGATTGCAAAAAGGTTGGGGTAAAGAGCGAATTTCCCATCAGGGGCCCGCTTCCCAAAGGGCTGATTATGGCTGAGGAGGGACCTGTCGGCATGGCGATCTCTCTGCGGAAGACGGTGCAACCGTTTGTTGAGACGGTTGTGCTGCGCCCCCGCATTCTTCACCTGGGCATCGGTTGCCGGAGAGGCACGCCCAAGGACAGAATTGAAGAGCTGGTCATACAGGAACTTAAAAAGCTTAAGGTAACAATGAGCGTGGTAAAAGGAATCGCTTCCATTGATGTAAAAAAAGATGAGGACGGTTTGCTGGCTTTCGCAGAAGAAAACTCATTCCCCATCCGCTTTTACTCTGCGGAAGAATTAAATGCTGTAGAAGGAGATTTTACGCCATCGGCTTTTGTGGCGAATACGGTGGGAGTGGATAATGTCTGTGAAAGAGCGGCAGTACTTGACAGCAACGGCGGGAAGCTGTTGCTGCGTAAGACAGGCAGGAACGGTGTAACGCTGGCTGTGGCTGCTGAGGATTTTGTTGTGGATTTTAATGAATAATAAAGACGATTCTGAAGATAAAAGGAGCAAAAAATGGCGGCTAAAATCTATGTGGTAAGCCTGGGGCCCGGCGGCAGGGAACAGATGACAGAGCGTGCGGTAAAAGCGCTGGACTCCTGTGATGTGATTACCGGATACAATGTGTATGTGAATCTTATTAAAGACGAATTCCCGGGCAAACGGTTTGTTTCCAATGGCATGCGTAAGGAAGTGGACCGCTGCAAAGCGACGCTGGAAGAAGCGCTGAAAGGGCAGACTGTTGCTATCATCAGCAGCGGGGATGCCGGCGTGTACGGAATGGCAGGCATTATGTGCCAGGTAGCTGCTGATTATCCGGATGTGGAGATTGAAGTGATTCCCGGCGTGACGGCTGCCTGCTCCGGCGCTGCGCTTCTGGGCGCTCCGTTGATTTGTGATTTTTGCCTTATTTCCTTAAGTGACCTGCTGACCCCCTGGGAAAAAATCGAAAAACGTCTGGACTGCGCTTCCCGGGCAGATTTCTGCATTGCCCTTTATAACCCCAGGAGCCATAAACGGAAAGATTATCTGAAGAAAGCCTGCGACATTATGCTTAAGAACCAGAGCGG